>Ga0209123_1000251_pt1 | contig 78262 bp, 65 predicted proteins | sample BarGraIncu00431A_FD_184500 | JGI IMG/M metagenome (GOLD analysis project Ga0209123, IMG submission 184500) | Arctic peat soil microbial communities from Barrow, Alaska, USA - Barrow Graham LP Incubations 004-31A (SPAdes) (version 2) | ecosystem: Environmental > Terrestrial > Soil > Wetlands >... | reverse complement strand
CCGCTGGTGATCGCGATGATCTTGCATCCGCGTGCTTTTGCGTACATGGCTGCTTCGATCGGTGCTGCGTTGAGTCCGCCGTGCGAGTAAACGATCATGACTTCACCTTCATGGAAGGTATAGCTTTGGAGGAAGTTGGCGATATAGCCTTCTTGACGTTCGATCCAGAGCAATTCTCTGGCACCGTTGGGTCCGATGACATTACTCCACATTAAGCGTGGATCCATGCATGGATGAAATCCGACAACGCCGCCGTAACGCGGGAACACGTCTTGGGTTGCCAGGACGGAATGTCCGCTTCCGAATAAGTGTACCATTTTACCGGCATTGATTGTTTCTGCACACAGGGCTGCGGCAGCTCTGATGTTTGATTCTTGTTCTGCTTCGATCTTATTGGCGATTTTTACCATCTCTTCGACATATTTTAACATTTCAATTTCTCCTTCAGTGTAAAACTGTTATTTATAAACTCCTGTTAAGTAACCGACATAGGTCAGTACACAGGCGAGGACCAGAATCAGTCCCATTAATTTAAGCGGTGACCATTTCTTCTTGGAATACAGATAGTAGACCATCAAGGTCAATCCTAACGGTAAGATCTTCGGGAAGATGTTGTTGACGATGGCGTCAGCATTGAAGATCACTTGAGCTTTAAGAATCGTATTGGTCGTTGCGTCAAAGACATCGCGAACGATCTGGATCGGTAATGTGACACTGACGAATGAAGCCGTCAGGGCACCGACAACCAATAAACCAAGAACCGTCATCGTATCGGTCAATGAATCCAATTTACCGGTACTCATGAAATTTTGCATTCCGCCTAAGCCTGATTTATAGCCGAGTTTGAATAAGTACCAACTAAGTGCACAGGTGCCAAGCGGATAGACGATCATGTAGACAAGCGGTCCGGCCCATACAACAGAGCTGGAAGTCTGCGAGATGGATAAACAGATGGTCAGTAAGATAGGGATGATGGTGGCGACCCAGAGGGAATCACCGATGGCGGATGTCGGTCCGATCAAAGCGACTTTGACGCTGCTGATCAGTTCCGGTGTACATTCACCGTTCGCATTGGCTTCTTCAAGTCCGCAGACGATACCGTTACAGATCGATCCGACTTGGGATTCAGTGTTGAATAAGGTAATATGTCTTTTCAAAGCAGCAGCACGATCGGCTTTCTTATCGTAAAGTTCTTCGATGACCGGTGACATGGCTTGGCCGAAGGCCATTCCCAACATACTTTCAGCCTGTTGTGAACATCCGTTCCAGAAGAACCAAGTAAAGAAGGATTTTCTTAGTGTTTTCTCACTGATTTTCTTCGTCATTGTTAAGCACCCCTTTTATTCGAACGATTCGAAACAACTTGGTAATAGATAACGGAAACGAGGATCGCAACAACAGCGACAGCCATGGTATTCAGTTTGAAGTAAGTGACCAATACGAAGCCGGCTAAGAAGATTGCCAGATGATATTGTTTCTTCAATAAGAAAGATAGGATGATTCCCATTCCAAGCGCTGCCATCATACCGCCGAAGATACCCAAGGCAACGGTTACCCAACCCGGGATGATCGTCGCGAAGTCAGCTTGACCGCTAGCGGCTGTCATTGAAGATAAGACTAAGATCGCCGGGAAGAAACGGCATGAGAACCCGACAAGTTGACCTAACACTAAATTCGGAATATACATCTTTTTCGTTTCACCGGCTTCAGCGTATTTATTGGCAACACGGTTGATCGGCAGGTTCAGCGCATAGGAGATGTTCCACATGATCTGACCGACAAGTCCGCCGATACCGGCAAATACAACTGCTAATCCGATGACTTCAGTTGAACCTAAATTAGCTCCGAAGACAAGTGCTCCGGCAACACCGATATAGGTTGCGTAGGACAGATCCCAAGCAACGGCTCCGCCCGGGGTGACATTTCCCATATACATGATCTGTAACGGGATACCGACCATCAACGCGGTCGGAACATTTCCTAATATCAAACCAACTACGAAAGAGGCAACGATCGGTCGGCCTAATGTATACCATCCGATCGTGTTTCCGACGATGGAACCGATCGAACCAAGATATACAAATAAGGCAATCAGAATAATCTGCAGCATGCTCATTAGTTTTTCTCCTTTAGTTTAACTAATTGATTTCTTAAACGATTCCCAACTGATCTTTGACGTACTCGGCAATTGTTGAAAAATAAATGTAAAGTGTCGTTCCGTCATTTCATCAATAATCGCTACATCTTCTCCGCTAAGATAGAATATGCCGGTCGCACCGCTGACTTTGTGGATCGTATCTTCCCGTTTCGCAATATTACCGAGAATGATACTTTCGCAACCGATGATTTCCTCTTCGATTTCTTTTAATTTACTGGGGAACTTTACGATCACCAAGCGGTTACGTCCACTGTCTGTTTTAAGAATCTCTTTCGCTTCTTCCGTTGTTACAATGTGAGTATTGTACATCGGCGGAACGCTCATCGTCATGATCGACTTTAACATCGGATTCTTAGCACTTTCATCATCGATCGCAATAATCTCTTGAATCGACAGCATCGGACACCACGCAACCAGGGTTTGACCATGGATGAGTCGATCGTCGATTCGAACATATGTTTTTGCCATATAATCTCCTTTCTTTTAGATAATGATGAATGTTTGTTGAGCGTTGATCTCTATTTCAGCAATCTCCGATCTTGATCGTTATGATCGTCGGAGCTTACTCAATGACTGTTTACTTCCGTTCCAGATTCACTTCTACTTTATAGAAACTTCCATCCAAATAAGATTCCGCATATTCAAACAGATTATGATTTTGATCAAACGATAAACGTTGAACGAAGAAACACGCATAATCGATCGATTTCTTCAACATGACCGCTACTTCAGGATCATTGATCTTCTGTACCGAATATACTTCTTTCGCAGCTCCGGCTTTGATACCTAAGTTCTCCAGATAAACATAGAGTGATTCGATATGCCTTAGTTCATCCAGATCGCGATCCTGCAAGAGTGCAGCATCGAAGTAGGACTTCTGATATGCGATCGGCTTCGTATCAATATAGCGAATTCTGCCGACCTGAACCAGTTTATGATCTTCCGGTAAGTGTAACTGCGAAGCTGCCAGTTTATTCTCACCTAACGTAACATCATGGACCTTCGTGATAAGATTGAATCCCTTGGTCTTCATCTCTTCCGTAAAACTCAACATCGTCAATTCACGAGTGAACTGCGGCTTAGCGACATAAGTACCTTTACCTTGGATCGCATACAGATACCCTTCTTTGATCAGATCAGCGAAGGCTTTGCGAACTGTGATCGTACTCACTTTATAGTAGTTTTTGAAATAGGACTCCGGTGGGATCATAGTTTCCGGCAGATAATTCTTATTTTTGATATCTTCGATAATATCAAGTTTAATCTGCAGATACCGGGGTATACCTTCGATAGGGTACATTCGCAACCTCCTATGTCAACATGTTAATATGTTAATATACTATGTCCACAGATATAATATCACTAACGATTTAAAATCACAATACTATTTTAATAAATATGTATGAAATCTTTTCCCACAAAAAAAGAGCAGATTTCTCTGCTCCTAAAGTTACTCTTGGACTCGGCCGATATCGACACTCAACGAATACAGATCCTTATTCAAATACGACTCCGAATACTCAAAGGCCACATTCTTAATGTCATAGCCCAACCGTTGAATAAAGAACGCCGGATCATTAAACGGAATATTCATCTTCGTACAGATATGACGATCTTTCACGACAGCCACCGAATAGTTCTCTGTGACCCACACCGGATAAGCACCGATCTCCGCTAACACCTGATACAGTGATTTATATTTCTCGACCTTCTGCGAAAGTTCCAAACTCAAGATCGAGCTGGGCAGATACGTGATCTGATACGCCATGACCGACTCATCCGCATAGCGCAAACGAGCGATTCGAGTAAACACGGTATCGAGCGGCATATTCAATTGTTTCGCCACATTCTCTTCCTGAACAGCCGAGATCGAATCCATCTTTAAGTCCACTTTATATCCTTTTTGTTTCAACTCTTCTGCCATACTCAACGACGTCAAGCGACGGCTGAAACGCTGGGCAGCCACAAAAGTACCTTTACCCTGGACCGCATAACAATACCCTTCTTTGATCAGATCGGTAAACGCTTTGCGTACCGTGATCGTACTGACATGGTACTTCAGTTTCATCTGCGATTCACTGGGAATCGCATCGTTGGGTTTAAAAGTCTTATTTTGAATCTGCTCAATGACATCTTTCTTGATTCTTAAATATCTGGGAATGTTATCTTCCATACGTATCCCCTCGCTTTTAAACAATTATAACATAATATGTTAACATCAGACCACCTGCTAGATTAGTGTAGGTAAGTAATATAGCGAATAAAAATGATGATTCATGGAAATGAAAGTACCGGTGAAGAAATTAGTAATATTTTCAAGTTACTAATCCAATGCTTATTATCGAAATTCACATGAAACATAGTCACATTTTTAAAATGACATTTATTAATGTTACTAGTTCGCAAAATGAACTATACAGTATTATTACCCGAGTTAACTTGGTAGAGTAGTAATTTTTCAAATTTTTCTGCATTTACTGGCTTACTATAATAATAACCTTGCAGTAAATCACACTTTTTATCTCGTAAGAATTCTACTTCTTTAATCGTTTCAACTCCTTCTGCGACAGTTCGTAGTCCAATCGTTTCTGCCATAGATAATATCGCAATCGTGAGTCTTTTTTGACTTTCTTTTTGATTGATTTGATTAATAAATGAACGGTCAATTTTCAATACATCAACTGGTAAATTACTTAAGTAGGATAATGAAGAATATCCTGTTCCGAAGTCATCAATCGCCAATGTGAAACCCAAATCTTTCAATCTTCTAAAAACTTTTAATGTTTCCTCTGAATTCTTCATGGCTCCGCTTTCCGTAATTTCAAATTCAACCTGAGCTGTATCTATATTATACTTATCAGCTAAATAAATTATGTTATCTATCAGATCTATTTCAGTTATTTGTTTGTATGACAGATTGATTGCATATCTTACGGTTGGTAGATTTCTATCATGGAAATCTTTGATCAGCATAAAAGTATGTTCTATGATCCAATAACCTAATGGGATTATTAAACCTGATACTTCAGCATAAGGAATAAACTCGGAAGGACCTAGAATGCCGAATTTTTTGTGATCCCATCGTATAAGCGCCTCAGCACCTTTTATGATACCGGTCCCGTTTTCTACCTGAATTTGATAATACACTCGTAAATCGTTATTCGTTATCGCTTGTTGAAGTTCGTTACCTAATGCAAACCATCTTGATGCTTTTTCATTCATTGCGTTAGAGAAAAACCTCAAGGAATTCTTACCGGAATCTTTTGCTTCTCTTAATGCAATCTCGGCATTTTTTAGTAGTGTATCGTAATTCAGTCCATCATCCGGATACAGGCTGATCCCATACGAAGCTGTTACAGTAACTTTCTGTCCTTGAATTTCAAACGGAATATTGATCAGTTCAATAATACGATTCACAATTGTAATCAAAATATCAGCATTGAGTACATCTCTGAACAATAATATAAATAGATCACCACTATACCTGAAAATACTATCAACATCTCTCAACTGTCTTGAAATGCGTTTACCTATATCGATGAGTAATTGATCGCCAACACCGTATCCATAGGACATATTGATATAAGAGAATCGATCAACATTTAAAGCAACAAAATAGTGTTTTCTTTTTTGATCACTTTGTTGATCCGTAACATCAGAAATTTGTTTTTTCAACTGAGCTTTGTTCGGCAGTCCAGTCAAATTATCATAAAAACTGCTTCGGTTCATTTCCGCAAGAAAATTTTCTTTTTCCGATAAATCTGTGCAAATAGCCGTGTATTTTACAATTAAACCCAATTCATTTTTTACAGCGAATATTTTAGCCCATTGAAGATAAATCATTCCATTTTTCTTGCGATTCCAAATTTCGCCTTCCCATACTCCAAAATCGTTGATTTCTTTCCACATCTTTTCGTAGAATCTTTTATCATGACGATTAGACTTTAGGATTCTCATATTAGAACCGATAAGGTCTCCTTCTAGATATCCAGACATTCTGATTGCAGAAGGGTTAGCCCAAATAATGTTTGAAGATACATCAGTCACAAATATGCCTTGTGATATATTGTTGACTACATATAACAAACGACTCATTCGATTTTTCATTTTTGGGTTCAAATTCACGATACTTGTCAATCGATTGGATTGACTACTATCCTCTGATTCATTGAAACCTAGTTCAAATGAGCGCAATAATTTCTCAAAATCGATGGCATTGCTTTTCATTACCATTCTCCATTTCATAATTATTTTAATTACCTTTTCATTAAAATTAAATCAAGCTACTAAGTTATTTTCATTCCATCTACATTAGCAATATATAAAGCATACCATGAATGTAGTTATAAAAAAACCCCGAAGTTGAGGTTCAAGTTAACTACTATTCAATTTTCAAACTGATTCCGGTAGAATATTAAGATGTCGTTTATCTCGACCAACCGGCTAAAATCAATCAAGCAACTTAACCGGAATGATATAGTCATACTCTCTTTTACTAAATTATTATGAGAATACCGGTATGATTCAACATAGACGATATCTAAGTTATACTTCTGAATTTTCAGATTTCGAAAATTAGCAACAAGCATTTTAAAACTTAAAAAACAGCCTTCAATTACTCGACGGCTGCTCTTTGAATATGAATGGTTAAATCCATTTCTTCTTCCGATCTAACTTCGTATTTATATTCGAGAAGTATCAACTTCGTTATTTTCTGTACACTGGTAAGAATTCGCGTATTTTGATTTGATGATTGAAAATAGTTCTTCGTCTTGCGATATCTTCGTAAACTGTTACGCTTCAATGTAAATGCAATGGATTATGGTATTTAGACTGAAAAAGTCATTCTTGGTTTTTTTGTGGATTTATAATAGGAGTACGTCAAGGTCTTATGAGGGTGGAAAGGAGACCCATCATGGGACGGCATCTAACCATCAAGGACCGAGTCATCCTTCAGTATCAGATTGAGAAATATACGAATGTCACTGTGCTTTCACTGTCCGAAGATCTCAAAGTGAATCCTTCGACGATCCTTCACGACAGCCACAAAAGCCCTTTTGCCCTGCACCGCATAACAATACCTTCCTTTGATCAGATCGGTAAACGCTTTGCGTACCGTGATCGTACTGACATGGTACTTCAGCTTCATCTGCGATTCACTGGGAATCGCATCGTTAGGTTTAAAAGTCTTGTTTTGGATCTGTTCAATGACATCTTTCTTGATTCTTAAATATTTGGGAATGTTATCTTCCATACGTATCCCTTCGCTTTTAAACAAATATAACATAATATGTTAAGTTGCCAATCTAATACCATAAAATTATGGTATTAGATTGCATATAATAAATCTATTTTTAAAAAAATGATTAGAATTTATAGGAAGTAGTTCAAAAGTTCTTATAATAGTATAGAATAATATTATGTAGCATATGGGGGGAAAATTATGGACAATTACATAGAGGTATCACCGAATCCAGCTGCGCTAGTTATGTCAATGCGTTCGCTTGGATATGACTTGAATATGGCTATAGCTGATATCATTGATAATAGTATAACAGCAAAAGCAAAAAACATTAAAATTGGGTTTATTTGGAATGGAAAAGAGTCAATTATTTATATTAAAGATGATGGCTTTGGAATGGATGATGATGAGTTAATAGAAGCTATGCGATTAGGAACAAATGGACCGGAAATATCAAGGCATTCAGATGATCTAGGAAGATTCGGAATGGGGTTAAAAACTGCATCGTTTTCACAATGCATGAAATTAACCGTAATTACGAAGAAGCAAGGTTTAAGTGAGTCGATAAAAGGATGGGATTTAAATATAGTAAAAAAAGCTAATAAGTGGTTACTATTTTCACCCATGCTAAATCAATATGAAGCGTTGACAGGTTCTGTAGGAAATCACGGAACAATAATTGTTTGGGATGATCTTGATCGGTCAATCTTTAAGGAAATTTTAAAACTGTCTGATCCTACTAAAGCATTTCTTGAGTCTATTGAAGTTCTAAGGAAACACATCGCACTTACTTTTAATGATTATGGTACTGGTAAAAACTCGATTAACTTTTATATAAATGATCACAGAATTGAGATGTGGAATCCATTTTTATCCGACAATCCTCACACACAAACTAAACCTACTGAAGAGTTCAAAATTAATGGAGCCAATATTCGAATAACACCCTATATTTTACCGCATCATTCACATCTTTCACCTGAGGAACTTGAAAAAGCAGCTGGAAGCAGAGGATGGCAAGACCAACAAGGGTTCTATATTTACAGGAACCATAGGCTAATCATAAGTGGAACTTGGTTCGATCAAAGAATTGAAAAAAAAATATCGACTAAAAATGCGCGAATCAAAGTTGAAATAAGTAATGATTCTGATGAACTTTGGAATATTGATTTAAAAAAATCAAAAGCTATACCTCCCGAAAGTTTACGTCGAGATTTAAAAAGGATTGCTACATTCACCCGAGATGAATCAGATCGATTATATAGACACAGAGGTAAAATTATTAGCCGTGAAGTTTCAAATACACATCAATTCGTCTGGGAATCAAAAATCAAATTTGGGAAAGTATTTTATACTATAAATCGGCAACACCCAATAATTAAGGAATTAACAGGCCTAAATGATGAAAAGGATATAAATAAACTACTAAGTCTAGTAGAGTCTACTATCCCTTTGCAAGAAATAATAGCGTTGAATCAAGACGATGAGTCTAAAATACCGGGATTTTCTGAGTTATTTACTGAAAAATCATTACTAGAATCATGCAAATCCTTATTCGAAAAATATCTAAAAGAAGGTTTGAAAAAAGAAGAAATTGTTTCACTGATGAACCGTATACAACCATTTAACATGTACCCGGAAATAATTCAGAAGATAGGAGAACAATATGAGTAATAACAGTCTCATAGTTAGTGCAGTTTATAACTCGATAAATAGCAGGAATAGTATAGCTAACGAAACAATGCTTGATGATGAAAGAATTAGAAGTATGATTCTTTTGACTTGTGACATGCATAGAATTGCTAACCCTACATTTGAGATTGACATAGATCAAGCTCTATTTGAAGTTAAGCAATTATTAGATATTACCATAAATAGTGGTGATATTCTTGAAGATACTACTGATCATATTGATTGGCTCAATGAAGTTCAAGAACAAATTGAATGGCGATTCTGGAAAAGGTATAAAATGTATCTTGGAATAAAATTAGCTACAACCGTTGTTTCTAGTATCGACATGATGACTGACTTAATACTTTCAAAACTTGAAAACCCAGAAAGATTTGGTTCATGGGATAGAAGAGGATTGGTTGTAGGTGATGTTCAATCTGGTAAAACATCCAACTATATTGGATTAATTTGCAAAGCATGTGATGCTGGATATAAGACAATTATTGTGCTTTCAGGTCAAACAGATGATTTAAGATCTCAAACACAGAAAAGAATAGACTCAGGACTTTTGGGTTATGACACAAGCAAAACATTAAATTTAAACAGCGAAACAATGAGAATTGGAGTTGGCGAATTTGATTTGGAAGAGAATATCGTAATACATTCACTTACTAGTAGTAGTCTAAATGGAGATTTTAGTATTTCTGTTTTCCGTACTGCTAATGTCAGATTAGGAGATGCACCAGTTATTTTTGTTGTGAAAAAAAATGCATCCGTTTTAAGAAATCTTCTAAATGAATTGGAGCGTTATTCAAAAAAAGACCGGCAAAAGGTTCCATTACTTTTAATTGATGATGAGGCTGATTATGCATCAATAAATAATAATTCTACTGACAAACTGGATAAAACTTTGAAAAATAAAGATAATAACCCTTCCACAATTAATCGTCGAATTCGAAATATATTAAATCTTTTTGATAAGAGTTCTTATGTGGGATATACTGCAACACCGTACGCAAACATTTTTATTTATCCAGATCAACCGACAGATTTAAGTGTTCATGGTTTTGATTTGTTTCCACGAAGTTTCATTATTAACCTTCCTACACCTTCAAATTATTACGGTCCAAGGAAAATATTCGGATTATCAGAAAACGATGGATATGTAGTCGAAGAAAAAGGACTACCATTAATTCGGGAGATCAAGGATAATTACGATTTTTCTGAAGTTAATAATGATGCCCTTCCTACAAGTATGAAAAATGCAATTTATAGTTTCCTTATTGTAGTATCAATACGTAAAACACGAGGTCAGGGGATCAAGCACAATACTATGTTGATTCATATTGCAAGATTAAACTTAACTCAGAAAAAAATATACAATTCAGTTGAAGAATTCATGAGAAATATTAAATTTTCTTTGGTATTTGGTCAAGGTAAAATTCGCAATAATTTACTAGATATCATTAAAGAATTGTATATGGATGATTACATTACTACATCAAATAAGTTAAATTTTCAAGAAGGTATGGACTCATTATTAATGCCTGACTGGGAGGTTTTATCAAAGACACTTATAAGTATTGTTGAAACAATTGACGTAAGATTAATAAACAGTTCAAACAAAGATATATCACTTGATTATGATCTATATCCCAACGGACTAAATGTAATTGCAATTGGTGGAGATAAACTTTCAAGAGGATTAACACTTGAAGATCTTTCCGTAAGTTATTTTACTCGAGAATCAAAAATGTACGATACATTACTGCAGATGGGAAGATGGTTTGGGTACAAGGATGGATTTATAGATTTGTGCAGATTATATACTACTAAAGAATTGGCACATTGGTATAAGTTCATAACTTTAGCAAATGAAGATTTAAGAGATGAATTCAAATCAATGTCGAATAGTACACCAATGGAATTTGGCTTAAAGGTTAGGTATCACCCTAGTGGTATGATTGTTACAAGTATGAATAAAATGAGGAGCACAAGGAAAATTTCTTTGACATTTTCAGGAACCCTAGTTTCGACTACTAGCTTTTTTAGGAAAAGTCCTGTAAATACTAAAAATCTGGAAAATTTGATTGAATGGTTGCCTCTCTTAGGAAGGCCTAATCAAGAACCTGATTCAATAACTCTATCAGGAGCATATATTTGGAATAATGTTTTACCAAACAAAATTATAGAATTCATTGAGAATTATAATTCACATCCGCTAAATTTCGCAATTAATGGAGCAAGCGTTTCTTCTTATATTTCTAGCAGAAATAAAATAAGTGAATTGACTACTTGGACAGTAGTCTTAATGAGTGTTAAGAGTGAGTATCACGAAATCTTAACGGACTATCCAGTAGGTTTATCATATCGTAGTGATATTGAGAATGATGAAACTAGCGAAAATGTTTTGTTAAGAAGTAATCAACTAATCTCAGAATCTCACGAATCTTTAGATTTAACCAGTTCCGAAATTCAAGAAGCATGGAAAATCACAGCAACAAAGTTTAAAAAGAATTTGAAACAAATAGAAATGATGTCATCCCCGTCACCAAAAGCAATTAGAATTGCAAGAAATCGTTGCAGAGGTTTATTGATTATTTATCCACTAAAACTAGGAAAAAGAGCTGAAAATAATGTAGATTATGATAATATAATTATTGGATATGCAGTAAGTTTTCCAGAATCAACAGATAACACACCAACTGAATTTATGGCAAACAGTGTTTATTACGAGAATTATTTCAATCCTACAGGAGGAAAATAAGTGATTACTCAAGACATTTCTGAAATTTATCAGGATTTTTATCAAGATTTCTATCAAAATATTTTGCATGAAGCAAATACGGAAGAGTCATCTGATCTTCTTGAAAATGTATTTACCCGATTAGCTGCTGAAGTTCTGAATGATGTAGATGAGATTGAGGGAATTCAAATATGTCATCATTTCAATTCAGTTCTTCATACTAAACTAAATGGTTATTTCTTTAATGAAGATGGGGATAGTGTTGATCTCTTTGTTTCATTGTTCAAGAACTCTAATGAGATTCAAGAAATCAAAAAAAATGAAGCTTTTGAAATTGTGAATTCCGCCAAAAAGTTCTTTGAAATTTCTCTAAAGGACTTATACACAAACCTAGAAGAAGCATCCGATGAATTCGATGCTGCATTAGGTATCAGAAATTTTAAAATGGATCTGCTTAATGTAAGAATTATTCTATTTACAAATGGGTTACTTAGAAATTTTAAAATGGACGATGATAAAATTGAAGGGATTGACATAGAATACCAAATTTGGGATCTAGATAGATTATTCAAACTTGAAACATCTTCTAACCAACGAGAAAAAACCAGAATTGACATTAGTAAATATATGATTGAATGTTTAAATATTAATTCGAGTGAAAATTATTCATCCTATTTTTCTATTTTACCGGCCTGTGTTCTTGCTGAAATTTACGATAAATACGGTTCTAGGCTATTAGAAAAAAATGTAAGAGCCTTTCTCCAAGTTAAAGGTGTTGTAAATACTGGCATAAAAAATACAATAGAAAAAGAACCTGACTATTTTCTAGCATATAATAATGGAATTTCTGCAACAGCTTCAAATGTTGAAATTATTGAGAAAGAAGGAAGAAAATATTTGCAGACTCTAGATGATTTACAAATAGTAAATGGTGGACAAACTACTGCATCTATACACCATGCTTTTAAAAAAGCTAAAGCAGATATTAGTCAAATTTATATTCAAACAAAAATAACGAAAATTAACGATTCTGAAAATATGGATGAAATCGTTAAATCCATTTCTAAATATGCTAATACTCAAAACAAAGTTCAAATTGCTGATTTTTCTGCAAATGACCCCTTCCACAGAAGATTAGAAGAATTGTCAAGAACTGTATGGGCTCCTACCCCAGATAATTCTACAATCATGAGAAAATGGTTTTATGAGCGAGCTCGTGGGCAATATCACGATGGAAGGATTAGAAACAGCAATTTCAATTCTGATTTTCCAAAGGATTGTCTTTTTACGAAAACAGATATAGCAAAATATGAGTATTCTTGGGAGCAAAAACCAGACATAGTAAGTAAAGGTGCGCAAAAGTGTTTTTCTATATTTACGAATGAGATTAATCTTAATCGAAAAAAATACACAGATTCTGTTGTTTTACCTGATGACAAATATTACAAGAATTTAGTTGCAAAAGCTATACTCTTTAAATCAACTGAAAAAATTGTTAGAGATCAGAAGTTTCCTGGTTATAATGCAAATATTGTAACTTACACAGTTGCATTTTTATCTTTTTTGTCCCATAAATCTCTTGATATGGACAAAATTTGGAAAGTTCAAACAATTGATCCGAAACTTATTCTATTTATTACTAATTTATCTCATAAAGTACGTCAATCTATTATTGAGAGTGCAAATGGTGAAAACGTAACTCAATACTGTAAAAAAAGAATATGTTGGGAAAATGTTCAGAAAATTAATTTAGAGGATAAGATTCCTGATATATTTATTACTGATAAGAGGATTGATATGCTTAACTCTTCGAATTTTATACCTGAGCATATTCTCATAAATACTGGCATTAAGACCCAGGTTATTAGTCAAGTTCCTTCAACAGTTTGGTTTGATATAGCGAAGTGGTCTAAAGAAGCTAATCGTTTACAGCCATGGGAAAGATCATTATGTTTTTCTATAGGGAAATTATTAAATAACGAGAGAGCATTAACGCCCAAACAGTTACATTTCGGTGTTAAAATTCTCAAAGAATCAAGTTCTTTTGGATTTGCACTTGACGACGAGATAATGGTAATGTTAGATAGCATCGAAATATAATTGTTTTTATATTTTTCACGCATTAAAGCAAAGAGGTAAAAATATGCTAAAAGTCCTAGATCTATTTTGTGGTGCCGGTGGATTAAGTAAAGGGTTTGAAATGGCTGGATTCGAATTGATTGGTGGTGTTGACTTCAATCAGGACGCCATTTTGACACATGAGTTAAATTTTCCCAAATCAAAATCGATTTGCACAGATATAAAAACTATAAAAGACAATGAAGTTTTCGAATTATTTGGAAAAAGTGTTGATGTCATTATAGGTGGCCCTCCATGTCAAGGTTTTTCGGGTGCTAATAAATGGCAAAAAGAAATTGATGATCCAAGAAATAAACTTTTCTTTGAATACATAAGATTTGTTGAACTATTAAGACCTCAAGCAATTGTAATCGAAAATGTAAAAGGCATTCTCAAGAAAGATAACGGTTATGCAAAAACAAAAATTATTTCAATACTTTCTGAATTAGGTTACCAAATGACATCATATATTTTGAATTCTAATGATTTCGGAGTACCACAAAAACGACAAAGGGCAGTCTTTATTGGTATTCGCTCAGATATTGGATCATTTGACGAAAAGAAGTTAATAAAGGCAAATAATTTCGTTACAGTAAAGGAAGCAATTGATGAATTATATATTCTTGAAAATATCAAAAATACCACCTCCTCCTTTGTTTTGAAACAACAACCTGTTACTGAATATCAAAAATATTTGCGCAGTGAAGATAATACGATTTACAACCATAATATTTCATATCCAAAACAAAATGTTATCGATAGAATGAAGTTTGTACCTCAAGGTGGAAATTGGAAAAATGTTCCAGAGATTCTTTGGGAAAAGCAACGTTCAAACCGGCATTCTTCTGCATATAAACGCCTTAATGAAGAAGAGCCGTCAATTACTATTGATACAGGACATATGAATTATTTTCATCCAATCTTTAATCGCGTTCCAACAGTAAGAGAATCTGCTAGAATTCAGTCATTTCCTGATAATTTTATATTTTGTGGCGCACCGACATCCCAACTTAGACAAGTTGGAAATGCTGTTCCACCTTTGATGGCTAAATCTATCGCTTTAGCAATAAGGAGTGCAATTGAAAATGAAAATTGTTGATCTTTTCTGTGGGGCAGGAGGTATGAGTTTAGGATTCGAAGAAGAGGGTTTTAAATCCGTTTTAGCCGTTGATTTATGGGAAGATGCAATAAAGACCTATAATTTTAATAGAAAGCATCAAACAGCAAAATGTATTGATATTCATGAGTTGGATGATTCCTATCTTGATAGTTTAAAATCAGATAGTAAGATACATGGTATTATCGGCGGTCCTCCTTGTCAAGGATTCAGTAGTGTAGGGAAAAGAGATGAAAATGATAATAGGAATTCACTTTATCTAGAATATGTTCGATTTGTAGAAAAATTGACTCCTGATTTTTTTGTTTTAGAAAATGTAAAAGGTTTATTAACATTAGCTAACGGGTACTACAAGCGAGATATTATTGATCGATTTAATGAGATTGGTTATAATGTTAATTTTCAGATACTTAAAGCATCCGATTTCGGGGTTCCTCAAAATCGACAAAGAGTTTTCTTTGTGGGTTTACGGAGAGACATTTTCGGTGAAGGTTTATTTTTTGATTTCCCGAAACCTTATGATTATAAAATTTCTACCGCTGAGGCTTTATCTGATTTACCTTCGTTATCAGAAAATGAGCACAATAATATTTTCAAATCTCAGCCAAATAATAATTATCAACTTAAAATGAGAAATTCTGATTTTGTTCATAATCACGAAATCACACACCATACTAAAAATACAATTGATATAATTTCAAAAGTTAAAGATGGTGGTAGTATTTTAGATCTTGATCCAAGCTTTTATTCAGTTCGTAATTATAAAACCACTTTTAAAAGAATGAATAGTAAAGAACCGAGCATCACGATAGATTGTGGTCATCGTAACTATTTTCATTTTGAGGAGAATAGAGTCCCAACTGTTAGAGAATCCGCTAGATTACAATCCTTTTTTGATTCATATGTTTTTAAAGGTTCAAAAACTAGTCAGTATGTTCAGGTTGGAAATGCTGTTCCACCTTTATTGGCTAAAGTTATTGCAACACAATTAAAAAAATTGTATAAGGAGATATAGATGATAACCTACACAAACTTGTATAAAGAAGTATTTTCTTCAAATATCCCAGCAACTCAATTTAATATTGTTTCCGGTTATATTGGCCCATCTGTAATTGAAAAACTTGCTAGTCTACCATACGAGTCAAATGTATATGTAGGAATGTACGGAACGCACATGGACCCAATATTGCACAAACAGTTGCAAATTTTAAGTCAAAATGATCGAGTTAATATATTTTACACAAAAGAGCTAATTCATTCAAAATGTTACGTTTGGATAAATATTGATGAAGTTGTTAAAGCTCTTGTTGGTTCTGCAAATTTCTCTACAAATGGATTGTATGTAGATAATAAAGAAATTTTGTGTGATATTAATAAATCGGACTTCACTGCATTGCAAAACTACATTGAATATATCCAAGCAAATTCAATATCAGTTCTAGACGTAGACGTTTCTGAACTCGTAAAATCAGACTACATTATAGAAGGTGATTCTTTAGTTTATAATGGAGTAGAGACAGTTGATTTATCCCTTTTAGCGACAAGAAATGGCGGAATGAATATTATCGGTATTCAAACGAATAAGGGAGAGGTGCCAACGGGTTCAGGTTTGAATTGGGGATATTCTAATGCGTTGCCATCTCCTTCTGATGCTTATCTAGCAATTCAACAAGAAAAAATAGTAAATTTCCCTGCAATTTTCCCACCAAAAGGGTTACATAATATTCCGTTTGATGTGATTTGGGATGATGGAGAGCATATGCAAATGCTATTTGAAGGTTCTCAACCAATTAATGGAATTATGTACCCTAAACAGATATCCTCGTTTAACGACAAAAGTATTCTAGGAAAATATATGAGGAAAAGAATAGGAGATAGAATTGGAGCTGACTTAACATTGCCAAATATCAATAAAAAAATCTTTTGTGAACATAAAAACGACTATAAAGATAAATTGATTACTAAAAAAATGTTAGTCATGTATGGCAAGACATACATTATTGTTAGAAAGCTTCAAGAATCTACATACTTTTTTGACTTTTCACCAAATTAATGTAGAATTTGGATGAACAGGAAGTGTTAAAATTGGATAATCACACTCTAATTCAACGTAAAAACAACATGAAACACATACATTCTTCGAATACAAGAATTGAAATTTTACTGCGGTCAAGATTATGGGAAATGGGATTAAGATATAGGAAAAATTACAGACATTTACCTGGAAAACCGGATATCGTTTTTCTAAGAGAAAAAATTGCGGTTTTTTGCGATTCCGAGTTCTGGCATGGGGCAAATTATTCAATTGACACTTTTAAAAATACTGCCAATAGATTATATTGGATAAATAAAATTGAAAAAAATATCGAACACGACAAAATAGTTAATCTAAAACTTAAAAACGAAGGTTATATTGTCCTTCGTTTCTGGGGAAGAGATATTGAAAAAAATATCAATACATGTATTAAAACCATTGAGGAAAATATTCAATTAAGATCCAAGTAGTTTGATTATATAAAATAGCAACACTAATTCATAATTTGATTTTATTTTGGAAAGCTTTCATTTCTCGCTTTATTTAATATGCTTATTAGAAACTTACATTGCTTTTCCGAAGGAAATTTACCTTTTTCTATTCCAAAGGTACTTTTAATGAAGCTTTGCTCTATTGGGGAAAATAAGTTTCTTTCACCACCCCAATTTAATAAATATTTCCAATTATCAACTCCAAAATTAGCCACCTGAACCATATAATCAATATTATTAGCAAGCCTTTGGTCAGCTTTTGCATCATTTTTTAGCTCTTCTTCACTTTTTAGATATACTAATTCATTTACAAACGTTGGTAAAATCTTAACATTTAATTGCATTGCTTGTGTCCAACATTCTTCCCTTTTTGCCCATTCTGTGACATTCTCAATACCTCTATTTTCATCCGTGAGGTGATTATATATAATCTCTGAAATATTTTCAATTTGTTTAATCCATGCAACTGACAGTTTTTGATTTTGCCAAATATTTTTATATGAAATCACTTTTTCAGGATAGTCTTTTTTAACTGTATATATTATTTTCGATATTGTATATGCGATAATATTTGCTTTATAACTATTTTTAAACCAATCTTGAGTCTTAACTAGTTTATCAGTTTCTTTAAATAATATTGCAATAGATACAACTTTCCTAAAATATTCCTCATTAAATTCAGTGTTATCCTTATCCCACTGTTTTGATATACTTTCAGCAAATTTCGTAAACGACATTTGCCCTCCAGCACTTGCTACATGCGGCAACATATCAAATATATTTATGAACTTTGCAAGCTCAGTCTTTTTGAACATTTGATTTTTAGGATTAACCATTTCGAATCTTGTTCTTTCTCCTTCTGTAGACTTGTACGTTTGTTGAGCATATTGACCGTTTGCCCTCTCATAGTACCACTTTGTGCCATATTGTTTCCCGTTGATTGCTGGCGCAGAAAGCCTTCTTGAAAAGTCTTCCATTCTTATATGGAAAGGATGATTTGACCAAAGATCTGAATCACTAACCTTGTTTTGACTATTTGCAAATCTTGAAATATTCGGTATTAACTCAATTGATTTCTCATAATTAACTACAGATAATTTCATTGGTACAAAAATTTGTTCAATTTTCTCCTCAGAATTATCTTTCCTATCATTTAGTAATGACATAGCCAAAGATGCTGTTGTTTGACCACCGTTTACAATTTGCAATGCCGTTATTTCTGTAATATATGTAATACCATTAACACAATCTAGCTTTATATCGCTTGCCGTAGCTGCAATCCCATTGTTGTACGCAAAAAACATTGTTGGATTGTTTAGTATCGTATTTCTAATTCCCTTATTAACTTTACCCTTTGCTTGTAAAAATGATCTCACATTTCCTTCCAGTAAACGGCCACCATATTGATTATATAATTTTGCTAATAATATTCCTGGGATATTGCACAAATATGCTTCGTAGTCCTCAGTCTTGCTTGCAACTAAACACGGAATTCCAAGCTCTTTGTAATCTTTTAAATCAATTACAACATCTTCTTTTACTGATCCTGATTCAGCTATATTAAAAATTCGATCAATGTCCCAAATATGATATTCAACTGTTTTAGCATTTACCTTTTCGTGATTTAACTGTTGTATTTGTTTGCTCATTTGCATATCTGTCAATAAATAAATTCTATATTTTTTTACATTTCTGAACTTCTTGTTAATTTCCCTTGCAAGCTCAAATCCAGGAGCACTTTCTTCTGCGTTTTGAAGAATTATATCCGAATCTTCAATAAACGCAATTGCTCGATTAAAATATTTCTCAGCTTCTGAAGCAGTAAATACAACCTCATCAAAGTTAGTTAGCGTAGGTGCAATAAAAAGAGATAATACTTCATCAAGTTCATTATGGGAATAGCCATCGATTTGAATTTTCCGTCTATTTTTTCCTATTCCTTCAAAAGGTAGATATTCAAAATCTTCAATTTCCTCTCCATCCATAAGTATGTCAGTGTAATTTTTAAAGAAAGATTCTCTAATTGAAGTTTCTTCAGCTACTGCATCAACTTTAATTTGTTCAAAAATGAAATCACTATATTCTTTCAAATTCATACTTTTATCCTTCTTTCCTTTAGGATTTTAACTTGATATTTCAGTCCCTATTTAGAATAAATTCATTAATTTGCGGAATTAGTAAGTCATATTTCGCAGAAATGACTGCATTTGGTGTACTAATTCTTCTAATGCAAGGAAATTCAGAATTAACTAAATATTCTTCAAACCCATGGAATTTAAAAACTATATCATCATATTCCTTTCTAAACGAGTAACCAAATTGAAGTAAGATTTCCATAAATTTATCCCTAAGCTCCAATTCAATTATTTCTTCGCTAATTTCAGAAATAATTGAATTTAATGAGAGTTTATGGCTATCCTCAAAACTTGTTTTTTCTAAATATACAATTATCAAAGTCCCCTCATTTATTGTGTCCAATTGTTCAATTGAAGAAATAGTAACTCTATCTGTCCCTAATGTCGTTGATTTCACTTCCCACCATGTGTTTTCAAAGACAAAATCCTGATCTGCTTTTTCTGGTCCAATCCATGAATTGATTGCTTTATCTTGGCCAATTTTAGTAAATAAGTTATCTCTTAGAAATATTAACTCTCCAATTAATCCTTTAATTTCAGTAAATGACAATAAATCACCTTTTGTCTTTAACAACATCTTCTGCCATTTTTGATATCTATTGCAAACAAACATGGAACCATCCTCAGCTATTTTTAAATTTCTTGAAGATTCTACTATATCCGTACAGAAATAGAAGAACAATTCTTCATATATTTTATTTGTTAATGAGAATGATAAAGCCCATTTCAAATCATTGCGTTTCCCAATAGAGATATCAATTAGTTGTGAAGACATTATTGCAGTAGGTTCATTGTTAGTGATAAGCAATAATGTAGGCCTAGAGGATAAGTCGAAACCAATATAAATATCTAAAATATGGCTGCTATCAATTCTTTTAAATGTATTCTCATTAGAAAATTCTCTAAATTTACTACTTATTTGCTCAATCATTATTCTTCCTCCTCAGTACTATTTTCGAAATCCGAATCATCAATCTCGAAAAGTTCTCTAAATTTAACAATATTAACTTTGTATTGTAAAGTTTTGCTTGGTGTAGAATTAATTCGAGGAATTCCAATACCTAATCCAATTATTGGAAAACTAAGAATATTACATACAATTTTCCTCTTAGCATCTTCAACTTCGATATTTTCAGAATTTTTAACAACTGATTTTAGTTCTACTGGATATATGACAAGTAATGGATTTCTAATTATTCCAGAATTGAAGTACAAATCTTGAGAAAAGCCTCTTTCTTTGTCATTCTTTTTCTGTTCATCTTTTTCCGCATCTTCAATTTCTTTAACTTGTAGTTTTGTCAGTCCTGCTTTTGCAAATGTTGTTGATCCCAATCTTGATTTTGAACCCGAAAGTTGCAATCCTTTTGAGGAATTTTTGATGTCAAACTTTCTTAAAACTGTCGCGACCTCTGCATTACAAAAATTTATAGTTGTTCCATTTCCTCCAGCTATTACAATATCCCAATAATCAAGAGACTTATCATCATAATTTTTTATAAAATTCACCAAATCCTCAGTTCGAAAATCAAAATTAAGTTGATGTGATTCATATAAACCCAAATATTCGATTATATGTTTTTTGTGTACATTCAGAATCTGGGGCTTATCAATAGCTAGATTAGAATTATTACTAAATTCAAAGTTATTTCTAAATAACTTATCAATAAATGTTGTAGTTGTATTCCTATTCTGGTTAATTATACTTAAGTCATTATGTAGAAATGGAGTTTCAACCATTTTCCCATTCAAACTTACCGTCATTGTATAATCTTTAGCTGTTTTCATCTTGTTTTTAGCGGTTACAAGTAATGTATTTATATCTGATCTCACGCAAAGTCCAAAATCTTGCGGTGTTTTATTTTCATATTGCATTTTACGAACTTCTTTTCTAAGTTCGTCTGATGCTTCAGAAATATAACTATACCAACTAATAGCATCTTCGGACATCCATATCTGGCAAACATCAGTATACCCATCTCTATATCCAAACCAACGTCCCATCTGCATTAAAGTATCATACATTTTAGAATTTCTATAAAAATAGCTTATATTTAATCCTTCAAGAGTTAGCCCTCTTGAAAGACTATATCCACCAATGGCAATTATTCTCAACCCTTCTTCTTCGAAATCATCATAATTAAGATTTTTCGAAGCATTCCCACTATTAACAGATCTAGATATTATTGGAGCAACAGAACTGTTTATTGATTTTTGAATTTGTTCCCATTGAAACCCTGTATTAGAAAAATGTTCATTAAAAACACGTTTTACAAGTTTTAATGAATCGTAACTATCGAACGATCCTTCAACGAGATAATAGTTTTTAATTTCTCTTTGTAACTCTCTAACAAATGAATCAACTAATTTTAATATTTTATTTTGAACATCAATAAATCTACTTACATTTATCAACATTGACCTATGCTTTTTATTTTGATTTCTTAAATCACGAATTGTGTTTGAAATAAAAAATGAAATAATCGCTTTTTTTAAGCTTACTGGTAAATCAATAGGTATAAAGTCTTTCTTATGATCCATTGGAATAAAATAACCACAATCATCGTTTTCTTTAATCATGTAACTATGTTTTGAGTCGTCTCCAAAAATATCTCTTGCTCCTACATAATTTGTTGGAGGTTCTAAAGCAAAAATGAAGTCTCGCGGAAAAATGTCATCCGATAGCATCTCTTGTGTAGAATCTGGATTAATAAATATATTAGCAAATGGTGTTGCAGTAAATCCAATATAATTTGCCTTTACAAACAACTTTAACAGTTTCCGGATGTTTGAGTTAATTACTGTTGGATCTTCATCTTCTCTTGTATTAACTGATGCGTTATCAGCTTCATCATCAATAAGTAACATTGGTAAATCTATTCTTTTATCCATTTGATTTGCATTAAAAACCCTCATCCATTGTTCAAGTTTTTCTAAAACACTTTTGTTTTTCTTTAGTACAAAAAGAACTGGATCGCTTATTCCAGACAATTTCCCGCTTAACTTTCTTGCGGTTGAAATATTAAAATCACTAGAAGTTGAAGTTACAGCCCATGCTGATATAGTAGGATCTATATTACCTACTCCTACCAGAACATTATCCTTATCCCTATTAAATGCAGTACTATCTAAGCCTACAAACCCTTCATCTAGTCTTCCTTGGGTTTGTTTTCTTAATTTCTCAATTGTGCCTGTCAATAATATTATGATTTTATAACCTGAATCTGCTGCTTTATTAATTAAAGCTGTATATGTTGCTGTTTTACCTGATTGAACATCACCTATTACCAGACCTCTTCTTTGAAATTCTCCTATAGATGGATTCCCTAATAGATCCATCATTTCATCAGTAGTTGTATCTAAAGTGTTAACTACATCTATATTGAATCCTGTATCTGTAAGCAGGAATGTTCGATATCTTGCCCAGTATTTATTGCTCATCTCTTTTTTTGCACTGAAGTACCAACTAGTATGACCTATACTTTTAACGAAAGATCCGCGGTCCATTCTAATTGCTAACTTAGAATGAAGTGCTTTAATCGTTTCTTCTTTTTCAAAACTAGTTAGTGGATTAGCCATTGCGAATATATCAACATAGGTTATTAACATTTCTTCTGTCACAACACTTCCTGATTGCAATTGTACCATTACTAGATTCATAACATTATTTTGATTTAGGTTCATTTAAGTACTCCTCTTGAATTCGTCTAATAACATTAGGATAATTCTTAAAATAATCATTTAATCTCATTGTATTAACAAATGTCATTGTATCTCCATTAACTATTTTAATCTTTGATAGCATATTTAGCGCATTATTATATACTTCTTCTTCATTTTCATTAATTAAATTTAATCCAGAGTCACTTTTCGAAATTCTATAATAGACATCACTGTATGGAAATGAAGACTCAATTATTTTTATATAAGAATCTAAATAATTTAAGTCTCTCTCGTCTAACGAATTTTCAAGCATTTTGAAGATTGGTATTTCTCGATTAATAACATATTGGAATTGACCCCTGTTTTCAATAACATTCCAAATATGAGTAATCTCATCAGCAACATTTACTTTTCTACCTCTATATTTGTATACTCTCTCACTTCTACCAATAGTTTTTTCTACTATAGCTACGAGGTTTTGTTTAATTAATTCAGGCAAAGTTGCGGTAGATTTTTTGATGTCAATCTCCCAAATTGAATCCAGAGTATTTGGGATATCCACTCTAATTCTTGCTAGTTTATTTAATTCATCTTGCCTCACTAGCCTGAACCATGTACCCCAAATTATTAATCGTTTATTCCTATAAACGTAAAATCCTTGATTTTGTCTCAAATTATCTATCTGATTTATTTTTTTCTTATCTTTGCTGGATAATTTATTAGCATATGGTAAAATAAACGGTTTTACTCGAATATTCGAATCTTGGATTGCTATAATCTCTTCAGATAATGGTTGTGTTGCAGGATTAGATGATAGAAAGGGATCATATGCTATAACTTTATCCTCGTTGAAAAAAATGGAAATTCCTTGCCCAACACTTTCGGGCTCAATAAATCTGTGAAAAACCAAAGCAATATGATCTCTTGTAATTTCAATCTTCTCATCAAATATTTTCTGTACGTTGACGGAAGAATTTGATATTCTATCAAATTCTTCCCATATAACAATTGTTCCATTCATTTTATCATCCAACAAATTTGAAAAGTAGAGTTTGCTTATTTCTTGTTTGGAAAATTTTTGAATAACCCAATCACCTTTTTCTTTAATAAAATCTAAATCCCAACATGCAGCATTAACAATATTGTTTTTCTTCGAAATGACTGATAATTTCCTGCATTGCGACATTGAAGCCATTTTTAGACCTAAACCAAATCGACCAAGATCTTTACTATCTCTTTGTTCAAGTGAACTTCTGCTTCCATATCGCATAGCATTTTCTAACTCATCTTCATTCATCCCAAAACCATCATCAATTATTGCTAAAAATGGATTCTTATTCGACCTAAAGTTTACCCAAATATTTCTGGCTCCATTACCTACACTATTATCAATAATATCAGCAATTGCAGATTCAAACGAATAGCCTATTGATCTCGTTGATTCTACAAGAATTGGTGCGAATGGTGTTAATATCTTTGTCTTCATTTCCTCCCCCTTTTTAATACAGAATCAACTTATATTTATTTAATTTTAAATACTAAATATTATCAATTCAAACTTATTGCAACAACATTTTTGCCTATGTTTCTATTCTACACCATTTAATATCATATGCACATCAAGTTATTGCTAATATTTTGTTCATAATTTAGTTGTCCAATTTAAACCACATGTCATTTTTCTTCTGAGAAGTTTAGATCTTGCAATTGAGTGAGTAAATAGTGCAATTTCTAAGATTGTAATAAGTTTCTGCTTCATCTCATTTAGTTATAAATCAGATCTGTACTGTTTAAATTAGATTGAATATTTATAAAAATTACTTTTTAGTCGATTACCTCTTGTAATTATTTTGTCTTAAATTATAAAAAGTAGTTCTTAAATACATAAAAATTATCTGCTAATTAATTTATAAAATTAGGTAATTATCCAAAAAATCAATCTAGTTACCCATATTTATGTTCTACTTATCGCCTATAATAAATTCCGAATTTGGTTAGGATTCTGACTTTTTCCCAAATAATATTATCCCCAACGCAATCGCGGATAGCCCAAACATTCCGCTTGCCAACATGAAACTTCTCATCGGACCTTGAGCGTAGATCAGACCTGCGATCAGTGATCCGAAAATCATGCCTAGCGCTTTTACCGAATTATAAAGTCCCATGAAGGATCCGCTCTTTCCGGGAGGGTTTTCTTTACCGGCCAGAGCTTGGATTAGTACCAGGTAATTACTGTTTAACGCAAAGAACACTATGCTAATGAGTACGAACGGAAGAGCTCCGATCGTTAAAGTGACCATTCCCGCGAAAAAGAAACATCCGAGGATCGTCAGAAACAATGGCCATTTAAGTTTAGTGTTACGGATGATCCAGATGGAGAAAGTTGAATTGATGATGAGTCCCATGATACCGAATCCGGCTTTGAGGAGTCCGTTGTAGGAGGAACTGAAGTTGAATTGGTCACGGATGAAGTAATTGAAGCTTTGTTCGTAGGCTGTTGAACCGAAGGTTGAGAAAAGTACGACGGCAAAGAACAGCCATAACCAGATAGATAATTTATTGAGTGCCATTGTGAAGGCAGAAAAAGGATTGGATGTTTTGATGAGTTCTGACCAGCGCCATTCACGGGCACTGGAGATTGGATCTTTCATAATGAGTCCCATTAGGAGTCCTGCGGTTACGAGTCCAACGACTTGAACCCCAAACATCAACGGGATCGATACTTCACCGATGAATCCGCCGATCAGATAACCGATCGCACTGGCCATGGTTAGGATAGCCGCTTCAATGGTCAGGTTGATGCCTCGTTTTTCTTGGGGAGAAACATCCAAGACATACGTGAGTTGGGTAACATTGATTCCACCGATAAAGAAACCGGAGAGTAAACGAGCGAAGATAATGTTAGTTAAGGTCAGTGATTGACCGAATAGAAACTGTCCTAAGGCATATCCGACACAACATACGATGTAGATGCGTATTCTTCCGATTTGATCACTGAGAGCTCCCCAAAACGGTGAGAAGAGGAAATTAGTGAAGGACATCGCTGCGAATGCAGCTCCGAATGTATATGCTGGTAAACTGAGTTGTTTAATGAGCGTCGGCGTTGACGGATGAGCTAAATTGGCCGCGATCATTTCGAATACGATCAGTACGAAGAACCATTTCAGTGATGTTGTTTTCCTTCGATTCATGCGCTTCCTCATTGTTTGATTCTTGCCTGTCGATCTGTGAACTTCAGCCAACTCAAATCTCTTTCATTTATTTACTAGGTTTTATTATAGCACCCTCATTTCATTTGAAAACCTTAAGTTTCGGCACTTTAATTTCTATTATGGTAATTTTCTGATGATTTTATAATCATGATATAAAAAATGTTGAACTCAATGAAGAGACCAACATTTTTTATTTATCAGATTTGATTATTGAAACACTGTTTTTAAGTTTTACTGTTCTCAATCCAAAAGTTCTTTTACGATGTCCATTAGCGTATGAACATCGCTGATTTTCGTATTACCGGTGTCTGAATCTATGATGGATGAATAGACATGAGGAATAATTTTAGTTACTCCTGCTTCCAGAATGATGGAGATGATTTCTTTGAAATTAGCTACATCGATTCCTCCTGTCGGTTCTAACATAAAGTTGTTTCTGGCACAGGTTTTGGCGACTGCTGCCAGTTCTTCTTTACATTTCAATCCGCCCATTGGGAAGAACTTAAGGGAGTTTCCGCCCATGTCTTTGGCCATGGCGATCGCGGTATCAACAGCGACGATCGCAGGTTCTTTGGCTTCTTTGCTTAGAGGACCTGTCGATATCTTAACATAACCGGGACGGCCTGTCGGAGATACCAACACATTGATCATGCTGGTTTCGTTATCGACATTGGCTCTTGTGTAAGCTACCGCTGTGAATACTTGGTTGAAATGATTTGCTTTGATATGTTTAGCAATGTCTCCGACTGCTTTCCATTGCGCCGGGTTTCCGCCGCCGAGACCTACTGACAAGTTTCCTTCCAGACAATCGTAGTACTTTTTCATATCAGTAACGGCACTTGGGATATCCGGATAATTGATGCTGAGGACACCGACTAACACATGCTTATCGGCAGCAATATAGATATCTTTCGCATTTTCAAGTGATCCGGCAAGCACATTGAGACAGATTCTGTCTTGATAGAAATTGGCTGCCATTACTTAGAACCCACGATTTCGCTCAAGCGTTTTACGATCAGTTCCTTATCACCGTTGACTAAGGGTCTAGGATCAAATGTAATGATTCCTTGACTTAACAAGTGTCTTCGACAGTGAATAGAGGGATTACCAGATCTTAGTTCTTCATCGATTTGACCGGCTGATTTATTAACGATCGTTTCATCTACTGTGATTTTAGACCGATAGATCTCTCTTCCGGCTTCATCTTTCATTTGAGTTGCGGACAATCCATGGATCTTGTTGATTTCCGTATTCAGATAATCAACTGTTTCGAGATTCATTTTTATATTGGAAGCATGGTCTTGATTGAAGTATTGTTCCAGTGCAGCCAATAAACCCATGATACCTTCTTTACCGATCTTCATCGGTCGTCCGATACCTTTATATTGTTTTTTCGCATAATCGATGTATTTTTTCTTGCCTGTGATGAATCCGGATGTTGTTGCTTCCAGTGCTTTTGCGCCACTGTAAATAACCATATCGGCACCCATAGCAACATATTTACACATATCTTCTTCGGCTGCCGCATCGATGATCAACGGTAGATCATGCGTATGGGCAATATCGATCATTTCTGCGATCGATAACATCCCTTTTTGAATACAGTGATGGCTTTTTACGTAAATGAGTGCAGCTGTCTTGTCAGTGATCGCATCGATCACATCTTGTTTTGCCACCTCATTGACCATTCCTACTTCAATGGGTTTTCCTCCACCTAAACGAATCATGGATGTTACCGGTGCACCAAACTGAACGACATGTCCTTTTTGGATAATGATCTCGTTGGCCAATCCGGTTGAATCAGGTAATCGTTCGATAATCGATTTATTTCCTTGCGAGATGACTCCCGCAATGGAGATGGCGATCCCGGCTGATGCACAAGACGTTACACAACTGTCTTCGCTGCCGGTGTATTTCGATATGATTTCACCGGCTTTATTGATGAGATCATCGATTACGACGTAGGATTGTCCGCCGTCGATCGTTGCTTGGGCAACTTTAGCACTCAATGTCGATACACCTAAAGCGGTCATTCTTCCGCTGGCATTGATTACTCGCTGTAATCCAATCTTTTCATATACATTCATTACAGTCACCTCGTTTTTTTATTTTAAGAAAATCGCTCCCAGAATCATAGCTCCTAAGATTGCACCGCCGGTCATCTCTTTTCCCCATTTATAGAAGATGACGCCACCGATCAACGCTCCGATACCGGCAAAAACATTATATTGTCCGGCAGCAATAATGATCATTGGGCCTAAGTAACGACCGGTTGCGTTTCCGGCCCCCATCATGATGCTTGTCCCACCGACAGCAACACCTTGAGGTACAAACTTACGGATCGCAATAATGATAACTCCTAAGGTCAAACCGATCGCAGCTCCGGTCAGAAGTGCGAATGCGAAGTTATCAAACGGCAACATATATCCCATTGATAATAACATCGCCGGAATACCGATACCGACACCGGTCATCAATGAACCGCCGATATCCAAGATACCGACTAACGGTCCTTCAAGAATTCGAGCAATCAAGAAACCTGCGGCAAAGCCGGCAGCACCTGAATAATCACCGCCGTCCAGTCCCTGTTTTAACATTGCGACGATGGATATTTCGTTAAAAGCACCCGTTCCAAATTTGATATACATGAATGTACCTGCGAAAATTGCGGCCGCTGCACCCATAATAAGGAGTATAAATGTTTCGTCTTTCATTAAAAAGGCATCAAATTTTTCGTTAAACGTTTTCTTTTCCATGTTGTTTTACCCTTTCCTTCCTATAAACCTAACTTCGTAAAGAAACCTCTGAAGTAAGCGATGGCAACAAACATAACAACGACGATTACGATCAGGATCTGTACGACACCGCTCTTATAACCGTTTTCTTCGGCTGATTTACCGATCAGGATACCCAGAACGATTCCCGGAACAGCATTTCCTGATACGATGGTTGAAACACCTCCTAAAACAGTTCCCCAGATCCCGGTAGATTTACCGGCATCGATGGCGGCTAACCAGAAGATTGCCGGCATGACAGGATTCAACATCCAGTTTGTAGCCGGTGTCAGTACATTCGACGCGATCAGTGAAAACTTTGTCGGTATAATTGAAGACATTGTGTTTAAAAAAGTTACGACTACGGCACCGATCATCGCTCCCGCATACATCATTTTTCGAGGACTTTGGATTGTTTCTTCGATTTTTTTGTTATTCGAGAGTAGCAGAGCTGCTGACCAGTTTGGAATGATACGATGAAATACATCACCGGTCAAAGCTCCGGCGGCCATCGCCGATGCAGCGGCACTGAAGAAGAATCCAAGTCCAAACGAGAAATGGGATATCGGATCTCCGTTACAAGCATTAAATTCACCTAAGGTTCTGAAAGCCCCCATTGCCTGAATCTCAGGTGCATGGAACATACGAGCAGCCCCTGCAGCTATGCATCCACCTCCAAGCGCACCGATAATTACCGAATATACTATGATCTCAATCATTTAAATTTCCTCCTTTTCAAGATCAATATATTTAACTGATAAAACAATGGTTGCTTTAACAGTAAAATAACGTTTAACGCGCGGCATAAACAAGAATAAGAATTTTTCCGTTGTCTCTTTTATCTGAACATCATCAAAATAAACTTCTTTGGTATCCATTTGGATAATGGGTTTACCGATTTTGTTGAAAATTTCTTTTCTCATCAGCGTAAATATTTTCCCAACGGTATCGTCCCAACTGTTCCCTGTGATCGTTACTGTTATCGTGTGATCTTCAACTTTAAGCAGTTGTTTTCTTTCCATTTTTATCTCCTGACACTTTTCTGTACGTTTCGACAACTCTTTGTCCCAGTTCTTCGACATCCATAAACCCCAGTCCAATTACTTTATATCCTTCTTCGATCGCTCGGCATGCTGCATCGATCGAACGGATTTCCGATTTAGCTTTATAGCCATACTTGTTTTGAGCAGTTAACGCTCCTGCACCGCCGCTTCCGCAAAAGCTGATTCCGATCGTAGCATTCGTTTCTTTCATGACATCACCGAGTTTCATATCAGCTGCCATACCGGGTATTACAATCGCTCTGCCACCCGCTTTTTCGACTCCGCGGGCGACCGCTTGGCCTTTACCCATTCTGTGTCCGATTACAACTAAGATCTCTTCGTTCATATTTTTCTCCTTTTTACCTCGTAGATAAATTTCAATATGCGTAGCAACTAAGAACAATTCAGCTTTGTTTACGTCAATGGAAGCTCTCTGAAATAGTTCTTCAATCAGTTTATTGGAGATTTCAAATGCCTCCGGTGATATCTCTTCCATCAATGAATCATCAATATCATCCACAAATTCTTGTTTAAGTACTCTTCTTGTAAGTGAGATTAGGTGATTTACGAATACATATTCAGCATTTTCATTTTGAAATCGAATATCCAATTCTTGCCAGTTTTTCTCGACAGATTCCAATTCTTTTTCGATACTTTTTCCTTCTTCTTCGTTTATACCTGACGTTTTAAAAAGTCTAGTTAAATATCTCACTGTGATCCTCGTTACTACTTATTGTTATATAGGTGGTTAATTTCTTTTTTAATTGCATCAAATTCTTTTCTGAATCCTCAACTATATCTGAACAATCCTCATAGTTTAAGATAGATATGTCGGCAATAAACCCTACTTTCAATTCACCCAGTCGATCCAGTTTGAAATGTCTGGCCGGAGCACTGGTTACTTTTGAGATGGCATCAGCTAGTGTTTCACCGCAGTTGATCGTTTTCGAAAGTACCCCTGCCATATTGAATACCGGACCTTGATAATTCTCGGTATGCAGATCAGATGAAATGAAATCGCAATCAAATCCATTCGATAATGCTTTTGTAAATACTCCGAAATTAAAGCTGGCCGATCCGTGTCCGACATCAAATTTAACGCCTCTTTTTCTTCCGTTGATGGCTGCTGTGATGATCTTTCCGTCATCAGTCAGAATTCCACCTTTTTTCCCATGAAAAGCATGTGTGATGATATCATCCTTTTTTAGCGAATCGATCACTTCTGGTAGTGTCGGCGGGAAATTTCCGACATGTACCATCAGTGGTAATCCTAATTCTTGAGCAATCTCACCTGCAATAATAATAGGTTGTATGCCCAAGTCGCCAACTACGCTTTGGCTAGCACGGGCTTTGATCCCGACAATTTGTTTTGGATACTTCGCAACCATTTTTCGAATCGCTGCTGCGTCTATTTTAGCTAAACTGTTAAGTTCATTTTTATTGAGTAATCCTTCACTCGAAACATTCAGCAATGAAAATACTTTAGTTACACTTGTATCGATGTATTTTGTTTTAAAGTCTTCGAAATTGGCAGCACCGGATGTCCCGGCATCTAATATTGTTGTTGCCCCTCTCTGTATTCCCAAAATATCAGGGCTCAATCCAAGATCGGTTATTGGGTAGCAATGTGTATGTATATCGATGATACCGGGTGTAACCAGATACCCTGTCGCGTCGATCACTGTTGCTTCTTTGTCTTCGATAACAGTTTCAATCGAGGCGATTACTCCGTTCACGATCAGTAAATCTTTGACCTCACCGTTAAATCCATTGACAGGTGACATCAGCATTCCACTCTTAATTAAGTATTTTTCCATTTGTATTACTCCTTTTTGATAATATATTGATAAAATGAAAGTCTTTCTTTGATTGATATCGAGATCAGCAATGATTGTTCAACCAAACTGAAGAATTTCTCCATGATTTCGTAGACACTTTGATGTTTCTCTTTGATCCATTTATAGTCGTCAATCACTTGTTCATCCAACTTTGTCTTGTCTTCTTCAAACCATCGCGGAATGGCCATACTCATATGTACGATCAACCCCAACAATGTATCTTGATCAATATGGTAGTCTTTAGGTAATTTCGAAATATACTCCAATAAGGTTAATATCAATTTACTTATAATGATCGATGAAGAAGCTATATCAGTTTTACTTGAATCGTAATCGTTTTGATTAAGATTGAATGGATCGGATTTCGCACTGAATGAAGCTGAGTAGTTATGATTCAGCGGGATGGAATCGATAAATTTCCCAAAATAACTGAATTCTTGAATTCGAATGATATCTTCTTTGGATAAAATACCTGATATTTTGATCACAGGATACTTACTGTGTACTAAGGGAACTGTCGATATAATGAATCGATTTTTTTGTTTCTGCTGACCTCTTCGATCGCATACGGGCTTGATTGCCCCATCACGTTCAAATTCGGAAAGACATTCTTGATTCTGGTTGTGATCAGATTAGATAACCCTTTACCGGTAGCACATACGATCAGAATATTTTTACTATGTGTTTCTTCATTTACCAGATTTTTATAAAGGTAGATCGCTATATAACAGATCTCACTTTCTACCATCTCCAACTGAAATTCATCTTCAAAAGGTTGAATACAATGTTTTGCCATCTCGAAGAAATTTTTGTATTTTGTCTTCATCTCGTACAACACGATGTTATCTTCACGTTTTACTTCATAGCTCACTATTTTCAGATATAGCAATAAATGACTGTACAGATCCTTTCTCAATGCCTCATAGTCAAATTCAAACTGTCTGTTCTTTCCTTCTTTTTTGATTATTTCCAACATCTTATCGATACTTCTCAGTAAACTGTTTTGATTGACATCTTTACTTGAAATAATTATTCCGTTACTGATCATGACTTCTTGTAACCAATTGTATTCATCTGGGTTCACTGAATCGTTCGGAGATATTTTCTTAATTAATTCAGCAGCATACGTGACTTCTTGATTGTCGTTTAGCGAACTAGTTGAAGCTTCATTTAGTACCATGATCCGAGTTGATTTGCATCGTATCTCCTTCGTGATGCAATAACAAAGGAGGTTCAGATAAGCATTATTTGAGATCCAAATATTATACTTTGCATTAAGTTTCTTAATTGAATTCGTTATCAGATCAATACTATCTAGATCAACAGAATTTTTAAGCACTTCCGGTAATAACAGATACCAATCCTCTGCAACATAGCTGCCATCAAAATAACTCGCAAGAATTACCGAAACCTCTTTTCGGATTTCAAATTCATTTCCGATCAACTCATACTTATGTGCCTTATTCGGCAGATAACTGAAATTACTGCTTTTTTCATTAAATTGAGTGATCATCTTCATACAGGTTGATCGTGAAACAAACAGTTTATTGGCAATCTCTTCAATTGATAACGGCTTTTGTTGCGATATCATAAACAATAGTAGATTTTTTCTTAGATTCTCTTTCTCATTTGTCAAAGTTGTGTTTTCGAGAACAATGTTTTTACTGATAATTTCAGCGCATGTAATTTTCTGTGAAACCGGGATATAGAAACCTTGTTTCGTTTTATTCTTAATTTCGATTCCCAATGAACTCAACATTGATTTCAACAATAATAGATCATATCTAACTGTTCTTTCACTTTTATTGAACTTCGCAGTCAATGTCGAAATATCAATTGGCGTACCTGCTGCAATGAGCATTTCCAACATTTCAGTCTGTCTTGATTTTAGTTTGATTTGTCGTTGCATCAGTGTACTCCTTCCGCTTTATGAGCGTATTCTATCATCCAGACTTTATTGATTTGATTTAACATCTTGCAATTTCCTTTCCGTTTTCTGCAATTTTAAACATCTATTACGCCCAATAAGAATAAAAGCGGCTCAGGTTGAGTCGCTCTTGTTCTTATTCGCTGATCAAATTATATTTTCTGATTATATTCAAGATTCCGTTGTTTATATTATCGGTTGTTGTTTCAAAAGCAAATTTCTTAACATAATCAGCAGAGTTGCCCATTGCTACAGAGTACTTAACTTGTTTGAACATCTCGACATCATTTTCTCCATCACCGAAAACGATTACCTCGTCACTCTTTATACCATGATCACTCATGAGTTGCTGAAGTGCATTCCCTTTATTGATCCCTTTCGGATTGATTTCAATGATTCGCGGACAAGTTCTGTTGATTTCATATTTCCCGTCAAACTCAGAATAGAATAAAGGGAATATCTCATCGATTTCATCGCTTCCTTGTAAAATCGTCATTTTATTGAGTGTTTCGGGTAAACATTCGAGATTCTGAATCATTCCACCTTTGGGGTAACCATCTCGAAGATCATCAAACCAATCCCATGCACCGCCGGTCCATGGATAATCGGCCGGTAATTGTTTGGCTTCTCTGATTTTCTCTTTAAAGGCATATACTTTTTCTGACAAATACAGATAGATACCGTCATCTGTGTTGAACTGAATTTCAATATCTAAGTTTTTAATATATTCGAAAATTTGGGTATAGTCATCTCTGGTTAATCGTTTCAATATCTTTCTTTTACCCGATTCAAGAGGTGTAATTGCCATCCCATTGACTTCAATTAAAAAACCTTTATTTTCAACCATTCCCAGTAAATCAACATATTTCATTAACCGGAGATAACTTCTTCCGCTTGCCAGTATTAGCTTTATTCCGGCTTTTTGGCATTCCATTAGTGCCTCTTTTAACTTTGATTCAATTTGATTATTATCATCAAGCAATGTTCCGTCCATATCAAATACCAGCCATTTTATCGACACTCGTCTACCTCTTTTCACTTTTGTATTACATGTTAAGTATATGTCTTAGAGTTTTTAAGTCAACCAGCCCGTAGTTCATTTATTAGAGATGACAGAAAAAAGCAGACAAAATATTTTTTATTGATTGATTAAAATAGTTATTTGATTCAGATTATCGGATAAAATAATATATATCTGTCAGTTATTTATTTTAACCAATTTTCTGATTATTGATTCCTTATTTGATCGACTAAGTCAATTATTTCAACATTCGAAAATGCTATAGTATTCATAATCAATGTCTTTGAAAGCGGTGAAACAATGGAGATCTAAGCCACAAAGTTCAGTTTCGCTTAGGATCTGAATGAACAGTAAGAAGTTATCCTTGCGGATAACTTTTTTGTCAGCGAAATTACAAATTTCTTCATTTAGATTTTGTAATCACTTCTCTCAATTATTTAATTGAATAGTATTATCTATTGTTATCTCTTACTTATTTTTGCTCTCCGATATTGCTTAAAGGCCAGATACAGCAGTATTCCCGATGCAAGAATTGAGATGTAATTAAGCACTGCATAATAGAGGAATGAAATCAGTAAATAGTAACCAAATGTTACTTTATTACCTCGATTTAATTGCACAAACACATAACCGTGATATACTAATGCAATCAATAAAACACTCACATAACCAAGGATCCGTATCAATTGTGTAGGATTTGCTTGATAGTAGCTAAATGCCGTCAATAGATAAATAAAAGATAATAAGATGCCTGTTATCAATGAAATCAAGATAAGTCTTGTTTCGATTTTGTTATTCATAATTTCACTATGTTAATTTCACCTTCAGCTACCTGACGACCGGGATTGATTACAGAACAGGTAGAACGATTGGTAAATATAACTGCAATGCCAGTATCAAGATTCCTTTTTTTGATCAATTCAAAATCGACTGTCATTAATACATCGCCCATTTTAACTTGCTGGCCTTTCTGAATATTCGGATAAAAACCTTCTCCATTCAGATTTACAGTATCAATACCAATGTGGATAAGAATTTCATTTTCAGTCCCTTTAATTCCCAACGCATGTAAAGTCGGAAATAGAAAAGCCACTTCACCATCTATCGGTGAAACAATTTTTGAATCTGATGGTTGGATCAGATACCCAACTCCTAAAGCACCCGAGCTTATTGCCTCATCATTGGAATCACTAATATCCAAAAGGATACCTGATGCTACTGCCGCTATATTGTTTTTCTTGTTGAACCAAAACATTATTTGATCACCTCATAATCGTCTGTATTTTTAGAACCGGCACTAACGCATTCCGGTAAATTGATTTTCCAATTGTTCTGTCTGACAATTGGTCCTTTCAGTAATGGATCATTTGTTTTTTTCATAAAAATATGAAGTCTGTTTTTAAGATCTTCAATGACCTGTTTCAAACTTGGATCATTAATTAAGTTATTTTTTTCTGAAACATCAAAAACGAGGTCATAAAGTGCTTCTCTGATTTTAGTGAATTCAGTAAGACCATTCTGCATATACCAGTCTTTCACTTCGGAATTGTCTATGTTTGAAAAATTAATATTGTCATATGAATCAAAATACTGAACATATTTATACCTATTTGTTCTTACGCAACGAGCCGGTTCATAGGAAGTATGAAAGTTAATTTCCGCAAATACTTCTTCATGAATACGAGTGTCAGGTTCCTCTAATACTTTGACAAGTGATTTACCTTCAAACTCTTGTGTTGGCTTTAAATTTAAAAGTTCGCAAATTGTCGGGAAGATATCTAACTGTGTAACTAACTGATCACTCACTAGGCCTTTACTCTTCATATTGGGTGTTTTGATCATTAAAGCCACACCAATGCCATTGTCACTGAGTGTACATTTATTGAATGGCATAGCGATTCCATGGTCGGTCGTGAAGATGATGACCGACTCTTCATAAATACCTTTCTCTTTGAGGGCTTGAATTACTATTTCGAAACAATCATCCGCCGATTTAGCTGATGTTAAGTAATGGGCATAATCATCTCGAGTTATTTGATTATCTATTAATCCCCCCGGTACTTGAATGTAATTCTTATTTACACTTTCATCAATATTTAGTGGATATTTTCTATGTGTCGCAAACATTCCGTACGATAAAAAAAGTGGCTTTTCTAATGTTGTTTCTTTCAGCCATTTTGCGATATTGGTTGCATTTTTATTATCCCAGTTAACGTATTCTTCTTCTTCGAAAAGACTAATATCCGCTGAAAGATCATACTGATAACCAATCGTGTTCTTCCCATATTCATGTTCGGTAAAGTGACCGGCTTCGTGCTGAATTCCACTTAGTACTGTTGTGTACCCATTGTTACCTAAAAATGGTACAAGATGTTGATTATAGTCATTGAGTTTGAATCCGCGATGCGCAAGGCCGAGCATGCCGTTCTGATGAGGATACAGTCCAGTAAGAAGTGCTGCTCTGCTTGGTGAACAAGTTGGATTTACACAGTATGCTTGTCTAAACAGTACAGCATCATTTGCGAACTTCAAAAGGTTCGGCGTTGGAACTGCATACCCGTAAGGACTTAGAATTCGTCCGCTATCATGTGTATGAATATAAATTACATTTGTCATATTTCCTCCAAAGAGAAAGTTTACAGTCATGCTGTAAACTTTCTCACTTCTTCCTAATCGATATTATTTATTCAATGATGCAATATAATCATCGACATCCATACGAATGTTGATAACTTTAGGACCATAAATAGCTTGAATTTGTTTACCATGGATAACGACAGCATTTGCTCCGGTCGTTTTAAGAATACCCTTCTCGATTTTAGCTTCATCAATTACTGTAACACGCAGTCTAGTAGCACAGTTATCAATCGAAACGATATTTGCTAAACCGCCTAATCCATCAATAACTGAAGCAGCCATGGATGAATCATAATTACTTGAAAAGCTCCTTTCACTTTCAGTGATTTCTTCGTCGTCTCTACCGGGAGTTTTCAAATTTAACTTTTCGATAACAAATTTAAAAGCGAAGTAATTAAGAATTGCAAACGGAATACCGATCACAATAACCAATAAGAAATTTGTTTTTGCATTGCCTTGCATAACCCCAAACAGGAAATATTCGATCAGACCTGCTGAGAATGTCGATCCGATTGTAATGTTTGCAAGTGCAGCAGCAACGAATCCTAAAGCAAAGGTAATAACTTCCATTCCAAACAAAATCGGAGATGCAAATAGTAATGCGAAACTAATTGGTTCTGTAACACCTGTCACTAAGCAAGTAAAGGCGATCGAGAAGATAAAGCCAAATGCCGCTTTTCTTTTTTCTTTTGTAGGAATCGCTCTGTACATCGCAAAGCAAATAGCCGGCATTGTAAACAACATATGTATATATCTTCCACTATTAAACAATGCCACGTTTCTGAAAAATTGCGTCGTATTTGGATCAGCTAACTGAGCCATAAATATATTTTGGAAACCGTCGACCATTTTTCCACCAACCATTAATGAACCACCTACAGCGGTTGTCCAGAAAGGAAGATAGAAAACATGATGAAGTCCAAATATATAGAATGTTCTAAGAATCAGACCATACATAAATGCTCCGAGGATTCCCAGATTCGCTACCCATTTACCTAAACTGGCAATGGATTGACCGATCGGTGGCCATACAAAGTACATAATCGCCCCAACAATTACGAATACAAATGTATTCACGATCGGAACAAATCTTGAACCTCCGAAAAAGGCTAATACATCAGGAAGTTTTGTCTTGTAAAATTTGTTGTGTACAATAGCTGTGATAATACCCACTAGAATACCGGCAAATGTTCCCATTTGTAATGTTAAAATACCATATGAACTACCGATTCCAAGTAACCGTTGATCAACTCCTGCTGCAACCGGTAATACTTTTGTAATTAGTAAGATTGCATTCAATGTTGTATTCATTGCAAAGAAACCAACTACAGCAGAAAGTCCAGCAACACCCTTTTCCCCTTTTGCTAATCCAACAGCTATACCAATTGCGAATATAAGCGGTAAAGCGGTAAAAACCCCATTACCAACCGCATTCATAATCAGTAATACTGCTTGTAGAGTTGTATTAGCTAAGACTGGATAAGCTGCTTTAACGGGTCCTGACGATAAAGCTGCGGATATTCCCAAAAATAGTCCGGCTACTGGTAGAACTGCAATTGGCAACATAATAGATCTGCCCAATTGTTGTCCATAATCAAAAATTACACTTCTTGTCTTCTTTGTTGTAGACATACTAATCCCCTTTCATATTTGGTAATTGCTTTATGCAAGTTACTCCTTGTTAATAAACCATACAGGTGATGACCAAGCAATTTGTCCGTCATCTTGGAAAACCTTTACTATGTACCAACCATCTTGAAACTCTGTAGCGATCGAGAATTCGCAGGATACCTCGTAACCAAAGTTTGGAATTCCCTTAAGAATTCTGGTTTTATAAGCATTGTGATAAAAAGGATCACTACGATAATAATCACTTACTCCAAATGTTTCTTTAGCGAGTTTTTTTGATTCTTCCAGTTCAATTATCAAATCTGTTTCTTCTAGTATCTCGCTATACTTTTTCGTGGTGTTGTATCCATTTATATTCAATATTACTTCGTCACTCTGCTTACCTTCAAATTCAAATATGAATCCTTCAGATACTACCGGTGCCTGACCCATCCATTTCCCACTATGTGAAGATTTGTACGTTGTCATTTCGAAATTAAATTTCTGATTATCTTGATACAAGACCTTCTGCCCTAAATTACTCCAACATTTTTCTACAGATACTATCGAACCATTCGTAGAAAGATTCCCTTCCCACAATCGTTTTGTCAGATTTTTATATACTGACGGATTAGGTCCCCATCCGAAATCAATGTGCGTTTTAAAGCGGATTTTATCGTTATTATTCAGTGTTTCCCATTTTCCTGAGTGAGTATAGACATTAGCTATGACACCGTTTCTGATAAGTTCAATTCGGTCAATTGCACTATTTCCAGTTACATTTACATGCACTTTGCGTGGCACATCGATTTTAAATATCGTAGATCCCATCGGTTTTTCATCGATATCCATCCAAAGTTTTATGTGGTTTTTTGTCATACCGTAAACGCGGCGCGACTTAAGAGCTTCCCATAGATCGTCTTTTGAATTTGATTGTGCCCAAACACCTGCCAACCCGTTATTTGTATCAGCTGGTACAACATGGTTGTCACCCGAAGCAATAATTCCCACTTTGTTTCCAAGGTTTAATCCATTAAAAACCGATGTACTTCCTGTTCTCGGCCCCATATGGATATGCCGGCTCATTTCAGTTTCACAAACAGATTGTTCAGAGCTACCATGAGATGAATAGATTTCAGCAAATGGTGAGAATTCGGAATCATGTGTTGCCCAGTTTTTCCCTCGGTGTCCCAATGAATATGCTAAATGATGGGGAATCGCTATAGATGTAAATTCGGATAGTTCATTTTTAAGTTCGCTATATCTTTTAGGCAAAATACATGGGCCATCTTCCTTAAAGAAAACATTATGATCACCATCTTCACCGGAGCCTTGCCATTCGTAACCACAAAGCAGTGGAAACTCAGGATTGACTAGATTATATTCATTACTTTTTTTGACGAGTTCATCCCAATCAGATTTAATAATTTCAACGTCCAGTTCGCCCTCGGTTTTTAAGCCACTCCCTAACATGACTTCATGATAAGGATAATATGCGAACGGCCAAAAATCGATCACCTGTCTTGCGTGTTTGTACCATAAATCAAAATCAGCAACTTGTTTACTGTGAATGTTGGTGTGAAAATCAGTAAAATAATTGTTAAATTTTTGCATTTTATACTACCTTCCTTGAGCATTGTAGCATAGGCAATAATGAAATGTAAATACCTTTTAATTATTTGTGTTATTCTATCTTCGATAATTTACAATTTAATTAAATTAAGTATTAATATGTTATAATCTTTACGAGGTATTATTATGCACAAAACACGCCCGGTCGCTCTATATAAAACAATTGAAAACGACTTACTTGAGAAGATAAACAGTGGTTTCTATTCCTTGAATGATTCCATTCCGACGGAACAAGAACTATCAAAAAAATACAGTGTCTCCCGTGTCACTGTACGTCAAGCTACTAATAACTTGGTTGCAAAAGGTTATCTAGAACGAGTAGCAGGAAGTGGAACATTTGTTCGAAAGCCAGCTCTTGTTGAAAAAGGAACAAAAATTGAAAGTTTCTCTGAAGAGATGTCTAGAAGAGGAAAAGTACCTTCAACCAAACTGATCAAATTTACAATTCTTCCTGCCGACGAATTTGTTTCTTCACATCTCAAAGTTGATATCGGAAGTACTGTTTATTATTTTGAACGTTTGCGCTTAGCAGATAATATTCCTATGTGCTTTGAGCGAACCTATATGAGTGTCAGTGCTTATCCTGATTTGACGGTAGATCATTTACTGAAATCTAAATATGATTATGTTGAGAAGATAAAGGGTGAAATTATCGCTTATACACACCAGCAACTTTCTCCGATATTTCCAAATCAAGAAATTGCAGACATTTTGAACTGTGATTCAAAACTTCCTATTATTCGGGTTTCCCATACAACATACTTAGATAATGGAAATATACTTGATTATACCGAAATCGATGTTAACACTTCTATATATCAGTTAAACTTCATAAAAAGCAGAAAATAAAGTACCGTTAGGTACTTTATTAATAATAGAGACTTCTTTTTTCAGGAAAACCTTTGATCGTATCCACAAATTTTCTGGTAATTATATGAGGTCTTGTTATTGCATTTCCGACAACTACCGCAATCGCTCCGTAATATAAACTCAGAACTGCTTGCTCAGGCGTCGTTATCTTACCTTCCATAATAACTTCACATCTTCCTTTTACCTTTCGAACGATTTTAGTTAACATTTCGAAATCAGGCTCTGAATCAGATTTTGCAATCGGAGAGAATCGATATAATGTTGGTGCTAGAAAATCAGCTCCATATTCAATAGCAGTGTCTACATCAGAATCATCTCTTATATCAGCAAGAACTAGCAGATCCGGGTATTTTTTCTTAATTTCACGGATGATCTCAAACGCTTTCTTGCCTTCTGGACTCAATCGATTTGTTGCATCGACAGCAATGACATCAACCCCGGCTTCGACAACTTTTGTCACTTGCTCCATTGACCAGGTTATAAAAACTTCGGAGTTTTCTCGGTAGTTTTTCCATAATCCGATGATTGGTAAATCAGTTAATTTTCTTACATTAGTTATGTCGGTCGGACTTTCCAAACGTAAACCAGAAGCACCACCCCATATTGCAGCTTTAGCCATATTTGTGACTGTGTTAGCATCATAGTGCGGATCTGTCTGCTTAACTTGACAAGAAACAATTAAACCTGAATGGATTTTTTCAATAAACTCGTTCTTATTCATGTTATCACCTCTGAGAAATTATATCATATGAACATAAAGGTTAATACATTTATATTACAATTTTATCAGTTCTCGAAGTGTATGATAATTACTATCGAAGAACATTTTATAGCTCGAACAATACTGATTTATGCCCAAGTCATCCCGTACTTTTCTACAGCCGTTTCTGCATATCGCAAAGTAATCGCATCCTAAACACTCATTAGGTATCTCCATTGAAGCTGACACAAAATTACGCGCAACTTGATTCATTGCCATTTCGCGTAGGCTTTCATTTTTGATGTTACCTAGACAAAATGAATCAAGCACGTAAAAATCACATGGATAGACCCTTCCGTCTGTTTCAATCACATACTGAATCGAACAGATCCCGTTCATCTCGCAACTCTCGTAGCAGCCACCTTTCAAATATTCGATTAGATTATCAAAATATCGTATACTTACAAAATGTCCATTTTTGAAATCTTTCAAATATTCTTCAAATAACTCACATAGAAAATTACCGAAATCGATTGGATTAGGTGATCTACTATTGGTGATCTCTCCAAGTAAATCGAGACAGGGTATAAACTGAAGAAACTTAAAATTATTTACTTTGAAAAAATCATACAATTTTTTCGCTTGATGAACGCTATTTTTTGTAATTACACACAAAATATTATAATTTATTTTATTTTCTTTTATAAGTTGAACCGCATCCATCACCCTATTGAAACTTCCGATTTTATTTAAATCAAGGCGGTTTTTATCATGGATTTCTTCGGGTCCATCAATCGATATACCAACCAAAAAATTGTATTCTTTAAAAAAGTCGATCCACTCTTGATTAATTAATGTTCCATTTGTTTGAATGTTAAAACTGAAATTTGAAAAATGATTCTTTGATTTAAGAATTTTAATAAAATTCCGATAAAAGGATAACCCAGCTAACATAGGTTCTCCGCCTTGGAATATTATCGAACATCTGTAAGATTCTGTAATTTCGATTGCACGTTCAATTATTGTTTCAACAATATCTTCTGACATAACTTTTGGAGCAACAACATTTCTAAAACTCACAATATCATTATAGAAACAATATGTGCAATCAAGATTACAGTTATTTGAAACAGGCTTAAGTAATAAGCTCACATCCATGTTATTTACCTCAATTATTCGTTAAAACTGAATTACTAAATCGATACTTCTTCTCGCTCCGGTATCGAAGTGCTTCCGCCTCTTCGCGTGACTGAGATTGAGGATGTCTTAGAAGCCATGATCAAGATATCCTTGAGCGGCATATTGTGTTTAAGTCCATACGCAAATGCTCCGTGGAAGATATCGCCGGCTCCGTTGGTATCGATCGCTTTGACCGGGAAAGAAGGAATATTTACGATCGTTCCGTCTTCTTCATACAAGACACCGCGTTCACCCAAGGTAATAACAACATTCTTATTGAGTTCGTTGAGCTTGTCGAAAACGGTTCGCCATGTTTCAGGCTTTGTGATATCGACCGGCATATTGGTATATTGATTCGCAAAGGTCTCCGAACACACTAAATAAGTCACAACTTTCGCCAATGGTAATGTGCGCTCATTAAGACTGCCGGCATCCAATACTGATTTTGCATTGGAATAATGATTCAAAAACTGTAGTGAGATCTCGAGTTCGTGACCGTCGGTCAAGATCACATCGATCTCGGATTCTTCCATTACTACGGAAGTTTCTTGTAAGACTCCCGGACAATTGAGAATTGTCCTAAGCGCATTGGTCTTGTCCAACAAGATCACGCTGAGCGGTGTTACAAATTCCACATCCGGAATGTGGATATGATGGACGTGTGTCTTCTTCAAGAACTTCTTGATCTCAGATCCATAGGCATCACTACCAATGCGTGAATACAGATATACTTCTTCATGCCATTTTCCTAACAGGATCGCAGCATTTGTGGCGGGTCCGCCGGGACATTCCAATTTACCGTAAACACGGTATTTCATATTCTCGGTTATCCAACCGTCGATCGGTAAGGATATATCATAGGTAGATTGTCCGATGCACAGCATACTCATTTAGTTTCCTCCTAATGATATGATTTATCATTATCTCTATTCAATACTAGTATATGCTGTTTGACCGAATTTGTAATTTCTAAAGATAGTTCTTTCATACGTTCGATATGTAATTTCTTTAATCAATGTTCGATTTTTAACATCCCAACAGAAGAATTGTTGTTTGTTCTCCTTTAAAAACTTGATATAGAGTTCAAATGATCTATTTCCAAAATCTATATTTGGAATATTTAGTTCCAAATCACTTAAGAGTGTATCAAACAATGCTTGGACATCTGAAAATAGATACGGGGATTTATTAAATATTATCAACCACCAGAATTCTTTATAATTTAGAATACTTTTATGATTTCTAATTGATTCAACTTTGATTTTAATAAGTTGATTAATTTCATTATTTATGTTACTAAAAAATTCAGAATTATAGCCAGAGTAAACAAGAAATGTAGCCAAGGTAATTGGATTTTCTGATTTAAAAAGTAAATTTTCAAGTTCCATTTCGAACTCGTAAGGAATCTCCAAATTCGAATCAATGCACAAGACTAATAAATTAATGATATCATTTGAATTACTACATGTAAAAATAAACGCATATTTATTGATTATCTTCTGTAAAACTAAATGTTTCAATGTAATAAGATCAATATCATCATTTATATAGCTTATTATTGAAATTAATTTTTGTGTATTATCAAAAGTTGTAGCATGTGAATAAATATAAAATATATAGTCTAAAATTTCGAATAAATTTCCATCAGATACTGAACTTCTAAATATATTGTATTCACTTTTCGATTTTATTATAGAAACTTTATTCAAAATTGTTCCAAGCACATAAGAAACTAATTTCGTTTTTTCAGATGAATGTTTTGAAACTAAATCATTGAAATTTCTTTTTAAAACTGTTCGAATCATAAACATTGTATTACTCTTAAACCAATGTATATCTTGACTCGAATCTTTCTGGTTAATTTCATTTTGTGTATAGAAAAGAGTATTACTAAGATTTGTTGAATAATTACTTATCTCGCTTAACCAAGACGTCAATATAAACGGAAGTTTTTCTTTATTTATTTTATTTTCATTTACAAATAAAAGATATTTTTGGGAAATATTCTCAAATAACCCTATAATTTCCTCACGTAATTCTTCAGATTCAGAAAAAATAAAAATATCATCAACATACCTTCGAATTGAATAGTTTTTTCCAAAAATATAATCTTTATTAAGTAATGAAGAATAAACATTAACATCAATATGTTGAAGCAATACTTCGGCTATCATTCTAGAAAATTCAGGACCAACAACTAAGCCATTTGAAGAAAGTGCATTGATATTCTGAATTATTCGATCTATTGTTGTAAAAACATTTGTGTTCTTGAATTTAATTGAATCATTAACATCTCTGCTGATCAACCATTTGTAAGTATGTGAATAAATACTATCAAAACATGATTTATAATCAATTCGAGCAAAATATTTATATTTAAGATTTAGATCAAACCATTCATCAGAATTAGTAAAACCGACAATTGAAGTATATGGTGCCAAATCGAAATATCTACCCGTTTGTTCTAAGATTCTTTTTGAAAATTCACCTGAAGTTCTATTAAAGTATTGAGTAATATTTTTTTTCCTGTTTTTGTAAAACAAAGAGTTTGATTTATTGTGGTATCTCAATGAAAATATTGAATTTTTATTAAGATGGCTTAATAGTTCTTCTTGATATGCACCAACAAAGTAGAAAATTTCCAACGCTGCTATTGGTTGCAGAACATTCATTTGTCTAAATGAATTCTCACCTTTCGAGATATTGAATTTATATGGCATCGATGCCCAAACGGCTTTATTTTCAAAAAGCTTAATACTTTTATCAGTATTATTCTTAAGTTGAATTAGAATTTTTAATTCATTTTTAAGAATTTTGCTATTATCTTGAAGAAATTCGTAATAATGTCTAAAAGTGAAAAGTTCTGACAACTCTACTGGAAGTATATCTGTTAGAATATAATCTAATGTATTTCTTTTTATGTTTTTTAGTTCCATTGACTCAATTTTCCTTTCATGATATATTCTATTCAAACTAGGACGCTAGTTTAGTAGTGTTATATTTATATTTAGCACTACACACGTTATCAGTACAGGGTTAGCAGCTCGGCTGAACATTGTACATGTTAGTGAGGGACATCGGCTTGCCGGTGTCCCTTACAATTTATATCCCAAGACAATCAAGGTAGTCTTGTACAACTTGATAATAAACTTTAGTACCAGAGTAATAACTTGGCTGAATCTTTCTCATTTCACAAACTAAAGTTTTAAAGCTTACACCAATTTTCTCATCAAAAACCATTGAACGATTTCGTTTGAGATTTGAATAGATATTATAGATACTTTGATTATTTTCATCAAATTCTTTCAACATATAATATGGACAACTAACTCCGTTTTTTCGCATCTCATCATAGAAAGCATATTGTAAAAATCGCTTCGTTTTTTTATCTAAAGAATCTAAATGAAAACGCAGTTCATTGTAATTATTTATTAGCCCTTTGGTAACCCAATGACAATATCCGTCGTTTAAATCCATTGAATATACTATTCTTATCGAAAATAATTTCATTCTGTGTCGGAGAAGTTCTAGATTTTGATCGTTGTTATATTCCGATAATGATTGTCTAATTTTTGCTTGGTACTTATTTATTTTCGATTTCGTTATTCCAAACTCAAATTTAGTAGTGCCTTCTTGTGTTTTTAAAAGAGTAAAATCATAACCTAAAAAATCAAATGAATTCTTTAGGTTCATGTCCCTTTTAGAAATATAACAAAATTTTCTCTCATTTATTTTCACTTTACAATCAATAAAAACTAGATTAATACATTCATTTAATAGAATTTCGAAATCAGATTTCGTTATATATTTATTCAAAATGATTAACACATCATCTACGTATCTTTCACAGTATACTACTCCATAATCACTCAACTTCGATTTGAATATCCTATCAAATTGCTCACAAGCTATTTCAGTCATTGCATTTGAAGTTTGTAATCCTGCAAAACAGAAAGGAAACTCACGGCAAAAATCAGCAAATAATTCCTTATCTCTTCTATTTATTGAAGAGCTCTCAATAAAGTGAGTCATGATGAAATTTGTTGATACACTATTGAAAAAACTTTTAAAGTCGAATCTTATTAACGTGAAATCATTTAAATCTTTTAGTGCTGGCAAAGTATTTAGCAGAATTTTAATAATTTTCTTTCTGTCTGAATATTTAATTTGAAATGAACTATCAAGTTTCATCTTCAAATATTCGCATATTACATATTCTGTAGAGTTTCTATCTAGTGAATAAACATCACGTTTCTTTTTCCCATTTTCAGATTGTTGAGTCAAAGTAGTTTTTTTATATACCGGTTTTGAAAATGAATATTCTTTCTTTAAAATTTTCTCGTAGTGTTTTAAAGTTAAATTTTCAATTACTTCATCAGACATTGTTATATCCATTTTTCTCAGTATTTTTTTGAGTGAATTTATCATTGCATAGTGCCCTCGATAATTTTGATAATATTTTAACAAATAGTAACATAATTCTTGATATAAGTCGATATTCCGAAAAGGGCTAATAAAATACCCATTTCAGTAATGTTATTTCTTTAGAAATCCTATTATAAAGTATTGTCGATTATACTATATAGAAAAATTAGGAAAATCCACGTTAATGGATCTTCTGGTTCTGTAATTGCTCAATGATCGTATGAATAAACATCTCCGGTTCACCTTTACGGATGTTGGTAGTAAGACTTTCGTAATTCTTCCCATACTGACTTTCTTCCACGAAATAACCGACGGAAGTGTTGGTCAGCCCAAACAGAATGATGTTGTCATCCGTTGAATTCTTGATTTCCAAGCCGAGTTTAGCGAAGAGCTCACCCGGGATCGTAACGATCTTGAATGTGGAGAAATCAAGTGTATACGTTGTTAACTTCATATGTACGTGATCAGTACCGGCAAGTCGGCCCTTGAGTGCCGCCAGTCCTGATGTATAAAGTTTTTTGATTTCCGAATTATCGGTTTCAGCCAATTCTTTTTCAGTGGCAATGATCTGCCGTTCGATTTCCTTCTTATCAACCGTATAGCGAATAACGAAGATTGATTTATGGATGTGTACTTTCTCAGGAGTAACATCGACCCAATCAAGTTCATTCGGTATCTGTTCCAGTATTCCTTTGGCGACACGTTTCAGTTCGGCTTCATCATTCCCTTGACGGTACTGACGATTACTGACGTCTCCCTGCGATCCGTTCGTCATATGGATGGATACATTCCAACGGTCTTCCAAACCTTGCCGCACAGCCCCTAATAAGTCGGCACTGATGAAGTAGTTCTGCGGGCCCAAGACGGTCGGATGCGTCGACATATTGACCATCATTCCGACTAAGTTACGATCTTTATCCATGAATCTGAATAGATTGACGCTCTTATCGCTGGGCAGATCGATACTGTTACGGTTTCCGTAATAGCCCTCGATCATCACTTTTGTGAATTCCATTGTAACTTCCGTCCAATGCAGGTTGGCTGCTTTGACACAGATCAATGACTTGGCGATCAATTCATCACGGTAACCGGCACGTACCCCTTTTTCTTTATCTTTTTGCAGGATCGAGAATTCAGCGACTTCCGGACCTGCATGCGTATGGATGACACTGGTGATGACATTGTCTTTTTTGATGTCTAATTCATCCGAAACCACTTTCCGGATACTATCGGATAACAGTTCATCCAAACCGATCAAATCAAAACTCAACAACGCTAATTTCTTATTTCCAACTTCCATCAACACGACTGAACAATAAAGCGGATCCAGTACGCCTTCATGTAAGTGAACACGCAGGGCATGTCCGCATAGGTAACTGGGTTCATTCGGTGTAATCTCGATTTTTGATATGGCTATTTTCATTGGTTCATTCCTCTAAAGACGTGTTATACAGCCCATTCACCTAAATCAATGCGGTTTTCTGTAAGTAAACGTCTCATCTGTCTATTATTATACAGTATTGCGATAAGATTATACCGAATTTTACATTATTTTCATGCATGTTCAATTGATGATCACGACTCGAAAGTTCAACAGAATCGATTCTTTTCTGTTGAATCATGACTTTAGAAAGACAGTTTAAATCACTTCCGCAGGGCTGATTAAAGGATCTCATTTACCGACATACTGCGACTGTATCGAGCGTGATAAATAACGTTGGATTATTAACAATTAACCATTATAATGTGCTTAAAGGAATCCATTTCTCAATGTGGGTACACAGAAATGAAAAGCAAAAAACTGATCATTATCGTTTTATCGATCCTTGCTATAACAATCAGTACTATTTTTGTTATTCTCAATCAACCCGGTAATAATACCGCTAAACCGACGGATACGACCGATGACACAAATGATTCGACCGGTAATGAAACCGACAACACTGATCAGCCGAAACCGGTCGAAACCGCCGGCATCACTCAAGCTCAATTCGAAACCGGACTGACCAGTTTAGTGGTAAATGCGACCAAGAACCCTTCTGCGACTGCTTCGCAGATTGATCGGTACAATCAGATCGATTTCACGAAACGATTCTTTAAACCTGTTTATGATACCAAAGTCACGTTGTTTGTGGCATCATCGGCAGCTAAACCTTCTGTACTTCAAAGTACAGCTTTAGCTAAAAATCCGGTCGCCTTAGTGGGCAAAACATCGGAGTATCAACAAACCGCCTTTATCGATAGTTCAGCATCGACGGTTCGATGGTTCTCGATTCTCAAAGACACTTCGATCACACCGACCAAATATATTTGGCAAGTTTCACTGTCACCTTTTAAAGGAAGCGGCGGTGATCAGATCACTCCGGCCGGACTCCTATCTTCCGGAGACATTGCTGCCAATGTCTCCGAATTCTCCATTGATTTCGCAAACGCTGTTTCGATCAAAAACCTATCGATCCGAACGAAGATCTCAACAACGATCTTACAACGGATTTTGATTCTTCCGACATCAACGCTTGGATCGGCTCCGGTTCAGAAACCGTACTATGTTCGGGTGATACCGGTCGATTCCAAAGGCGCCATCATCGGTGACGGCGGAACGGGAACGAAAGTGATTTACGGTCAATCCCTGACGAAAGCCTTCCCTACCCGCATGATTTCTTTCCGATTTGATCTGCAATCACCCGGCTTACGCGGTGATCCGAGCTTTTCGGGTGAATTTCCCAACAGTTTCTATTACGCTGAAAAACGCGCATTGGATTCTACGAATGGTAAGCAATATTATTGTTTCTTACCTGTGGGTTATGCGACGGACGTAACGAGTTTAGTTCTTCAGGTTTCGAAAGTTCCGTTTGCAGCATCGAATTGGGAGACGGCGGCAGGTCTGGTGTATCAGATGAAGATCAACGCCGGCGAAGCTGCTTTTGATTCGTTAGCTAAAGAGAACCCCTTCAAAGTTGACTTTACCAAGTTCGCTCCGGCCAACAGTACACTTACCAACGAAGAAAAAATCGATTACTATATTCGCGTTGTCGCCCTTAAACCGGCAACGGACGTAGGAAGTGTCTATGCCTATTACTCCAAGACAGTTAATGTCGAATACGGACGTCCGATTGCCTCGACGATCAAGATCTATGACAATAAGAAAGTCGAAGCCTTACTTCCCCAAGTCATGAGCTACTCCTACACACCGGTCAAATGGGAAGCCAGTGACTGGATGTATCACTATATCGTTATTCGCCAACCGATGGAAAGTGAACTGTTCTTAGGTTTCGGTTTCTCAACCAAACCGTACGGACCGTATACGGTCGGAACACATCTTGATTTCACACCTCATCCGGAAGATAAATCATGGTGGGAAGAAGTAACCGATGCGATCTCGGATTTCTTCAGTGATGTCGTTGGCTTTGTGGGAGACCTGACCAATTGGGTCGCCAGTACCTATAACTCACTGAAAACCGGATTGATCGCGTTTGTCGCTCAGAATCTCCCGTTGATTCCTGACTCATTGCGTGATGAATTACAAACAGTCCTGCAGGGTCTGGTTGATTACGGCTTAGCGTCGATGGGGATCCCACCGACACTGCCTAACTTTGATCAACTGACTTCGATGGGAACGGATTATCTCGCAACGATGGCGATGGAATCCGCCGGTATACCGGCCAGTGATTATCTCAAAGACGGACTTGTTGATCTGGGAACAGGCTTAGCATCCAACGCAACTTCTTCCGCCAATGTCGGCGGACCGAATCTGGACCAATGGTCCGAAGATCGATAAGATCGATTTCCAAAAAATGTATTTCGGATTAGGAAAATTCGATTTCAACTTCACCTTGACCTATGAGCTGCCGGCAGCTTCCGAAACAGCCAAAGCACAAGGCTTACCAGCAGATGCGATCTACAGTTATGCATCGACTGGATCATCCATCAGTTTCACGTCAGAACCATCGATTGCTTATAGTAAATAACGAAAAAAGGAAGAATCACGAACGATTCTTCCTTTTTAATGAATTCTGTTATTGTTACTTAGAGGATGAGCGATAAATTCCGAATGTATAAGCGATAATCGATACACCGAATCCCAGTGCCATCAAAAGTGAACTAAGTTCAGTCTGATGAGTGATAAACGATGAACCGGTCGCCACTGAGAGTAATATGCCGGCCAATCCAATTCCCGAGAAGATCATCCAACTCGAATTTTTAGCTTTGACGGACGACGCTACAAGTGATGTAGAATGGATAATCAAGAGTGTTCCCAAACTAAGATGGAGTAACAATATGATGGATTTCATCGCAAACTGCCATGCCGTCGCATCTTCTGGTATCTCAACAAACAAATTCACATACATCCCCAATGCGTAAATCAACACTAATATGATAACTGTCGCCATGGCTGAGCGACTGGCTTTTCGCAGAAAACCCGCACTTTCGATTTTCACTTTATTTCTCCCTTTGATAAGTGATGAGCGTTTTACTTATCATCTTTATGGATATATTATTCGCTTAATCGCATAAATACGCAAATAAATTGACTTAACCGGTAAAAAAGAAAAACAGTGATATTGTTTCTCCTATTGTTGATTGGGTCTGATTATGTACCCAACGAATGGTTATTCCTCGTTATTCAAAATTTCTTTGATACTTGTGACCATTGTTTGAAGAATGATGTTACACGAGGTTGCTCCGGCATCCAAGAAACCTTTCGATCGTTCTCCGAGACGCGCTGCACGGCCGATTTTCGCAACCAGATTACGGGTATTTTCTTTTCCGTTCTCTGCAGCACTGCTTAGCTCACTCAGCGAATCATTGAACGACTTTCGTTGATTTAATGCTTGACTGAAAGCTAATGTTGCCGGATAGATACAATCGATCAACGTTTTATCGCCGACTTCGGCTCCTGCCAAGTCCATCAAACCGGCTACCGCATTCTCCAAGGCTTCTTTGAAAATGATCGCATCGATCGTATGGTGATTATTCATCGTTCGGCTCATTTCCCCAAACATCGTTCCGTAGATCGGTCCCATCGATCCGCCGATATCAATGATCAATGTTTTTCCGAGAATCTTAAGGGCATCACTGAATGACATACTTTCACTGATGCGTGTCTTCGCCAACATAAATCCTTTATTCATATTGACACCGTGATCGCCGTCACCGGTCTGCCCGTCGATCTCACTTAAGTAAGCCGCATTAGTATGGATCTCCTCGATCACACGAAGAACGATCGCCGCATTCCCGCTGTTCTCAAACTGCGTCATGAGCTTGTTTCATCTGGGTCAATCCCATCGTTTCAACATCAAGATCGATACATTCTTTGAGTTCGTCATCTACTTTCATGATTGTCAGCGTGATTCCGTTCATCTCCAATGAGGTAAAGTAATTACCTACATAGGATTTATAAATATGGATCTTTTGTTCTTCCAAAATCTTCGCAACTTCATTGAAGAAGATATATTGTTCCATAACAGGCGTTGCACCCAATCCCGAGATCAACACAACAACTTCATCGTTAGCCGCGAATGGCAGATCTTCAACAACGAGTTTTGTCATTTCGCGTGCCATTTCTTGTGCTGTCCCTAAAGGTTCGATCCGAATACCGGGTTCACCGTGATGACCGATCCCGAATTCCATCGTTCCGGGTTCGATTTGAAAATTCGCTTTCCCGTTCGCAGGTATCGTGCATGGACCGAGTCCGACACCGACACTGCGCGTAAAATCAATGGCTTTTTGGGCAGCTTCAATGACTTCATCGAGACTGGCACCGGTCGATGCTTTCGCTCCGCCGACTTTCCACATCAAGATCTCACCGGCAACACCCCGTCGTTTATTTCGTTCCGTGAATGCGGCTGACGCTACATCATCGTTGGCGACCACTGTTTTTACATGAACACCGTCATCATCTGCTAAGCGTCTGGCCATTTTCACATTCATATTATCCCCGGCATAATTTCCATAGAGGCAGGCGACACCCATTCCCTGATTAACGGCCATGAAGGCATCATAGAATGATTTGGCTGTCGGTGAAGAGAAGATCTCTCCGACCGCAACACCGTCAACCATGTTATTCCCGCAATAACCGACAAAGGCCGGTTTATGGCCTGATCCGCCGCCCGTAACGATCCCTACTTTTTTAAACTTTTTAGTTGCTTTAGCGAGTACGACACGGGGATTTTCAGGATGGATCTCGATAATTCCGGAATGCACTTTCGCAAAGCCTTCCAACATTTCTTCGACCACCAGATTCGGGTCATTAATGATTCGTTGCATACGATTTTCCTTTCTAACGGATCGAGTATTCTTTCTCAATCGCACTGATTCGTTCGACTTTTTGGGCAGAAGCTCCGCCGCTGAATTCACAGTCGAACCAAACATCCAATAAACGCTTTGCATATTCAAAGGCGATGATGCGAGCTCCCATACACAATACCTGACAGTCATTACTTTTAACCGAACGTTCTACGGAAAACAGATCATGCCCCACAGCAGCGCGGATACCCGGTATCTTATTGGCGGTGATCGCCATTCCGATACCAGTTCCGCAGAACAGTAATCCGCGGTCATAGTGTTGGTCCAACAATTCATCACACAAACGTTGTGCGATATCAGGGTAAACGGAAGGTAGTGTGTCATAGACACCGATATCTTTTACTTCGTAATTTTTCGCACTCAAATAAGCTTTAACTTTTTCTTTCAGTTCGTAAGCTGCTTCATCGCAGCCGATCACGACACGCATAGTTTCTCCTTTTTAAAGAAGGTACTATCAAAAATTATAGTACCTTTCTGACTTATAGTTTTGTAATTGCGAAGACGGCTTTGATCGGATGGTTTTCGAAGTTGACCAATTGGTAACTTACGTTCGCCGGGATAAAGAAACTGTCTTCGGCTTCCAAAACGAAACTTTCCTGTAAGTCGACTAAGTTGACCGTAAAAGGTCCATCGACACAATACAGAGCGGCATCGCCTGCATGAGTATCCGGATCGGAACAACGCGGACCGTAACCGCCGGCCGGCAGTATAAATTCGCCGAAATGACCGTAGTCATTACTGGTAATAAAACGCATCAGCATCGGATGTTTCGTACCGTGAACGTTATTCAGTTTTTCGAAATCACGTACAGCATAAACAGCTCCTGTTTTACGGGCTTCGGTCGGATCGACCGGCCACGCTCCGATATCGTCGGTACACCCCTGACGGGAGATGTCAGCGATCTTACCTTTCATATTCGGCAATGAATCATTGCAAGGTCCTTTATAGAACTTGGTTTCTTCATCACTCGGGATAACAGCCGGCGGGATTTGTTCGCTCCAGGCTTTCGGGGTAATAAAATACAGAATACGTGCTTTCTCATTGGAGAAATTATGACAGCAATGCCAGGCACCTTCCGGCATAAACAGACCTTCACCGCTTTCCAAATAAGCAAACTGTCCGTTACCGCTGCGTTGAAGTACAGGTCCGTTCAGAATATAGTAGGATTCATCGCCCGGATGAATATCCAACGGTGCGAAAACTCCGCCCGGACATAATTCATAAATTCCCAGCATGAAGGTATCCGTCGTTACGATCGTAAACGTATTATCGGATGTAAAGGCATTATTCGGCGGATAGAGCGCTGTTGAATAGTCGTTTTTACGGATCAGCATCGGTTTCTTGTTTTCCGGACTGAATGGGAATTTTCCCAATATATCAAATAGTTTTGCCATTTTATTTTCTCCTTGAGGTGTTTATAGCATCATTAAAAAATCTTGTTATTTATTAGGAGTGTCTGCCGGAATACGTAGTAGTTATAGTTACTCCGGCAGACAATTAGGTATCATCTAAGAAAGGGATTTCTTTCTACGCAATTTGAATCTAAGCTATGAAGAAGGCGGTCTTGTGCGTTGCGTTTGAGAGCCTTTTACGATATAATATTTAATATCCTAGGAATGAGTAAGTTTGCTGACTGATCACTCCATAGGAACCTAAAGTATGCTTACTGGTAAACGGAAACGACATTCATTGTCTGACTGTGACACTGATAAGCATATTTTTTTGCGATTCAGTATAAACATCAGAGTTGCAGACATCACTTATTCAGCAGCTTCGAATTCTTCTTTAGAAAGAGGTTTTTTGAGTAACAATAACATACCCGCAGTCACACAACTTGCTACCAGAAGAATCAAGATGAACATGAACGGTGAGTTCGCAAGGAATACTACGAATAATCCGCCATGAGGAGCTGTGATCGACAGACCGGCTAAGTAGGATAATACTGCACCGACTGCACTACCGACCATCAGAGAAGGAATAACTCTTGTCGGATCTTTAACCGCATAAGGAATCGCAAATTCTGTGATCATACCGAATCCACCGACAACACAACCGCCGGCACTTGATCTCTCATCTTTTGTAAAGCGGTTTTTCGCAATCAGAATAGCAATCGCAATTCCCATCGGAGGAGCCATCGAAGCAATGAAGTTAGCCGCCATCGGTCCCCAGTTTCCTGTGGCTGATGCAGCAAGTGCGAATGCATATGCAGCTTTATTGACCGGACCACCCATATCGAAGGCCAACATAGCGCCTTGGATGATACCCAGAATAATAAGACTTCCACCGCTTAATCCATTTAAATAAGCAGCCATTGTAACATTCAGCCAAGTTACCGGTGTTCCGATGACATACGTCATAATGATACCGATCGCCAAGATACTGAGTAACGGAATAATCAATGTAGGAAGCATTGCTGCCAATGCACGCGGCATCGGGATCTTCTTCAAAGCGATAACGATATAACCGGCGATAATACCACCGATCATAGCGCCTAGAAATCCTGATCCTTGATTATTCGCGATCATACCGGCTACGAAACCAGCCGCTAAACCAGGCTTATCAGCCATTGAATAAGCAATGTAACCGCCTAAGATAGGAATCATCAAACCAAATGCGATCTTACCCCAAGCAAACATGTCAGCTGCGAAACCTTTTGTATTAAAAACGAATATTCCCCCAAAAGCGAAGCCTAAGGCAATCAGGATACCACCGGCGACTACAAACGGAATCATATACGAAACGCCGGTTAGTAATGCTTGTTTAATATTGGATAATTCATCTTTCCATGTGGTTTTCATTTCTTTCCTCCCATTCATGTACTATTTTTTAATAAAAATCGAGTCAGGGTTTTTGATAACATTGTGCGGTGAAACTTTTACGATTTTATCCTTGTATAGATCAAATCGGTCTACTTTCGTAATTCCAACGTCATTCGCAAAAACTATCAAATCTGCACTACTAATGTCATCCGCTGAAAGTTTGTTTTCGATACCTAATGCACCTTGAATTTCGACCTTAACGTCGTAACCTTTTGCTTTACACGCTTTTTTTATAGCTTCTGCAGCCATATATGAATGTGCAATGCCGGTTGCGCATGAGGTAATTGCTACTATTTTCATGGTTCATCCTCCTTTCTTTCTTTCATGGAAGCATTTGTAGGCAGTAACTCCTACATCTGGTATTCACTGATCAATGTTGTTAGTCCTTGATAATCTTGTATTTGATACAATGCCTCGATGAATTTTTCATGCATCAGTAATCTGGCTAATGCAGCTAGGGTCTGCAGATAATTCTCAGCCGGCTGTCCTTGCGGTATCGCCAACATGAAGATCAATTTGACCTGACCGATCTCATCACTGGATTGATAAGTAAATGACTGCTTACACCGACAGAAACAAATGCCGGGTTGAATAACTGTATCGCTTTTCCCATGAGGTAACGCGATATGATTTCCCATATAGGTGGAACCGAGTTGTTCTCTTTCGTAAAGCGCTTCAATATACTTTTCTTTCGAGGTGATGACGTTAGCTTTCAGGAATCGATCACTCAGATAATCAAACATGTCTTGCTTATCTTCGAATGATTCAACATCCAGGCAGACTGTTTCAGGAAACAGGACTTTCGCTAGTTGTATTTCTTCCAAAAGCTTTTCCCCCGTGACTTACTTATTGTTAAAAACGGTAATAACGTCTTTAGCAAATCCTTTCATAAAGCGATACGCAAATTCGGTCAAATCGTGATAGTAGACCGGACTTTTACTCTTGTTGATTTCTTCGACCAACTTAGGAGCAACAGCGGTTGCCATGTAACTGTAATAATTGATTTTTCTGACACCGACATTGATTGCCGCTTGCGTTTGTTCTTTATCCACACCTGATCCGCCGTGCATGACTAAGTAGCATGTGTCACCGACTTTTTCTTTGATGGCTTTCAAACGTTCAAGATCAAGGATCGGTTTTGCGGAGTAGATTCCATGCATGGTTCCGAAACAGACAGCCAAGGCATCCACATTGGATTCTTTTGCGAATCTGGCTGCTAATTCAGGATCCGTATAATAAATACTCGGATCTTCGACTTCAACGAAAGCACCGTGTGAATCAGCTGCTGTACTCAACATCGTACCCAACTCCGCCTCAACCGTAATGTCTAGTTCATGAGCGATCTTAACAAATTCTTTTACGTTTTTAAGATTTTCTTCGAATGGCAATGCCGAACAGTCATACATGATGGAGGTAAATCCCATACGAATGGCTCGCATAACGAAACTGTAACTCGCACCGTGATCCAAATGAACACAGACCGGTACTTTCGCTTTCTTAGCGAATTCGATCATGTAAGGACCGATATATTCGATTGGGATCAGAGAATCATGAACTTCCGCATGATCGATAATGATCGGCGTATTTAATTCTTCGGCAGCACCGACTACAGCTCGTAACGTTTCAAGATTAGGTGTATTGATGCAACCGATTGCGCAGTTGTTTTCTTCCGCATATTTTAAGATATCCCGCATATTGACTAACATGATTGTTTCTCCTTATCACTTTCAGTGAACTAATTTAAATTCAATTCCTTTGCGATATCAGTAAGATTTTTTAACCCTTGGATCGCCAGCTCTTCGCCTGTATCAGCGAATTTACGCCAGATAGCACATAAACGATTCAATTCTTCAAATCCGGGATCAAATGATTCAATGACTAACGGACCTGTATAACCAATGTCGTTGACAGCTGTGAAGAACTCACGCCACGGTACTAAACCGGTTCCCGGAATACCGCGGTTGTTTTCACAAACGTGGATATACCCAAGATATTCATGACCGCAGGTTTCCACCGCTTTTTTGAAACTCAGTTCTTCTCTGATCATATGGAAGCAATCTAAGTGAACTTTGATATTTCCGGTACCGACATCTTTACAATAACGGACTGCGTCTTCAGCTGTATTCAGAAAGTGAGTTTCAAATCGATTGACCGGTTCCACACAAATGTTAAGTCCCGGAGCTTTCAGCAGAGCATATTCGCAAACTTCGCGCATTGCTGCAACTGAGTGATCCCATTCTTTTTCAGTCCGCGGTTTTCCGCTCAAGCAACCCCATCCGGCATAATTTACGCCACCCAGGATCTTCGAACCAATCCTCGCATTGATATCGACTAATAATTTCAATGATTGGACTCCTTTGGCACGTATTTCAGCATCTTCGGAAATGATATTGGTATCGGCTCCGAGCGTTGTACTGGTGACGACTTCGATTCCGATTCGATCGACAACTTCTTTAACTAATTCCGTTGGGAATACTTCCGGATGTGCGATCGCAATATCGATGGTCGAAAATCCAAGTTCTTTTGCTTTCGTCAAAATATAAATGTCTTTCTCGGTAAAGTTCTCTGCCCAGATAAATGTGTCTACCCCAAATCTCATGTTTTCCTCCTTTCTATGGATTCAATGATTGCGGCCGAGTCAGAATTTCATACATCTCCTGTTCATCCGCTGCGTTCTTCAGGTTTTCTATGTTTTTCGGGTTATCGATAAATGCATAGAATTTTCTGAAGAAATCATATACTTCGTGCGCAGTGACAAAATTGATTGCCATCAGAAACACTAAATCCACTCGATCTTCCTCTGTCCAATCAACCTGACGTTTCAACTGTATGACTGCGACTCCGCATTTTTTTAAGTAAGAACTGTAGCCATGCGGAACTGCCATCAGATTGCCGATCGACGTCGGTGTAATCAATTCTCTTTCGAGGATCTGCGATTCAAATGATTTATCCACATAGCCAAGTTCATTCAGAATGGAGCATCCGTACGAGATGACATCATTCTTGTTTTTGGCATTGAAGTTTTTGATCATAAGTTCAGGTGCAAATACTTTACGGAAATCATTTTCGATAAACTCATTGATTCCGTCTTGAATCATGATGGCCTGTTCGATATTTTTGACATCTTCCGGTGTCACATTCTTTGAAATCTGAATGATATCTTGAAACGGCAGCGGAACGGTCGATATGATCAAACGGTTTTGCGCGTTATCGATCGTCTTTAGACCGTTATACTTGAAGATATCGGTGATATTGAGATTACGGATACTATTCGTGATCTTATTGGCGATGTATTTGGAAGTATGCTGATCGGAAGCTGTCACGAGTACGGCATCTTTCTTAGAATAGAATTCCGTCATCGTATTGTTGATGATCATCGCCAATCTTGCCAGATCGTCATCATTAAACAATACTTCAAGTTCTTTCTCAAACTCTTCGGAAATCGCCAGACAGATCGCATAAATACTGGGAATCATATTCTTGATCTCTTGCCGATTTGAACCTCGAATCAGAATGTTATAACTTTTCTGGAACTGTGTTCCCTCAAAGAAAGAAGCTACATTTCTAACAAGCTCTTCATTCGCCAGTAAGTTACCTTTATTTAATATATGACTGATCTTCCCGACATATCTCTTTGACAGATCTTGGAAGTAGTTCTCACACTCGGGATTTTTGAGATTTCCTTCCTGTGTATAGAATGAAATAAGTAAGGCAGCCAGAAACTGTGATTCGGTTTCTTTTACCTCCGGTTTCAGATTCGGTCTGATCTTCTCAACGATTTGTTCAGAGGTCTTGAAGAAACGATTGTTCTTCAAATCTAATTTCCCAACACACTCCTGAGAACTGATGTAATACCCGTTACGGATACGCTTGCTCATGATCGCCAAGTACTCTGTTAATTGGCAGAACGATGAATCAGTATAGGTTTCTTTGATGTTGTCTTCCACTTCCCAAATCAAGTCTTGAATAAAGAACAGATCATCAATGCTGAAGAAGGATTGGAAATATTCATTAAACTCTATATCGATACGATAATCCAACGCGCGCGGACGTTCGGTATGTCGACGCAGATAGATGTCAGCGTGATAAAATCGGTTATCCTTGATGATTGCCTGACGGATGTTGAATTCTGACCCCTTAAGGACCACCCCCAAGTTTCTGACTTTATCGATCGAAATATCATACTTCTTCAACCATTTTTCCAAACGTTCAAAATCTTTCAGAATAATGTTTTTACCGACTAGAAGATCATCAGCGAATAATTGGATCGTATAATTCGAATTACGTTGAAACAGAATATCAAGAATATACTGTTTTCGATGGTAGTAAGAATTGGTCAGATCGGCACTGCCGACGATCAATTCTTTTAGTTTATTTAACTGTTCGGGAGTCGATTCGATTTGAATTCCGATACCCGGAGTAGAAATCAACTTGGCTCCGACACTGCTGATAATGTTCTTAACGTTTTTAAGATTACTTTTAATACTGCTGATCGACATATTGGCTTCATTCGCTAAATCACTTGTCGTTATTGAACTGTCTTCGGCTTCTACAAGGCAACGTAACATTTTCTCTGTGAGCTCATCTAGAACCATTTTTTTCTCCTTCCCGGGGTAATGTAAGCGATTACTTGTGATTCCATTTTACCAACCTCGCGTTGATTTGACTATATCATATAAGGTCGAGTTTTGGCTTAAGACTAGTTCAAAATTAATGAGGTAACTTATTTTTATAAATTTCTTTTCCATATAGTCGTAAGAAATGAGTCAAATACAACTAAAAAAACCAAGCATTATACCTGGTCTGAATAATAATGCAGAGTTATTAAGTGATCTTTGGATTATTTCAACAAGAATTTACTTTCTATTTGTATATAAGAAAGTAAAACAAAAAAAGAGCCTTGCGACTCTTGTATGTGATTATTCGATTCCGACTCTGCGGTAGATATCGTTGACATATCTCAGGTGATATTCAAGTGAGAAACAATCATCAAGTTCTATTTGCGACAGGTTATCTGTAATCGTTTGATTTTCATCCAACAGAGGTCTGAAATCGATCTGTTGCGTCCACGCCACCATGGCCAGCGGTTGGATCAGATCATAGGCCTGTTCACGTGTCATGCCTTTTTTCTCGATCAACATCGTCATGACACGTTGAGCGAAGACGACACCGTGAGTCAAATTAATGTTTTGGATCATACGATCTTCAAAGACCGTCAGATTCTTTAAAATGCGGTTCATGCGATCCAACATATAATCCAGTAAGATCGTCGCATCCGGTAAGATGATTCGTTCTGCGGATGAATGAGAGATATCGCGTTCATGCCATAAAGGGATGTCTTCGAAACCTGTCATCATATAGCCTCTGAGAACGCGTGCACATCCGGCGATATTTTCACTGGAGATCGGATTACGTTTATGCGGCATGGCACTTGATCCTTTTTGGCCTTTACCAAATCCTTCTTCGACTTCGCGTACTTCGGTACGTTGAAGATGACGAAGTTCAATACCGATTTTTTCAAGGGTACTGCCGATCAAGGCGATGACACTCAGGTAATACGCATGACGGTCCCGTTGTAAGGTTTGGGTAGAGATATTCACTGAACCAAGTCCGAGGATCTTGCATACCTCATCCTGTAATTTCGGTGATGTGTTGGCGAAAGTACCGACAGCACCGCTGATCTTACCTACTTCGATTTGTGCAGTAGCTTGTTCGAAACGAGCAGATTGACGTTGAATTTCATCATACCAAAGTGCGAATTTTAGTCCGAAACAAGTTATGTCGGCATGGACGCCGTGTGTTCTTCCGATACACGGCGTAGAACGGTAACGAAGAGCCATATCATTTAATGTTTTTGAGATCTCTTTGAGATCATTACGAATGATGTCATTGACGCTCCTAAATACGAGGCCGTACGCAGTATCGACGACATCGGTACTGGTCATCCCGTAATGGATCCAACGACTTTCTGCTCCTAAACTCTCACTGACACAACGGGTAAAGGCAACCACATCATGCCGTGTTTCAGCTTCCAACTCAGAAATACGATCGACACTGAATTTTGAATCAGCGCGTAATTTTAAATATTCGTTACTGGTGATCAATCCTTCTTGCGTATAATATTGGCAAACGGCCAACTCGACTTCAAGCCATGCTTGGAAACGATGTTGATCATTCCAACACTTTGTCATCTCTGCTCGTGAATAACGTTGAATCATAATTTCTCCTCGATGTTGATATAGCGATCGCCGATATCCGTGCGGTAAAATAAGTCGTTGCACTCGATAGCTTCAATTTCTTTATATACTTCTTCGCGTGCTTTTGCAAGGGTATCCCCTAAAGTTGCCGCAAAAAGAACACGACCGCCTTTGGTTACGAACTTATTATCTGACTTTGCTGTTCCCATGTGGAAAACCTTCGCGTGAACGTTTCCCAGTCCATTGATGACACACCCGGCAGAATAGTGAGCCGGATACCCTTTGTTGGCAAGTACGACTCCGATCGCAAAGCGAGGATCAAACGTAAGAATCGGATCACAGTCGTTCATTACATCGAAAACAACACTGTCTAAATCGTTCTGAAGACGCATCAGGACTACTTCGGTTTCGGGATCACCGAAACGGACATTGAATTCGATCGTCTTGATTCCGGATTTCGTAGCCATCAATCCTCCGTATAGGATACCGGTAAACGGCATTCCCTCACTGACCATTGCATTTGCCATCGGAATCATGACATTATTCATTGTTTCTTCAATCATTTCCCGGGAAATCTGCGGTACCGGAGAGTAAGCTCCCATACCTCCGGTATTCGGACCCCTGTCATGATTGAATGCTCGTTTATGATCTTGCGCAAGTTCCATCGGAATCACAGTATTTCCGTGCACGAATGCCATCAGACTGAATTCCTCGCCGTCTAAGTACTCTTCGATAACCGTCGCAAATCTGGTTTCATGATTAGGATATAGCGCGTGAACGGCTTCTATGGCTTCCTCATCACTCATGGCGACGGTAACACCCTTGCCGGCTGCCAAACCATCGGCTTTGATGACGATCGGAGCCGGATTCTTGCTTAACACATCCAATGCTTCGGATAATGTTGTGACTGTATGGTAGCCGGCAGTCGGTATGTTGTATTTTTTCATCAACTCTTTCGCAAATGATTTACTGCTTTCAAGCTGAGCTGCGGCTTGGGTCGGACCGAAGATCGTACATCCGGCCTCATTGAACGCATCCACGATGCCTTTCGAAAGAGGTGCTTCCGGTCCCACAAAAGTCAGTGTGATCGAGTTTTCTTTCACAAATGCGATAAGACTTTTGAAGTCATTCGCATCGATATCAACGATCTTAGCGATGTCTGCCATGCCAGGATTTCCAGGTGCAACATAAACTTTACTTACTGTTTTGCTTTGCGAAAACTTCCATGCGAGTGCATGTTCTCTTCCACCGTTACCGATGATCAAGATCTTGTTCATATTAGTGCTTGAAATGACGTTCACCCGTCACAACCATAGCAATTCCTTGTTTGTTGCATTCTTCGATCGAATCTTTATCCTTGATCGAACCACCCGGCTGAATGATCATGGCAATTCCATATTGGGCTGCCAGTTCAACGGTATCGGACATCGGGAAAAATGCATCACTGGCCATTGTGGCTCCGATTGCTTTTTTTCCGGCTTGTTTGAGTGCGATTTCTGCTGAACCGACACGGTTCATCTGACCGGCTCCGATTCCTAAGGTCGCTCCGTCTTTAACAATGACGATTGCATTACTCTTAACGTGTTTGCATACTTTCTCGCCGAACAGCGCATCTTGGTATTGTGCTGTTGTCGGTTGAGTTGTCGTAACGATGGTGCATTTAGCGAGATCAGCACTGATGCTGTCTCGGTCCTGAACCAGCAAACCGCCGCTGATGCGTACAAATTGTTTCGCAAATTTGCGCGCCGGAGCACTATCGGTTGTCATGAGACGAATATTTTTCTTTTTACTTAGGCATTCGAGTGCTTCAGACGTATAAGAAGGTGCAAGGACGATTTCCAAAAAGATATTGCTTAACGGTTCGGCGATTTCCAATGTTACTTCGCGATTGAAAGCAACGATGCCTCCGAATATACTGATCGGATCACTGTCATAAGCTTTCTGCCATGCTTCGGCCAGGGTATCGGCAGTTCCGACACCGCACGGATTCGTGTGTTTTAAACCGATTGCCGTCGGTTGATCAAATTCAGCCAACAATTGAAGTGCAGCATTCGCATCTTGAATATTATTGTAGGAAAGTTCTTTACCGTGCAATTGAACACAACTCGACAACGCATTCTCTTCAGCGAAAGGAGTACTGTAGAACCATGCTTTTTGATGAGGATTTTCACCATAACGCAGAGTCTGTTTTAATTCAAATGTAGCTGTGAATTTCTCAGGATTCTCTTCACCGACCAGATCAGTCATGTATTCTGCGATCATCGCATCATATGCGGCAGTCTGACGGAATACTTTCGCTGCCATCGATTGTCTGAACGCCAAAGTCGTTTCGGAATTTGCATGTAATTGTTCAAGTAATACCGGATAATCGGCCGGATCACAAATAACGGTCACATCATGATGATTTTTGGCAGCACTGCGCAACATGCTCGGTCCGCCGATATCGATGTTTTCAATCGCTTCTTTCACTGTGAAATCAGGTTTTGAAATTGTTTTCTTAAATGGATAAAGATTAACGATGACAAGATCGATCGGTGTGATCCCGGCACTTTGGATTTGAGCCATATGGTCCGGATTGGATCGTATCGCTAAAAGTCCTCCGTGAATCGATGGATGAAGAGTTTTTACTCTTCCGTCCAGCATTTCTTTCGCCTGTGTCACATCTTCAACTCCGATTACTTGTATTCCGGCTTCTTCCAGCGATTTCTTGGTTCCGCCGGTCGAAATCAATTCATAATTAAGTCCGATCAATTCTTTGGCTAAATCGTTAAGTCCTGTTTTATCACTGACACTGAGTAAAGCACGCTTTTTCATTTTGATTCCTCCATTAATGTTTGTAGAACTGCCGGATACTTTTGATGCTCAAGAGCATGAATACGATGTTCGATACTGTCACGATCTTCACCTTCTTTTACCTCAAACATAAATTGTGCGATCGACTCACCCGTATCCATTCCTTCATCTACATAGTGAATTGTAATTCCCACAATTTTCGCGTGAGCAGCAATGGCTTGTCCGATAGCATCTTTGCCTCTGTACTTAGGTAACAACGAGGGATGAATATTGATGATATGACGAGGATAAGCACGTAGCAGCACTTCACCGAGAATTCTCATATAGCCGGCTAATACCAGCCAATCAGAATGCCATTCGGTCAATTGATTCAACATAGCCGTTTCCATGGCATTCTTATCACTAAATTCAGTTCGAACGAAGATTGCTGCACGAATGTTTTCAGAATTGGCTCGTTGCAACACATAAGCTTTCGGTTGATCACAGATCAAACCGACGATTTCTGCTTGAAGCTTTCCTGATTTGACCGCTTCAACAATCGCAGTGAAATTCGAACCGTTACCTGAAGCAAAAACAACGATCTTTCTCATACTAAATGAATTCCTTCAATATTGCAGACCTTTCCTAATTCATAGACGGTCTCCCCGTTATCGATCAAGATCTTAGCAGCCTGTCTGGCATATTGAGGTTCAACAACTAAGATCATACCGATTCCCATATTGAATACATTCAACATTTCTTTTTCTTCGATCTTACCCAAGTCACTCAGATAATTGAAGATCGCCGGAATCTTCCAACTCCCGCGCTTGATTTCAATCCCTAATCCTTCTTTCAGACATCTTGGCATGTTCTCATAAAATCCTCCGCCGGTAATATGCGCGATCCCATTGACCGGAAGCTGATTCAATACTTCGAGAACCGGTTTTACATAGATCTTGGTAGGAGTCAATAAAACATCACCTAACGTTTGCGTTTCATTGAAAGGTGCATGAATATCCATTTTGTTGTCTTTGAATAAAATCTTACGAACCAACGAAAACCCATTTGAGTGAATACCGCTGCTGGCCAAACCAAGAACGATATCTCCTTCTTTCGTATTTTCACCGGTGATCATTTTACTTTTCTCGACAGCACCGACACAGAAACCGGCAATATCATATTCACCTTTTTGATACATATCAGGCATTTCGGCAGTTTCTCCGCCGATCAAAGCACAATTAGCCATAATGCATCCATCGCTGACACCTTTGACGATTTCTTCGATGACGGCCGGATAATTATGTCCGATTGCCAGATAATCCAAGAAATACAACGGAGCTGCGCCTTGTGCCAGTATATCGTTTACGCACATAGCGACTGCATCGATACCGATCGTATCATGTTTATTCATCGCAAACGCGATCTTCAACTTCGTTCCGACGCCGTCTGTTCCGCTGACCAACATCGGTTCTTTCATATTTAACAGAGATAGATCGAATAATCCACCGAAGGAACCGATATTTCCGACCATTCCAAGTCGTTTGGTTCTGGCAATGTGTTTCTTGATTCTTTCTACCGACTCATATCCTGCTTCGAGATGGACTCCCGAATCTTTATAGTGTTCGCTCATAGTTCCTCCTAGAACTTTCCGTCCTTATTGGCTTCTTCAAACTTATTGTACAAATGAGTAGGATAATTTCTGGTAAAACAAGCAGTACATAATGTCTTTTTACCGAGTGCTTCATGTAAACCATCCAATGACAGAAACGCCAGACTGTCGGCTCCGATCAATTGACGTACATCTTCAACTGAGTGAAACGCACTGATCAGTTCTTCGTACGTTGATGTATCTACCCCGTAAAAACAAGGGGCGATGATCTGCGGTGAAGCAATTCGCATATGAATTTCTTTCGCTCCCATCTGTCGCAGCATCGTTACGATCTTCATGGAAGTCGTTCCGCGGACGATCGAATCATCAATGATAACGACCCGTTTTCCCGCAACGATCGAGCGAACCGGGGATAACTTCATTTTGACCCCTTTTTCTCTCATGGCTTGGCTTGGTTCGATAAACGTACGTCCGACGTAGCGATTTTTGATGAGTCCCATCTCGTAAGGGATTCCGCTGGCTTCAGCATAACCGGATGCAGCGGATAAAGAAGAATCGGGAACACCGATAACGATATCTGCTTCGACCGGTGCTTCTTTCGCAAGAGCTCGTCCGCATTCTTTGCGTGAACGATGTACGTTCAGGCCCAACAAGTCACTGTCAGGACGCGAGAAGTAAATATACTCCATGGCACAAATTCGATCTTCCGTGTCCATTGCGTAGAAATCAGAAGTGATCCCCTCATCAGAGATCGTGATGATCTCGCCCGGTAAAATATCACGGATAAACGTCGCTCCGATCACATCGAAAGCACACGTCTCACTGCTTAACACATATCCGTTATCGATTTTTCCTAATGATAAGGGACGCAATCCATGCTTATCACGCATCGCATATAAACGATCTTTCGTCAGAATCAGAAACGCAAAAGCACCCTCCATATAGATGAGAGCTTCTTTGATGGCAGCCAATCTGCGTGTACGGGGATCTTTCTTGATCAAATGAGCGAGAATCTCCGAATCAGAAGAACTTTGGAAAATACTTCCTTCCAATTCGAGACGTTGTCTCAATTCCTTTGAATTGACGATATTACCGTTGTGGCACAGTGCAAAGTCACCGGTCGTGTGGTGAAAGAGGAATGGTTGTACATTCAGCAGTCCGCCGCCGCCTTGCGTTGAATAGCGCACATGCCCGATGGCCATCTGACCGGATAATTTTCGCAACGAAGATTCCGAGAATACTTCGCGGACACTTCCCTCGTTTTTAACACTTAACAAACGATCCTTGTCGCTAACAACGATACCGGCGCCCTCTTGACCGCGATGCTGCATGGCATGCAACGCATAGTAAGTCAATTCGGAAGCATTCTCCACATTGAAGACTCCGAAGACGCCGCATTCTTCATGCAGTTCTCTTTCGAAAAGCATACTGATTTCCGACATACGTTTCCTCATTTCTTCAGGCGTGCTAGAATCTCCTGATAAGCATCTTCAACGTTTCCTAAATCTCTGCGGAAACGATCCTTATCCAGTTTCTTTTGTGTTTCTTTATCCCACAGACGGCAGGTATCCGGACTGATTTCATCCGCAAGAACGATCTCTCCGTCAAGCGTTTTACCGAATTCAACTTTGAAGTCGATCAACATGATCCCCATTTTATCAAACATTTCCGTCAACAGTTGGTTGATTTCAAGGGTACTGCGTTTGATTTCAGCTAATTCTTCCGCTGTCGCTGCACCCAGCGCCATTGCATGATCTTCATTGATCAGCGGATCGCCCAGTTCATCATTCTTGTAGCATAATTCATAGATCACGTTCGCAGGTCGAGTTCCTTCGGCGATATCCAAACGTTTAGCCATCGATCCTGCAATCACATTACGAACAATCACTTCCAACGGAAGGATCGTCACTTTTTTGCATAATTGATCACGCTCATTGAGACGTTCCAAAAAATGTGTCTTAACACCTTTCTCTTGAAGATATAGAAAGATGATGGTTGAGATCTCATTGTTCAAGAGACCTTTATTTGAAATCTGAGCTTTCTTAACTCCGTTAAAAGCTGTCGCATCATCCTTATAATGAATGATCAGACAATCTTCTTTTTCGCAGGTATACAACTGCTTGGCTTTACCTTCGTAAATCATTTCGAGCTTTTTCATGTTTTTCTCCTCAGTGTTGTTTAAAGTAGTTCACACCGCTCGCAATCAGATTGAAATCCGATCCTCCCGGTATGTTTTTATAAAGTTCTTCTTGACTGCGTTCGCTGTGACCCATCTTACCTAAGATATGTCCGCACGGTGAAATCAATGCTTCAACCGCTCCGAAACTACCGTTGACATTGTATTGTGGATCCATCGTCGGATTCCCTTTGTCGTCAACATATTGTAGTGCGACTTGACCCGCTTCGATCAATTGTTTCAAATGAAGATCGGTTGCGACAAATCTTCCTTCACCGTGACTGATCGGAACGCTGAGTACATCACCCACGTTAGCGTCTCTTAGCCAAGGTGATGCATTACTGGTGATGCGCGTCCGTACGATCGACGATATATGCCGGTTGATGTCATTATGGGTAAGTGTGCAGTCGTCCGGTTTCATCGTCCTGATCTCCCCGTAAGGTAACAGGCCGGTTTTGATCAGAGCTTGAAATCCATTGCAGATTCCCAGAATCAACCCGTCGCGTTTGAGTAATCGATGGACCGCATTTTTGATCTTTTCATTGCGCAACACATTGACGATGAACTTAGCACTTCCGTCCGGTTCATCACCGCTGGAGAACCCTCCCGCCAATGCCAAGATATTCGCATTATCGATTGCAACTGCCAGTTCTTCGATCGATTGGTTCAATACTTCGGAATTCAAATTACGGAAAATCGAGTATTTCACTTCTGCACCTGCTTTTATGAAAGCTCGACCGGTATCCGTTTCGCAATTGGTTCCGGGGAATAACGGAATAACAATTTTCACTATCTCACTCACTGCTTCACTTGAGAATTTCTTTGAAGTATGGAAGTCGATCTTAGGTAATGAATCGAAACTTCTCTTTGTTTTCACCGGGTACAAGAAATCAAGCCCATACAGATAAGCATCATGACACAGTTCATATGATAATTTAAGACCGTTGAAGTTTAATTCACGTGCTTTAACTTTGCCTAAACGGATCCAATCTGTTCCTGCTGATTGATGCGGACATTCAACAATGATCGATGCCGGCATGTTTTCAAGAAGATTTAGGTTCGTTTCTATTTCAACCCCAAGTCCGTTTCCGAGTGCCATCGCAATTAAACTCACCGCAATGCCATTCTCAACCACGTAAGCACTGACAATTTCTTTATCGGCAATACGTTTTTCTACTTCAGTATAATCTCTGTGGATCTTTGATAGATCAAACAAGCCATTCGACAGATATTTTGCCGGGACTAAATAGAGTTCATTTCCTGCTTTTTTTAATTCAGGACTGATGATCGAGTCTACTTCAGCGGTACTGCATGCGAAGCTGACCAGTGTTTTCAGTACGTCGAGTTCATTATAGGATCCGCTCATACTGTCTTTACCACCGATGGCAGCTCTACCGAATTCTTTTTGGACACTCATAGCGCCGAGCAGTGCTTGGACAACATCGCCCCATTTTTTCTCATCATTCTTCAGACGAGGGAAATACTCCTGCATCGAGAAGTAGATCTTTTCGATGGAACCGCCCACGGCAATGGTTTTCGCGATACTTTCCAATACAGCTCCTTGGGCAGAAAGAAACATGTTTCTTTCACTGAGTTCTGGAACAAATCCATACGCCAATAGACTGCAGGTAGAAGTGGTTGATTCTTCGACACTGATTTTCTGAACACCCGCTTGTACCGGCGTCAGTTGATGGATTCCTCCGAGCGGAAACAAGACAGTTGAAGCCCCGATACTGGCATCAAAGTTCTCGATCAGTCCTTTTTGACTGCATGCGCTGATCGATCCAAGTACTTTCAATAAAGAAGTCTCACTGAATTCCGTATGTGTTGATTTTATATCTTCAGGTTTCGTTAAAATTGCTTTCGCAGTCTGACGAACACCGTTGGTGTCGATCAGAGCACGCGGCAGGTCAACTACCTTTTCATTATGAAATACCATTGTCAATTGAGGTTCGGCGGTAATGATTCCGACGATCGTAGCTTCGATATTTTCACCGATGGACTTCTTTAAAAATAAATCAACATCTTTCGGATCGACCACGACTGCCATCCGTTCTTGACTCTCACTGATCGCTAATTCCGTTGCGGTCAGTCCGATGTATTTGACCGGTACTGCATCCAAGTCGATGCGCACACCGTCCGCCAGTTCACCGATCGCTACGCAAACACCGCCGGCACCGAAGTCATTACATTTTTTGATGATTTGAGCGACTTCTTTATCTCTGAATAAACGTTGTATTTTACGCTCTTCCGGCGCATTGCCTTTTTGAACTTCACTGGCACACAAAGTTAAACTTTTTTGATTATGCGCCTGACTGGATCCGGTGGCTCCGCCGATTCCGTCACGGCCGGTTCTTCCACCCAATAATATAACGATATCGCCGGCTTCGGGTTTCTGACGAACGACATTCGCGCAAGGAACTGCCCCGACTACTGCACCGAGTTCCAGATGTTTAGCGGCATAATTGGGGTGATAGATCTCTTTCACAAAGGTTGTTGCGACACCTATCTGATTTCCATAGGAACTGTTTCCTTTGGTAGCTTTGACAGCGATGACTCGTTGCGGCAATTTATTTGTCATTGTTTCCGACAGTTCTTGTGTTACGTCTCCGCAACCGCTGATGCGCATCGCTTGATAAACATAACTTCTTCCGCTCAGCGGGTCACGGATAGCTCCGCCGATACACGTCGAAGCGCCTCCGAACGGCTCGATCTCCGTCGGATGATTATGGGTTTCATTTTTAAACATCAAATACCAAGGTTCTTTTCCAAGTGGTGTAGTAACCTCGGTTCGAACACTGCACGCATTGACTTCGTCGCTGACTTCGATGTCTTTACCGGCTTCACTTTTCGACATCGCTCGTCCCGGAAGTGTTGCCATTTCCATCAATGTAGAAGGTTTCTGAATTCTGCCGGTCTCGTTACGATATTCTTCGTAAATAACCAACGCTTTTTTTAAATCATCTGCTATTTCACTCTTCTCGATCGTTATTTCAGTGATCTCGGTTTCGAATGTGGTATGACGACAGTGATCCGACCAATATGTATCCAATACTTTAAGTTCGGTTTCACTGGGATTACGACCCATTTTATTGAACCACGATTGAATCAGTAAGAGATCATCAGAGGTCATTGCGGCTTTTGCGTCATTCAAATAAGCTTCACATTTTTTATGCGACCAGTTTCTGAAATCACGCAAATCTAACTCCTCTTCGGTTTCATCGGATTCTTCGTAGTCAATATCCAATTGTTTGACCCGTGCTTCAATCGGGTTGATCCAATAGTTGAGAAAAGATTGACGTTCTTGTTCACTGAGCAGACGATCAAACTGAACGACTTGGAATGTTTTTACACTTGCATGTGTTGTTGGATCAAGCAGACCCAAACACTGCATGGCACTGTCGGCTCTTTGATCATATTGACCCGGTAACGGTTCACGAGCTAACACTTCACCGCTGTTTATCGGTAAAGAATCAAAAACTTCATCGACCATCACTTCACTGAAGATCGAAGTAATGGCTTGTTGATTATATGATTCATCTAAGTTTTTAACATCGTATCCGTTAAAAACACGAAGTTGAACATCCAATGACAACTGTTGAGCCAGTTGATGGGTCAGTTCAAGCGTTTCGGTTTGAAATCCTGTTTTTTTCTCTGTGTAGATTCTGAATGTCATTACTAGGTCCTCCATGACTCACTGTGCTTGAGCGCTTGATCGAGCGTCGCTCCCGTAAAAGTAAGATGACCCATTTTGCGATTATTCACGCATTTGGTCTTCGAATAAAGATGGACATGTGTTCCTATCGCATCCTCTTTACTCAACCACTCATTCAATTTCTTTATATCCTGTCCTAAAAGATTCATCATTACCGTCGGTTGAAGTAAGCGCGGTTCTTCAAATGGAAATCCGCAGATCGCGTGAATATGAAGATCGAACTGACTCATCGAATACCCCTCGATCGTCGCATGACCCGAGTTATGCGGACGCGGAGCCATTTCATTAAAATAGAGTTGGTTTCCAATCACGAAATATTCAACAGCCATCGTACCGATGTAGTTTGATTTTTCCGCAAGAATTTTTGTCCATTCGATCGCTTGTTTTTTTAAGGAATCGCTCACGTTCGCCGGGTTGAGTGAAACAGCCAAAATTCCGTTAGAATGGGTATTCTCGAAAGGTTCGAAAGCAACTGTGTTGGTTTCAGAACGACAAATGACAACACTTATTTCTTTTTCAAAGCGACATTTTTCTTCCGCAATATATTCATTCGGCCATGAAAGTTCGATTTCATCTAACTCTTCAGGAGAATCGAATAACCATTGACCTTTACCGTCATAACCGAAACGACAGGTTTTGATTAGGATCGGGAAGTTCATCTTTTTACACTCCGCCAATTCTTCAATTGACTCTATCGATCGATAATCAACTGTTTGTAAGCCGCAACGCCGTGCGAAATCTTTTTCAGTGATACGATGTTGAGAAAGTTTGAGACATTCGCTGCCTTGCGGGATCCGGTGTTCTTTTGAAAATTTCTCTACACAAGCTACGTCTACATTTTCAAATTCATACGTCACTGTATCCGACAATAGACATAAGCGTTTGAAAGCACCCTCATCATCATAATCAGCAGTGATCAATGTATCCACGATACTTGAGCACGGACATTCGGGATCCGGATCCAACACAACGACTTTATATCCTTGCATCTTTGCGGAAAGAGCCATCATTTGGCCCAACTGACCGCCACCAAGAATTCCGATCGTTGCGGGAGGCAGGATTCGATTACTCATGAAACTGATTCATCCTTACCTGCTCAGCCATCGATTGACGGTACTCTTGATAGTGGCTGCGCAGCACTTCATCATGAAGAGCCAAAATACTAATGGCACCCAGTGCTGCATTCTTAGCTCCGGCGATGCCGATCGCAGTTGTCAAAACAGGAACACCAGCCGGCATTTGAACAATTGACAGTAAACTATCGATTCCGTTCAATGAACTGCTTTTGATCGGAATACCGATCACTGGAATCGTTGTTAATGCGGCGACCATACCCGGAAGATGCGCTGCTCCGCCGGCTGCCGCGATGATTACTTGGATCCCGCGCGCTTGAGCACCTTTTGCGAATTTAACCATATCTTCCGGAGTTCGATGGGCACTGACTACTTTTTTCTCATAAATGACTCCGAATTCTTCCAAAAGTGCGACTGTTTCTTTCACAGTTTCGTAGTCACTGATCGAGCCCATGATCACCGATACTTGAACTTGATTTTCCATAGTTCCTCCTTTAAATAAAAAAGACACTTTTGGGTCAGTGTCTCACAAAACAAAAATAGCTAAAAAAGCCTATTTCTATTTTGTAGTCCCGACATTTTAAGGTTTCGGGGTAGAGACTTGCGGACCATATTTCCACGATTATACAAAATATCAACAGTTAGATTTTAAAACAAAAACATAGGTGTAAAAACACCTATGTCAGGTTCGATTCGTGACTAAAGAGGGTCTGTTTGGCTTCAACGAGTTGAGCATAAAGTCCTCCTTCCTTAACACACGCACATTTTACCACACTTTATTTGTGAAAAAAAGGGGGCACTCTAGCTTCACACAATTTAACAACATATCTCTCAATCCATAGTATAATAATGAAGGTGATCGTATGTACAGAGTTCTTGCATCTCAACCAATCTCAATAACAATCAAGAAATCCGAATTCATCGGAGTTCTTTTCCGTGTCACAACAGAAGATGAAGTACGTGCCCATCTTAAAGAACTGCATCGCAACCATCCGAAAGCGACTCATATATGCAGTGCCTATATACTGGGCGATCAACAGGAAGTTCAACGGTCCAACGATGACGGAGAACCTTCCGGTACAGCTGGTCTGCCGATGTTGGAAGTATTACGCAAACGAAACATGGAACACATCCTTGTATGTGTCATACGATATTACGGTGGGATACAACTCGGAGCCGGCGGTTTGAACCGCGCTTACAGTTCTGTTGTCAGTGAAACATTGAATCAAGCAGCTTTATCGCAACTGAAACCGGTCGTGAGATCTACAGTTCAATTCCCGATCCATTTTGCGGATCGACTCATTCAACTGCTGTCGAAATCAACTACTTTAGTATCTAAATCATTTGAGGATATTGCGACGATCGTCGTGATTAGTGACGATACAAGTTGGTTGGACGCCTGTCTCACGTTGAGCGCAGGACAATTCACTGTTATCGATCAGTCCTTTGAAGAAATCGAAGTACCTATCCTATAATAAAAGGGTCCGCAAGGACCCTTTAGAGTAAATTGATGTTGGCTTTCCCGCAGATAGTGATCATTTCATCCGACCAAACAGATGCCTGAACTTCTCCGATATGCGCTTTCTGTAGAAAAAACATACATAATCTCGACTGGCCGATGCCACCGCCGATCGTATACGGCAGATTTCCGTTCAACAGATCTAAATGGAAAAGAAGTGTTCGACGGTTGTTCATTCCGGCTTCTGACAGTTGTTTGTCCAATGCTGTTTCATCAACTCTGATTCCCATTGAAGAAAGTTCAAAGGCTCTTTCCAACGTATTGAACCAAACAATGATATCGCCGTTCAATGTCCAATCATCATAATCAGGAGCACGACCGTCATGTTTGATTCCTGAGTTCAGTAAACCACCGATCTTCATAATAAAAACCGCTTTCTTCTCTTTACAGATCGCATCTTCGCGATCTTTCGGTGATAGTTTAGGATATCGATCTTCAAGTTCTTGCGAAGTGATGAAGAAAATATCGGTCGGCAGCGTTTTCAGAATCATCGGATAACATTGATTAACTAAACTTTCGGTGTCTTTCAATGTCTGATAGATCTTTCTTACTGTCGATTTGAGTGTCTCTTCATTTCTGTCTTCTTTGGCGATGATCACTTCCCAATCCCACTGATCCACATAGATCGAATGCAGGTTATCTGCCTCTTCATCTCGGCGGATCGCATTCATATCGGTGTAGAGACCTTCACCCACGGAAAACCCGTATCGCTTTAACGCAACACGTTTCCATTTCGCCAATGAATGGACAACTTCTACCACTTCACCGTCCATTGAGCGCACATCGAATGCGACCGGACGTTCGGTACCGTTCAGATTATCATTCATTCCTGATTGCGGTCTGACAAACAACGGCGCCGACACTCGTGTCAGATTCAATTGATTTGCGAGATCGTGTTCAAAATAATCTTTGATCGTCTTGATCGCCTTTTCCGTTTCACGAATATCAAGCGGTGAACTATAATCACTGGGAATCATTACACCTGTTATGTTACTTACCATATCATTACTCCTTTGTTTCTTTAGATTGAATATTCAGCGTTTTAACCTCTGTTAATCAGTCGGATCGACTTTCTGAATCAATTCTGTTTATAAGAAAGTCTCCTCAACGGGAGACTTTTATATGTTCGAAACAGTCGGCTAAGCACGCCATAATTCGCTGAATGCGACAAATGGGATTTGATCGGCAAACAGTTTTGCATTGTGACGTTGTTTTTTGATATTACCTTCGTTTTCTTTTTCCAACAGATCTTTATTGGTCATATATTGAACATAAACTGTCTTTTTCAATAAATACCATTTTGAGATCACATTGTAAATAAGATCAGAGCGATTCGCATTGTCTTTCACTTTTTCCAGAACTTCTTCTTTCAAAGAATTAGCTTTTTCAGTAATCTGTTCACTGAGGTTCTTAAATGATGTGAAATAATTACGATCGATGTCTCTTTGCATGGCACCGACGCGTTGCGTACCGGCCAACAATTTCTCGACAACTGACTTAACAAGTTCCGGAATATCGGTATTGAGTGCTACCAATTCATTGCGGGCAGTTTCCAAAAGTCCTGTTTGTTCAGTCAGACAATAGTACAGTCCTTTCGCAAACAGATATTCGGATTTATCACCGTCTACAATCAGAATCCCCATTTCGGTATCGACATTTGTCTTACCATATACAATGTAAGGACAATTCAAATACTTCTTTGGCAATTTTGAAGAGTCTTTGTAGCGGATAATTTGATTTGAAATCACATCTTTATTCACGTCAAATCCCAACCCTACGATGATTCGCAGATTCGGATCGACATCGAATAATTTTTGAAGACATTTCTTGGCTTGCG
>Ga0209123_1000249_pt1 | contig 78684 bp, 72 predicted proteins | sample BarGraIncu00431A_FD_184500 | JGI IMG/M metagenome (GOLD analysis project Ga0209123, IMG submission 184500) | Arctic peat soil microbial communities from Barrow, Alaska, USA - Barrow Graham LP Incubations 004-31A (SPAdes) (version 2) | ecosystem: Environmental > Terrestrial > Soil > Wetlands >... | reverse complement strand
ACTGAAGAAGAAGGCAATAAGACTCTAGAAAAAATTGGTACAATGCAAGATGTTTTAACTAATAATGATTTTTATGGTATTGATTCAAAAATTAAGGTCATGGCAGACGGTCTTGGCATCCGTGAATTTTTGGACGTGGATGCATCAAACTTAAGTGGTGGGCAAAGAACCAAAGTTCTGCTGGCGAAACTGCTTTTAGAAATGCCCGATGTTTTACTACTCGATGAACCGACAAATCATTTGGATGAAGAACATATTGTATGGCTCAAAAACTATTTGATTAATTATGAAAATGCTTTTCTCTTAATTTCACATGATAATGAATTTGTAAATGATGTCATCAATGTGGTTTATCATCTAGAACACAAAAACCTAACAAGATACGTTGGAAATTATGTGCATTTTCTGAAACTTTATGAAATCAAAAAAGAACAACTCCTTGTCGAATATAGGGAACAAAAAAATGAAATTTCCAAGTTGGAAAATTTTATAAGTAAGAATAAAGCGAGAGCTTCTACTGCCAAACAAGCAAAATCTCGTGAAAAGAAATTAGATAAAATTGAACTCATTGAAATTAAAAGCGAAAGTATAAAACCACATTTTGAATTCAAAAAATCCCGCCGATCCGATAGCATGATTTTCGAATCGGAAAACCTAGTCATTGGTTATCAAAAACCATTAAGTAAATGCTTGAATTTAAAAATGCGCAGAGAACAAAAAATCGTTTTAGTTGGTGCTAATGGTTTAGGGAAATCCACTTTACTAAAAAGCCTGCTCGGGTTATTAGAACCCATTCAAGGCAACGTTGATTTAGGTGATTATCAGTCAATTGGCTACTTTGAACAAGAACTAGCCGAAGAAAATACGAATATCGTATTGGATGACGTTTGGTTGAATTTCCCTGACGCGACGCGTAGCGAAGTCAGGCGCAATTTAGCTCAATGTGGCTTAAGTCGGGAGCATATCGACAGCCCTATCAATAGACTAAGTGGCGGTGAACAGGCAAAAGTCAGATTATGCAAGCTCATCAATCAACCAACTAACATCCTTGTTTTAGATGAACCGACTAATCATCTCGATGTCCATGCCAAAAATGAACTAAAGCGTGCCTTGCAAGCCTATGACGGCAGTATGATCTTAGTATGCCATGAACCGGATTTTTATAAAGATATCGTAACCGATATCTGGAACTGCGAAGACTGGGCAATCTAAAGATTACCCTGCTTTCCAGCGAGGCCACTGAAAAACCTACGATTTATCCAGTAGAATTAAATAATTGCATAAAAAAGACGACTCAAATTTAATCTTTGAATTTAGAGTCGTCTTTTTTAGATTTACTGGCTATGTAGCTATACTTTTCAACCTATTAGTTTCAATATTCGTTTTTATACAACTAATTATGGTATCATCATGGAAAAATGAGTATGTTTTCCAAGGTTATACTATGGTCTATGATTAATAGGGGTGAACCGTATAATTTATAGTGGTGAAAAAATCTTGTCAATTTTTTGTGGAATTTGGCAGGATTTTTTGGATTTTATAGTAAATATAGATATCGGGTGTATTTTATAAACTTATCAAAATGGGCCATGACGTTAATGGAAAATATTTGGGTGCTGAATAACAAAATTATAATCAGCAATAGCCTTAAATGAGATGTTCAGCAGAATGAGGGGATTTTTAAAATGTCTCAAATGTAAGAAAAAAATATGGTTTGGTTGGATATTGGATCTCAGAATAAAGTTAGGTCAGGTTAGATTGTACGAATTGGAGTATGTAATATCGGTGAATTTCATACACAAAAGTGGTAGGGGTAACTCGTGATTTGTAAAATAATACCGAGAAACTGTTTCAAGATATAATTGGCATGAAGGAAGATGGTTACATTTACTTTTCATGAAAAGTTAAAAGACAATTGTGGTGAAGGGAAGTATTTTTATGGGTAAAGTAAAAGTAAAAAAAACCATGGATGGCAATGAAGCAGCGGCATATATTTCGTATGCTTTTACCGAAGTAGCAACAATTTATCCGATTACACCGTCATCTCCTATGGCGGAAAATGTTGACGTTTGGGCGGCAAAAGGCAAGAAAAATTTATTCGGACAAACTGTTCGATTGGTGCAAATGCAGTCTGAAGCGGGAGCGGTAGGTGCAATGCATGGTGCCTTGGAAGCAGGGACTTTGGCAACTTCCTACACATCATCACAAGGACTACTGCTAATGATACCAACAATGTATAGACTATCAGGACAATTAAAGCCGGGCGTACTTCATGTAAGTTCACGTACGGTTGGAACCCATGCTTTTTCTATATTTGGTGATCATTCTGATGTTATGGCTTGTAGGCAGACCGGCTTTGCCATGTTGTCTACGGGAAGTGTACAAGAAATTATGGATTTAGCTGGTGTGGCACATCTTGCCGCAATCAAAAGCCGAATTCCTTTTTTGCATTTTTTTGACGGTTTTAGAACTTCTCATGAAATTCAAAAAGTTGAATGCTTAGATTATGAAGAGCTGAGAGGGTTATTAGATGATAAAGCTTTAGAAGAATTTCGCGAAAATTCTTTAAATCCTGAAAGACCGGTGCTAAGAAGTGCGGTACAAAATCCTGATGTATTCTTTCAAGCGAGAGAAGCGGCAAATCCTTTTTATGACAAACTACCGTTTATCGTTGAAGAGTATATGAATGAAATTAATAAAATTACCGATAGAAATTATAAATTATTTAATTATTATGGCGCAGGCGATGCTGAATATGTGATTGTGGCCATGGGGTCTGTAAGCGGAGCCATTCAAGAAATGGTAGATGCTTTAAATGGACAGGGATATAAAACCGGGTACTTGCAAGTTCATCTGTATAGACCCTTTTCGATGGAGCATTTCTTTAGAGACATACCAAGTACAGTCAAGAAGCTTACGGTTTTAGATCGAACTAAGGAACCAGGCGCTTTAGGTGAGCCTTTATATATGGATATTTGTTCAGCTTTTGTCAATAAAAAAGTCAGACCACTGATTTTTGCGGGACGTTATGGACTTTCCTCAAAAGATGTTACACCGGCCCATATAATGGCTGTGTATAAAAATATGATGAAGGATGAGACTAAGGATCATTTTACCGTCGGTATAAATGATGATGTAACCCAATTATCTTTAGAAGTAGGGGGAAATTTAGATCTGGCTGATGAGGGGACAATAAGCTGTAAATTTTGGGGTCTTGGTTCAGACGGTACCGTTGGTGCCAATAAGAACTCTATAAAAATTATTGGGGATCATACCGAAATGTATGTCCAAGCCTATTTTGAATACGATACTAAAAAATCAGGGGGTATTACTAAATCACATTTGCGTTTTGGAAAAAAGCCGATTCGTTCTAGTTATTATGTGAAAGTAGCAGATTTTGTCGCCTGTCATAATTCCTTTTATATGGATAAATACGATATTGTCAGTGACATTAAAAAGAATGGTATTTTCTTATTAAACTGTAGTTGGAATGCTAAAGAAATAGAGGAAAACCTGTCAGCCCTTGTGAAGAGAGTTCTGGCCCAAAATAAGATCCGGTTTTTTGTTATTGATGCCATAAAAATTGCTAAAGAGATTGGACTAGGCAATCATACGAATGCCATCTTGCAAGCAGCTTTCTTTAAATTAGCAAATGTGATTCCAGTGCCCGAGGCTATTGAATATATGAAAGTAGCTATTTTACAATCTTATGGCAAAAAAGGCGATCAAGTCATTGCTTTGAATTATACAGCTGTAGACCAAGGGGTAGAGGGCGTTCAGGAAGTAAATATTCCATCCTCTTGGATCAGTGCAGTAGACGGGGTAGCAGAAAGAAAGGAACATTTACCGCATTTTGTTAAAAATCTCATGCTTCCTATGAATGGGCAAAAAGGCGATGATATTCCGGTGAGTGCCTTTGTAGGAATGGAAGACGGTACGTTCCCCTTAGGAACATCTGCTTATGATAAAAGAGGAATTGCTACGGATGTACCTGAGTGGATTTCCGACCATTGTATCCAATGTAATCAGTGTTCTTACGTTTGTCCTCATGCTGCCATCCGCCCTTTTTTGCTTACAGCTGAAGAGATGGCAGCAGCGCCACAGGGTTATGTAACGAAGAAAGCAAAGGGCAAGGGTTTAGAACATTATAACTATCGAATGCAGGTTGGTGTATTAGATTGCTACGGATGTGGAAATTGTGTGGAAGTATGTCCAGCAAAAACAAAGGCACTAGTTATGAGCCCTTTAGAAGGTCAAAAAGGGGAGGCGGCATTATGGAATTATTCCTTAATGCTATCGCCTAAAGACAATCCTTTGGATAAATTTAGCGTAAAGGGCAGTCAATTTGAACAGCCGCTCCTTGAATTTTCGGGTGCCTGTGCTGGTTGCGGTGAAACTCCGTATATGAAGCTAATGACCCAGCTGTATGGGGATAGAATGTATGTGGCAAATGGCACTGGTTGCACACAAGCTTGGGGGGCAGCCGCACCATCTTTTCCTTATACCGTCAATAAGGATGGACATGGTCCAGCCTGGTCAAACTCCTTATTTGAAAACAATGCAGAATTCAGTTTGGGGATGTGTTTAGCCGTTAAGCAGCAAAGACTCAGAGTGGCCATGAAGCTTACGCAATTGCTAACGTCGACTACGGATGAGCCGCTTAAAGCAGCTATTAGTGAATGGCTGGATAATATTGACGAAGGAAGTCGTACCAAGGTCGTAAGTGGAGAGCTGGTCGCAGCATTAGAGCTTGCAAGTCTTACAGGTGAAGGACAAACATTGAAAGAGGATGTACTGAATAACCAGGAACATTTAGTGAAAAAATCTATGTGGATGTATGGTGGCGACGGTTGGGCATATGATATTGGCTATGGCGGTTTAGATCATGTGCTAGCTTCAGGAGAAGACGTTAATGTTTTAGTGGTCGATACGGAAGTGTATTCCAATACGGGAGGGCAAGCCTCCAAGGCGACTCCAATTGGCGCGGTGGCACAGTTTGCTTCAGCAGGGAAAAAAAATCACAAAAAAGATCTGGGTATGCTGGCCATGACGTATGGCTATGTATATGTAGCGCAGGTGGCCATGGGGGCAAATCAAGCCCAATTAATCAAAGTATTACAAGAAGCGGAAAGCTACAAAGGCCCATCTTTGATTATTGCCTATGCACCATGTATTAGTCACGGTCTGACCAAAGGGATGGGATGTTCCCAGTTAGAAATGAAAAGTGCGGTGGAAGCAGGCTACTGGCATCTATATAGATATAATCCATTACTAAAGGAACAGGGAGAGAATCCTTTTGTATTGGATTCTAAAGAACCAACAGCCAGTTTTAGAGAGTTTTTGATGGGGGAAGTAAGATACTCATCATTATTTCGCAGCTTTCCGGAGGAAGCAGAGGTATTATTTGCAACGGCTGAAACAGCAGCGGCAGAAAAATACCAAACGTATAAGAATTTGGCTACAAAAAAATAAGGAATAGGTTACACTATACTGTGCCAAAGGCAATCGCCGGTGTGAGTGGTGCTGTGTTAAATGTTCTTGGTAATCTTACCAGCATCATCACCCCAATTGCAATTAGCTAGCATAAGGGCATTTGTGGGGAAAGCCTCTGCAAACTCCTTTTCTGAGATAAAAATATGGAGTATACCTATTGACAGAATTTATCAGTTAAAGTACAATGTAAAAATAATTAACTGCTGACTACAATACTAGAAGCGGATAAGGAAAGCGTTTTTGATGCTAATCCTTAGTCCGCCTTTTTTTTTCGCAGAAATATGGGGGCGTGGTGAATAGACATGTCAATGTTATAATCGGATTCTATTTCGTTGATATAAATTACTCGTGGAGGAAGGAGGGGAGATCTCTTGCTAAAAGAAATAAATAATCAGATTCAAGAAGTTTCGGTCCCCTGGTATCATCAAAATGCTATAAAAGCTGGCTTGAATCCTCAGTTGGCGATTGGCGGGTTTATTGGTGCCTGGCTAGTTTTTTTCGGTATTATATTTTTTGTGCCTACTGTCGAGGGGTTCAGCGTTTCCGCTAAGGCTGTCTTAGCTATCACTAGCTGGGTAATGGTGATTTGGGTCACTGATGCCTTGCCCAAAAGCATTTCAGGTTTGATGATACCAGTATTGTTGGTAGTGACAGGTGCACTACCAAAACCAGACGAAGCCTTCAGTGGCTTTACCAGCAATGAGGCTTTTTTATGTATGGGAGCCTTTATTCTTGCGGGGGTCATGCAGGTAACAAGTGTTGATAAACGAATTGCTTTTTCCATTCTTGCTAAAGTAAAACCTAAGGTGCCCAACTTGCTGGCTGGTTTGTTTACCGCCCATCTAGTGAGTGCACTGTTTGTACCAGCAACAGTAGCACGTGCAGGTATGTATTTACCGATCATTCAAGGTGTAAATCGTCTAATGGGGGAAACCCCGGAAGAAAAAAGAGCTCGGAAAGCACTGGCCATGGCTGGCATTGGTTTTGGTGCCGTATTCGCTGCACCAATTTTTTTAACAGGACATATGTGCAATGTTATTATAACGAGTTTACTGAATAGCAAAGCTGATGCAGGTATTACTTGGAGTGGATGGCTATGGCTCCACTGGCCAATGGTAGGCATGTTTCCTATGATGTGGTGGTGGGTTGTAAAGCATTTTAAATTAAAGAATGTGGATATTATAAGGAGCTCAGAAAATATCCAGGAGGAAAAGGCGAAACTTGGTTCTATTAATCAAGTAGAAATAACGGTGCTAGCTTGCTTTGGTGTCGCTGTCCTGCTATGGGCCACAGGTAGTTATCATAAAATCCCGACAGGCATTGTAACCTTAATTGCCGTCTCGTTACTATTTATTCCCGGCCTATTGCCATTAGATTGGAAAAGTGTGCAGCAAAAAACGATTTGGGGGACATGGTTGCTATTGGCTGGGGCGCTTTGTTTGGTCACGGCGTTTAGTAAAACCGGATTAGATGTCTTCATGGCGCAAAGGATGGTTGATCTCGTACCTGCCTGGGGTTGGTTTGGTATATTGCTATTTGTAATGGTCTTGGTACAGGTTCTGCGCTTGGGAATTATTAGCAACGTGGGTGCTGTTACACTGATGGCACCAATTGTGTTCGCTATGGCACCCCTATTGAAACTGAACACAGTTGCCTTTACTTTGGCAGTGCTGAATGTTGATACTTATGCTATGATTATTCCTATGGAGGTAACGGCCTGTCTGGTGGCTTATGCTTCAGACGAGTTTACTTTTGTTGACTTTATGAAAGCTGGCGCCCCAATGACTGTAATGGCAATGTTGTATATAGCCATTATCATGGTTCCTTGGTGGGCATTTTGTGGATTTGCGTTATGGCAGCCTTAAATCAATTAGATACTATTCATGTTAAAAACGGGAGGCGATCTTGTTATGGGGGACACGATACCAACAGCATTAAGTGAAATCCAGGAAGTGCATCTGGAAACGGATATTTTGATTATTGGTGGGGGAAATGCAGGATGTTTTGCGGCCATCGAGGCTAAGAAAGCCAATCCTAACCTAAGAGTCACCATTATGGAGAAAGCTCACATTGACCGTAGCGGGTGTTTGGCCGGAGGTATGGATGCTATAAATACCTATATGAAAAAAGGGCGAACGGTGGAGGACTTTGTTCGTTGGAGTCGATCTCAGGCTGGTGGTATCATTCGGGAAGACCTTACGATTACTATGGCTGAATTGCTCAATAAACCAATTGAAGAATGGGAAGAGTGGGGCCTGCCCATTAAGTACGAAGAAGATGGCGAAGAGTATAAATCACGAGGAAAGTGGGACATTACCATTTCTGGTTCGGAAATGAAACCTATCCTAGCGGCAAAAACCCGGGAATACGGTTGTGAAATTATCAACAGAGTAGTAGCTACCAATTATATTGTTGATGGTGGTAAGGTCGTGGGCGCCTATGGCGTTGGTGTTCGGGATGGTAAGTTGTATGTAATTAAGGCCAAGGCGACCATTATCGCTACTGGCGGAGCAGCCGGAATTTATAAGCCTTATCAAAATGACGGGCAAGATAGCCATCACCAGTTATGGTACTGTCCTTATAATGTAGGGACCGGCTATGCCATGGGTATTCGGCAAGGAGTAGAGATGACCACTTTTGAAATGCGATGGTGTGCCACGCGGACGAAAGACTTTAATGGCCCAATAGACACTATAGCTGTTGGCTATAACACACCAATGATTAACTGCCATGGAGAAAAAATATTAGAAGAACGGTACGCTCACCTTGGGGGTGAAGCTGCTCCTCGTTTCATACGGGCAAACGTACCAATGGAGGAGTGGCGAGAAGGTCGGGGACCATGCTTTGTCGACACCACGAATATGACAGTGGATCAAATACGAGATATGAAGTATGACTATTTGAATGAACGGCCCACCTTTGTTCTATTCCTTGCCAGTAGAGGACAGGATATTAGCAAAGAACCGATTGAAATTTATGGATCAGATCCTTATATTGTGGGTGGACATACCGCTAGTGGATACTGGATAGATGTTAACAGGGCAACTACTTTGCCTGGTCTATACGCATGTGGTGATGTGGCCGGCGGTGCACCAAATAAATTTGTTGGCGGTTGCGCCGTGGAAGGTATTATTGCTGCTCGAGCAGCCGTTGAGTATTGCAGCACACAGCAAGAACAGATTGATATTTCTGGTGAGCAAATTGAAATTGAAAAGCAACGGGTTTTTGCTCCAGTTCTTCGGTTCAGTAGTGTGGGTGATGGAGTAACGCCAGGAGAGATGGAAGAAAGGCTGCAACGGTTAATGGATGAATATGCTGGGGGAGTACACCAGTTTTTCCGCATGAATAAGGCCGGTCTGGAATACGCATTGCGTCATATTACGCGGTTGAAAGATCAAACCAGGTATTTGATCAGTGAGGATTGGCATGAACTAATGGCAGCCCACGAAGTCATTGATCGGCTGGATGTGGCTGAAGTATTAGTTCATCATCTTTTGTTTCGAGAAGAAACACGTTGGCCTGGTTGGCAGACTCGGACGGATTTTCCCGAAAAAAATGATTCTCGTTTTGATTGCTTTATTAATTCCCGCTTTAATTTAGAAACTGGTCAGGTAGACGTTTTTACCAGGCCCTATGAGCAGGTTGTACCTGGTGACAGATTGAAACCATAAAAAGATTAGGAGGTGTAAAGGCATGCCACCAATTGTAATAACAAAAAAGTGTATCGGCTGCGGCAACTGCGAGAATATTTGCCCTGGTGATTTGATGGTGGTGAATAAGGGCAAAGCAGTGTGCCGATCAAAACGGGACTGCTGGGACTGTATGTCGTGCGTGAAGGCCTGTCCATCTCAGGCTCTAGAAATTCGGATACCTTACCAGCTGGGCTATTACCCGGCGAAGCTTGTCCCCGAGATGCGGGAAAAAGAGATTGTTTGGACGGTTACGGACATTGATGGAAAAGAAGAAGAGTTCATCGTAAAAGTCCACAACTGAAAAAGGCACTGAGCTTGCCACTAATCCCGTGAAAACGGTAAAGACTCCTACCAGTATTTCTGCTGGTGGGAGTCTTTTGCTTTTTATTAGCCTCTTGCTATCGTTCCTGCTTAGAGTTGGCAAGTCAGAGGAAATTGATATTCCAATAACCGCGTAATAGATAAAACGGATCGTTCTCTTTTATCGTCAGAAAGTAAATAAATTGCCCAAAAAAGATATAAACACCTATACTTTTTGGGGCTAAATTGTACGGATAAATAATAGAAGGACAAATCTAAATTGGAAAAGCCTCTGGATTTCAGGTATTATTTTTTACCTAAAAAAAGTGAAAGTCTATAAATACTCTTTCGGATGGTGGTGGTGAATGACCGCTTTACAGCTTGCAAATATAGGATGGTCAATGGAGTGGTCCCGTTCTTCGCATGGCGAGTAGCGAAGTTATTGCAGGAGGAGCGATTGCGCGATCGACTGTGACTGACCTTCCTTCTAGCATCTACTTTAGCAGTTCGCAGGACAACGGTTCTAGTGCGCCGAATACTGATGGGGCGAGTAAAGCTAGGACTAGACTACCCAGAACAGGAGGAAGATGGGAAGGAGAACCAGGAAATGGCAAATGGTATTCTGATAATCCAGAGATTAAGGAAATAATTGGAGAAAAACCTGTGGAATTTATAAAAGGAAGACCAGATTTTTCACCTTGGTCTAAAGGTTCATTTAAATTTAAGCCTGGAGAGTTAAATGGTGATAATACTAACGATTTTGGTTTAGTGTATGATAAAATAAAAGAAATAAAAGATTTTAAAACTCAACAACAAGCTATTGATTGGCTAAATGAAAAGGACGTGACTCTTCATCACTCTAGTCCTACAGAAATACAACTCATTCCAACTAAGCTACACAAAAATGTTCCGCATATAGGATCCGCATCTGATTTAAGAGGAGGTATATAAATTAGCATGGATTTTAAAGAATTAGAAACGAAACTAAAAGAACTTGGGATAACTGCTAAGTACAAGAAAATCTATACTGAAGCCGACGCAAGGGAATTTGACAGAAGACATAATATTGTTCTACCTGATGAATATAGAGATTTTTTATTTAAGTATGGTGAAGTAGATTTTAAAAAAGATATTTCATATACACCAATGGAGGGGCTTGCCGAATTTATTGTCAATTTCTACGGGATGAACCAAAATGACTTTTATCTAGGTGATGCTATTGAAAGTTATGGTGGTCGGATGCCATCGGCTATAATTCCTATAGCTGAATGCGCAGATGGAAATCAGATTTGTATTGGGGTTGAAGGGGACAATCATGGTAAAGTGTACCTATGGAATCATGAACAAGAATTAGAAGCTTTTAAAATGCTAAATCCAGAAAAGAAATCCCCTTCGATAGAAGAATATTGGGAAAATATTTCACTCATATCTAATACCTTTTATGAATTCATCTTTAGTTTTGAAATATCAAGTAATGCTACATCAAAGGAAAAACTCGATAATATTGAAGTATGGTTAGATGATGATTTATTCAATGATTAGCTTGGAGCCTTCCTAGGTTCTGGTGCAAAAAAAATAAAGTTAAAGCTATCCCCAGCATCACCAGAATCTTAAGCTGAGATTCCCATAATTCCATCAAAAAACTTAACCTCAGAGAGGATAGATTGAATTTCTTCAACCTGTCCGAGGGTGCAGAAAATTTTGTGTAACTAGGTTTAAAAGATCTTCCTTTATGGCAAGAATAGGAATAAAACTATTTAAGTCAGAAAGGAAGATTTTTATGTCAATAATACCAAGAGAAGTCATCAAAGAGCTTATCAAGAACGAAAAATTCAGCACGACTTCAGATGTGATGGAAGCAATAAAAACCATGTTTAAGGATGTATTGCAACGGACTTACTAAAAGATGAATATATTGATAGTGATTATAAGGAAATATCATCCGTAACATTTCCTCTAGCTAGTGTAGATGCTATCAATCATTCTTATGCAATGTACTATGATAATTTAGGAAATCTAACGACGCCAATCGATAACACCAAATATATTACAAGGTCAAGGGATGGTTTTGGAATACTAAAAGTATTATTTGGTATAAATAATACCAATCCAATGATGTATTTTAATACGGATGGGGAAAAGTTATGTATTCTTTCGTTTCTTCCCATAAGAACAGCTAATATGAATTTCACTGTTCGTGCTATTGACGAACTACCAAATGCAGTATGGATTTCAGTTTTTGGAGAAAGCTTTTCTACCAAAGTTGACGTTGCAAAGGCGAGACGAGCATTACTTGCAGAGTCAGATCCAAACGATAGTTTAGCCTACATAGAGGCGCAGCTTGACGTATTAAACGAAGTCGTATTTTCTATGTATGATACTCTTACTTTGGATCAACAGGACTCCATTAAAAAAATAGTTCCTGTTTTCGACGAGTTTCGAACCTTAATAACTTCACATAGCGTTTTGACAATAAAATTAGAAGTCAAATGCTTAGAGGAACTTAGTACTGGAAAAGCTAAAATAAGGAAAGTTAAATCCGATTACTACACCGCCAAATCATCCGTATAGCATTAAGTCTGCAAGAGAAATCCTAGCAAGTAAGAGCCGAGGGGCTCTATTTTTATTTAAGGAACTGATTTTATGCCGAGAGAACCCTGTCGTCAATAGACGATATTTTTTTATGTGATTTAAATCGTTAATCTTTTTGAATGTAAGTAACTAAAGGCAGAGGTAATAACTTGGAAAAATTATGGGATAGATTCACAGAGGCGTGGCAAATGAAAATTGCCTGCGGCATTGCTTTTAATTGGCTACTTGGTGACTATAACGCTGGAATGGGGGCATTGGGGTGTTTAGTAACCTTGGATTGGCTTACGAAGTGGGGCATGCTGTCGAAGGAAGCCGGCGGTTTTTGGATGGCTTGGAAAACAGATGTTATTAATAGTCGTGGCATGCGGGAGGGACTGAGAAAAATCATCGGGTATATGGCAGCATTGATTGCAGCCCATCAGTTGGAACTGTTTTCCATGCTGGGCTTTACAATTGGCCACTCTTCAACAGAGTTTATTAGTGCCTATTTGGCGATTATCGAGTCGAAAAGTATTTTGGAAAATCTCCGGGACATGGGAATGAAAGAGGTTGAACCACTGATTGTATTGCTGGGAAAAAAGCAACGCCAGATAAGGGGAGGTAAATAAATTGTATAAAATTTGCATTGATCCAGGGCATGGGGGCTCCGATTCAGGCGCATGTGGAAATGGTCTGCGGGAATGTGATATTGCGCTGATTGTATCCAGAAAAGTAAAAAACTATTTGGCGGCTGTAGGTTATGAAGTCATAATGACTCGTACTGGCGACACTGATGTTTATGGTGTGGATGCCTCAGCTACCCAAGAATTGCAGGCCAGGTGCAATATATCCGATAATGCTGGTGCGGATATATTCCTATCAATTCACTGTAATGCTGCAACGGCACCGGAAGCATTAGGAACTGAAACCTATTATTATGCTTTAAGCACCAATGGACATAAGTTGGCAGTTGGCATTAACAAACAGTTGGTAGGGCTAGGACTGGTTGACCGAGGAGTTAAATCAAGCCCGTTATATGTCACGGGGCATACTGATGCCGTAGCGGCTTTAACAGAGTTAGCTTTTATTTCCAATGCCGATGATGGGAGAAAACTTGGCAATAAAGACTGGCAAGACCAATTGGCTCGTGCTGTTGCTCGCGGAATTACCGATTATTTTGCGTAGTTTTAACTTATTAAAAGAACTGGGAGCAGAATAGAAAACTCAGTAGTTACCGTTGCCATGAAAGGAGGTGAGTAAATGGCCAAAATAATTCTGGCATTTCTCGGCGGTGATGGCCAGGTGGATAAACTGATAACTGGTGTAACCGGCGGCGATAAATCTCATGTTGCCGCCTATTTATTTGACGGGTGGTTAGAGTCAACGGGGATGAAAGAGGAATATGACCATTACCCAGGCGTATGGCTTCATAATCCGGATAAGTACAAAAATCATCCTAATGCAGAATTTATTGAAGTAGAGATACCAAACATCGGGGCGCTACAGGAAGAGGCACGCCGATTATTGGGTACTCCTTACGGTTATAGCGATTGTATTAGAACCGGCATATATGAATTGTTGGGCATCGCCATTACAGATAATGCTTATGTAATGGACTGTAGCGAACTATGTACTAGGTTGTTACGGACTGGCGGTCTTGATGTATTGCCAGATGTGCAGGCAGGGTGTATTAGTCCCGAAAAACTGTTGATTACCGTTAAGGAGATGTTTTGAATGGCAGAAAAAAGCTGGTGGGTACGTTTCCGGGATACACTCTATGAGACTGTAACGTTGGTCGCAATTGACCGAATGAAAACTAAGTTAAAAAGGAAGAGATAACATGAGTGAAAATATCACTACCGTAACGGAGGCTGTTGTTAGTGCCGTTGCAACGGTCGCAGTTACCACTTTGGAAGAAAAAAAAGTAGAGCTAGTTACAAAAATCCAAGCTAAGTTAGGTGAAAGTGATATCAGCACTAAGAACAAGATTCTGTATAACCTATACTTAACGCTTGTCAAAATAGCAGGGGATGCACTGGTGGAAAAGATAGCAGGGAAGGTAGCATAGCTAAAAAGCCCGTCAACTAATTGTTGGCGGGCTTTTTAATTTTTAAAGAGTCAGAAGACAAATTATAAAAGATTGATCTATTCAGCGGTACAGGAGAGATGGTATACTACAGTCATAGTTCAGCTTTTTGATCGTATTAGGAGAAGATGAATAAGGATTAGCAGTTGAATGGTATCTTAGTACAGATAGATACCATTCAACTGCTAATTTATTAAGTTGTATAAATAAATATTAATATAGATGGGTGATTAATTATATCAAATATAATAGAAGTAAAAAATTTCACAAAGCAGTATGGAAACTTTAATGCAGTGAATGATATTTCCTTTGAAGTTGCGGAAGGCACAATCTTTGCTTTTCTAGGACCCAATGGTGCTGGAAAAAGCACAACGATTAATACTCTATGTACAATTTTAAACAAAACCCAGGGTATATTAAAAATTAATGGTAACGATGTATCAGAACAGAAAGAGCGAGTTAGAAAAGATATTGGAATCGTATTTCAAGAATCAACGTTGGATGTAAGACTCACTGTTTCTGAAAATCTAAAGCTTCATTGCGATTTTTACAATGTTCCAAAAGCTGAGGTCAAGGAAAGAATTGACTTTGTTCTTGACCTGGTGGACCTTGGTAATTGGAGAAACGCTGTTGTTAAGAGTCTATCCGGTGGAATGAAAAGAAGGGTAGAAATTGCAAGAGGTCTTGTCCATTATCCGAAGGTTCTTTTTCTTGACGAACCAACCACCGGCCTTGATCCACAAACGCGCGCCAATATCTGGAATTATATTCATAGACTGCAAAAAGAAAAAAATATAACGATTTTCTTAACGACTCATTATATGGATGAAGCAGAGATTTCTGATAAAGTGGCCGTTATGGACCATGGGAAAATAGTGGCCTATGATACTCCTGATAATTTAAAAAAACAGTATACAAGTTCCTTAATGAAAATAAAAGTCTTAGATCCCTTACCTGTCATTCAATATCTTGCAGATAAAGGTATTCAATATAAAATGGTTGATGACCTTATTTCAATTTACATACTAGAACTTAAAGAAATTTTTCAGATCACCTCAACCTTTCAAGATGAGATCACGGATTTTGAAGTAACAAAGGGAACCTTAAATGATGTTTTTCTAGCAATAACAGGAAAGGAAATTCGAGAATAATGCGTGTAATTAATGCAATTCTGACAAGAAATTTAACAAACTTTACAAGAGATCGGGTTAGACTGTTTTTCACAGTATTTATGTCAGTAATTTTCCTGTTTATATTTTCCTTTGTTATGCAATCCACTACCGTGGGGATAGCCAATCCAACAAACTATTTAATCTCCGGTATAATAATAATGACTGTTTTTCAAGCAGCCTTAAATAACTCAATGATGATCATTGAAGATATATCCAGTGGCTTCATGAAGGAGATTCTTGTTGCTCCAATTTCCAGATACCAAATTTCAATCGGTCAAATATTATCGGCTACTGCTGTAGCTGTACTGCAAGGTGTTATCATCCTTGTATTAGGTTTATTTATCGGTTTATCCATCGACATTCTTCAATTTGTAAAAATGACGGTCATTATGATTGTCGTGGGTATAACCTTTAGCTCAATGGGGCTATATTTAGCAATTCTAGCAAAAAACTCCACTAATTTTCAGCTTATCATTTCGATTATAGCCATGCCTCTAACCTTTCTCTCTGGCGCCTATATACCAACAACCATACTGCCAAGTTTTCTATTGCCAATTGTATATCTTAATCCCTTAACCTATACAACCTCAATTTATCGATATATTACCCTAGGAATGGAACATTATTCAAATGACATGCTGATTAAAGAAGGAGTTGCCTTTGATCTACATGGTTTTATTATCACTCCCTATTTAGGATTAATGATCCTATTAATCATCGGTATCATTTTCTTTATACTCTGCGTCAACAGATTTAGCAAAGCCGATTTTTCAGAGGTTAAGGTATCTAAAGATATAATGTTCTAATGCAACAAACAAATGGAAATGCCAGAGAAACTGGCGGTAAGGATTAGAATGGAGCCAGGCTATTTGTACTATAGGCGAATTCTGTAGTGGCAGATGGTGCTGGTTCTATTGTCTTATTAAGGTTGATTAGCGGGCAGGCTAAATTTGACAACATAGGAGGAAGGGTATATGATTGTAATTGAATATAGTCATATTATGTTTATCAATAAGTAGAGGAACAAGAAGTTTTAGCATGCGCATATGAAAGCATTCGAAGATAAGCATATATATCGTATCTTGGCACTGGCTATAATGAATTGATTGAAAAAGTTCTCTTAGGATATGATAAAAAGATAGTAATAAAATGCTGCCAGTAGATAAGCCTGGCGGTTTATGAGGTGAATGATATGAAGATTATTATCATCGGTGGTGTGGCCGCCGGCACGTCTGCAGCAGCTAAAGCACGCAGAAACAATGAAAATGCAGAAATTAAATTATTTGATGCCGACAGTGATATATCTTATTCAGGATGTGGTTTGCCCTACTTTATTGGCACCAAGATTAAAAGCCGAGAACAATTAGTTCCTAGAGATGCCCTATTCTTCAAGCAAAAGTATAATGTAGATGTATACACGCGGCATCAAGTGTTAGAAATTCAGCCACACAGTAAAGTGGTTATCGTTCAAAATTTGGTTACTGGGGAAATTTTTCAGCAGCAGTATGATAAGCTGGTTGTTGCCACTGGTGCAAGGTCGGTTGTGCCTTCGATCGAAGGCAGTGATAAGGCCAATGTATTTTACTTACGGAACGTAAATAATGCCGATGACATCCGTGAGCAGGTGCTGGCAACCAACCCTAAATCGGCTGTGATTGTTGGTTCTGGATTTATTGGTCTTGAAATGGCCGAAAATCTAGCAGCGAGGGGAATTACGGTTAGTGTTGTAGAAATGGCGACGCAAATTATGCCAGCATTAGATCATGACATGGGGTTATATGTAGCCGATCATTTAATTGAGAAGGGTGTGCAAGTTTTTGTTAATGATTCTGTCATTCGCCTAGCAGGAAGCCCGTTAGTGACCACCGTGATATTGAAGAGCGGCACCGAAATCCACGCCGATTTTGTGATCATGGCTGTTGGTGTAAAACCTAATGTAGAGCTAGCTCAAAAGGCGGGGCTTGAACTGGGGACAACAGGTGCCATTAAAGTGAATAGTAAAATGCAAACTAGTGTTGAAGATATTTTCGCGTGTGGTGACTGTGTGGAAAGCTATTCCTTAATTACCCAACAACCTTTCTATCGTCCTCTAGGTTCGACGGCCAATAAAATGGGCCGCATTGCGGGGGATCAAATCACCGGTGGTGATTTAGAGTTTCGGGGAATCTTGGGCACTGGTATATGTAAAGTATTTGATTTAGCAGTCGCCCAGACTGGTCTTACGGAAAGAGAAGCAAAAAAAGCAGGGTATGAGGTTGTTGTCTGTCACAATATTAAGCCAGATAAACCTGAATATTATGAGGGGAATGAAATGGTCATCAAGGCCATTGCCGATAAAAAAACAGGTAGGGTGTTAGGTGTACAGATTGTGGGAAAATCTGGTGTGGATAAACGAATGGATGTTTTTGTAACGGCGATAACCTTTGGGGCAAAAGCGGAAGACTTGTTTCATCTGGATTTAGCCTATGCCCCTCCATTCTCCACAACCAAAGATCCTGTTATGTATACTGGAATGATTTTGGATAATGCTATCAGACGAGGCCGAAATCTGATTACCCCGACGGAGTTGCAAGAAAAAATAGAAAAAAGTGAAGACATTCAGATTATCGATGCCAGGGTTACCAAGCAATATAATGCTGCCCATGTTGATGGTGCGGTCAATATTCCCCATGAAAAAATCCGCACAGAGATGAATGGTCTTGATAAAGAAAAGGTCATTGTTACTTATTGTAATAAAGGGGTTACCGGGAATGCTACTCAAAATATTCTCATGAATCATGGATTTAAGAAAGTGTATAATTTATCGGGTGGTTATAAGAACTTTAGTAAGGGTAACCGAGAATAATGAGGAATGCCTGTATGGCACGTTGCGTGGTAGTTTGTGAGTGCGCTGCGTATGATCATATGAAAGTGTAATCATCTATGCAAGGGTGTTCTTGGACATGATAGAGTACATAGTATTGTTGAAAAAAATGTACACTGTGAAGTGGTTTTGAATATCATGATCATAAAGGAGGGTTATTCTAGTGGCGATAGAAAAACATATGGGTTTTTTCGAGAAATATTTAAGTTTGTGGGTGGCGCTGTGCATATTTATTGGCATTGGTTTCGGGAAGTTGTTTCCTGATGTCGTTGACGCCTTGAGTAAAATGGAGATCAGTCATGTAAATTTACCCATTGCCTTATTGATTTGGCTTATGATTTATCCAATGATGCTAAAAATAGATTTTTCATCCATTTTAAAAGTGGGTGACAAACCGCGAGGTTTACTGATCACTTTGTTTGTCAACTGGATGGTAAAACCATTCAGCATGGCACTACTAGGTTGGCTTTTTTTCAAGTATCTTTTTATCGGTATGATTGGTGAGCAAATGGCCAATGAATATCTCGCTGGCACAATTATTCTAGCGGCTGCACCTTGCACTGCTATGGTCTTTGTCTGGAGTTATTTGACCGATGGTGATCCCACATACACATTGGTGCAGGTAGCTATTAATGATCTCCTAATGTTAGTGTTATTTGCGCCGATTGTCATGCTCTTATTAGGCGTTTCCGACATTATCGTACCGAAAGATGTCTTATTGATGTCGGTGCTACTTTATATTGTGATTCCGTTAGTGGCAGGTTATCTGACTCGGCGGATCTTGATTCCTTCTCATGGGGAAAAATGGTTTACTGAGAAGCTATTGACGCCTTTAAAACCCGTGACGATTATGGCCTTGCTGGCGACGTTGATTATTATCTTTGCTTTTCAAGGAGAAGTAATCACCAACAATTGGTTTAGCATTATTCTGATTGCTATTCCTCTTCTGATTCAGGTTTACTTTAATTCTAGCTTAGCTTATGGCCTAGCCAAGTATTTTAAAGTACCACATAATATTGCTGCCCCTGCAGCACTCATCGGTGCCAGTAATTTCTTTGAACTAGCAGTTGCCGTTACCATTTCATTATTTGGTTTAAAATCCGGTGCTACGTTGGCCGCTGTAGTCGGTGTATTGGTAGAAGTACCTGTCATGTTATCCGTATGTATGTTCTGTAATCATACTCGACATTGGTTTGATAATGCTGAATCTCAAGCACCGCAAAAAACAGCAAGTAAATAATGAGGATATGGTTTTTTATTCAATGATATTGAAGAAACAAAGTGTATTCTTTTAGTAATTTGCATATGCATATATACTAATATTGACATATATATTGTAGTATATAATAAAACTAATCATATAAAGGGGAAATGTAAAATGAGTAAAATTGAAATTTTTGATCCGGCTATGTGTTGTGCTACAGGGCTTTGTGGACCTGGTGTTGATCCAGAGCTTTTAAGGGTATCGACTACAATTAACACGCTGAGTAAAAAAGGTATTACAGTCATTCGGTATGGTCTGTCGAGTGAGCCACAAGCTTTTGTCGATAATAAAAAAGTCAATGAATATTTAATGAAAGAGGAAGTAGAAGTGTTGCCCATCACAATGGTTGATGGGGAAGTAGTTAAGACTAAGGTGTATCCTACAGATGAGGAATTTGCTACATGGTCAGGCCTAAAGATCGAAGAAATAGCAACTGTGCCGGCGGATAAAGACTGCGGCTGTTGTCATAGTGATGGATGTTGCTAAGTAGCACATGGAAGGAGTTACATGTATAAAATATTTAATCCTGACAATATAAAGTTGACCAAGTATTTATTTTTCACCGGTAAAGGTGGGGTTGGAAAAACTTCAACGGCTTGTGCAACAGCCATTACCTTGGCTGATCAGGGGAAAAAGGTACTATTAGTCAGCACCGATCCTGCTTCTAATTTGCAAGATGTCTTTGGGATTGATCTTACGAGCAAAGGCACTCCCATTGCCGAAGTACCCAATCTAGTCGTAGCCAATCTTAATCCTGAAGAAGCGGCTAAGGAATACCGTGAATCGGTCATTGCACCTTATCGCGACAAACTACCACCTAGCGTCTTACGTGCGATGGAAGAACAACTTTCAGGTTCTTGTACCGTGGAAATTGCCGCTTTTAATGAGTTCTCTAACTTTATAACCGATAAAAAAACTCAGTTGGAATATGATCATATTTTATTTGATACAGCACCAACTGGTCATACGTTACGCATGTTACAATTACCATCGGCATGGAGTAATTTTATTAGTGACAGTACCCATGGAGCATCTTGCTTAGGTCAATTGGCAGGCCTAGAAAGTAAAAAAGAAATATATAAACATGCGGTGCGCACCCTCGCTGATGGTGAGTTGACAACATTGGTATTAATCTCCAGACCTGAATACTCTCCATTGGAAGAAGCAGCGCGCGCTTCTAAGGAATTGAAGGACATTGGGGTCAATAACCAACTATTAGTCATTAATGGTGTGTTAGAACTGGATATTGAAAATGATGAAATCGCAGACATGCTATATAGCAAACAACAGGTAGCATTACAAAGTATTCCTCAATCGCTACGGGATACTCAGACTTATGTCATTCCATTACGGGCCTACAATGTAACAGGGCTTAAGAACATAAGAATGTTGTTAAAAGAAAACTATTTGGAAATCAAAGATTACAAGCTAAATAAAGTGGAATTGCCGAAAGTGAAAGCCTTAATTGAAGACCTTTATGCATCCAAGAAAAGAGTAATCTTTACCATGGGTAAAGGTGGAGTAGGAAAAACCACCTTAGCAGCAGCCATTGCGATTGGTCTTGCTGCGAGAGGTGCAAAAGTACATTTAACAACCACCGATCCCGCAGATCATTTGAAATTCGTCGTAGAAGCAGGTCATGGCATTCGCTTAAGTAAAATTGATGAAAAGGAAGAACTGCGTAAATATACAGAGGTCGTTCTGGCCAAGGCGCGAGAAACCATGAAAGAAGAAGATATTGCCTATGTAGAAGAGGATCTTCGATCGCCTTGCACCCAGGAAATCGCTGTCTTTCGCGCTTTTGCTGAGATTGTGGATGAGGCCGATGATGAGATTGTGGTGATTGATACTGCACCGACAGGTCATACCTTATTGCTACTCGATGCTACACAAAGTTATCATAAAGAAATACAAAAATCCCAAGGTGATATACCCCAATCCGTGAAAAATTTATTGCCAAGATTACGCGACGCTACCGAAACCGAAGTTGTTATTGTAACACTTCCAGAGGCTACGCCAGTATACGAAGCAATGAGATTACAAGCCGATTTAAAAAGAGCAGGTATTAATAACAAATGGTGGGTAATTAATTCCAGTCTGTTAATGACCAATACCCAAAGCCCACTATTAAAAACAAAAGCTGAAAGTGAAATTCCATGGATTAATAAGGTGGATGAAATTTCTCAAGGTAATTTTGCCGTGGTGCCGTGGAAAGGCGAAGAGATAAAAGGCGATAAATTAGTAGAATTAATTCAATAACCAATGTGTAAGGATGATCAAGGAAAACTTGGTCATCCTTTTTGGTGCGCCCAGCATGGACGCTTACATGGTAAATAACCTGAGTATTTGCGAATGAGGATAGGAACAATAATTAAATTTAATGGCTTAATGTATCACAATTATATATAATGTACATTAACCATTGGTTTTAGCTATAAATAGTCGAAAATACTAGGGATGGATTGGTGTGGGAGGATGGGAAATGAGTTCTAAACAGTTGGGTGAAGGGGAGCGGTCGATACAATCTGTGGCGCGGGCGTTGCATATTTTAAAATATATTGGGGCACATGGAAATTCGGCGGGACTAACGGCCATTAGTGCCGGTGTAGAGCTTAGTAATAGTACAACTCATGGATTACTGGCAACTCTTAAAAAAAATGGTTTTGTTCAGCAAGAGGAAGACCAAGGAAAATATTCACTGGGCATTTCCCTATTCGAATTAGGGCAAACTGTCAAGCAGGACATGAATGTTCAAAAAATTTCTTTGCCCTACTTAAAAATCTTGGTTGAAAAATATAATGAAACCATGCATTTAGGAATTTTAGCACAACATGAAATTGTGTATATTGAAAAAGTAGAAAGTCTCCGATCCATTCGCATGTTGTCGCAAGTTGGAGGACGACACCCGGCGTATTGTACTGGTATTGGCAAAGTGTTGTTAGCTGAACTTTCTGATACTACTGTACAAGAATTTTTTAAAGAGCGGGAATTGCTTCGTTTTACCCAAACTACAATTACTGATTTAAACGAATTACTCTGTCATTTAGCTCGGATACGTGTCGAGGGGCATGCCTTTGACGAAGAAGAAATTGAAGCAGGATTACGTTGCGTTGCAGTGCCCCTTAAGAATTATAAGAATTGTGGGGTGGCAGCGATTAGTATGTGCATTCCTGTCAATCGACTTGCAAAGCATGATTTAGCTGAAATTATCCGTGATTTAAAAGTAGCAGCCCTTGAAATTTCTCGAAAACTAGGTTATTTAAATTGACAAATTTGCTTGTTTTATAGCAAGTTATTGTTTGACAGTGAGTAAAGTCTATGTTACAATCTACCTAATCATTCCAAAATAAAGGAAATTAATGTTTTTTGAGCAACGTGGCTCTGCTATTTAGCAGGGCTTTTCTGTTTATTTAAGGATGGTTTTTAATCTAATTATTTATTCGAAACGGTTTCGATAATATCGAAACTGGTGATCGGAGGCCTTTTTAGTTATTAAATTTGTAATAAATGGGGAGCTGGTTTGAGAAATCAGATGAGGGGCATTATTAGTTGGTGAATTTAGGGAAAGGAAGTGCGTATGTCGGTACATGTTATTTTATTTTTGGTAGCCGTTATGTGGGGAATTAATCCTCCGATAATGAAAGTAGGTCTTTTATATATTGATCCTCAGCCTTACAATGCAGTTCGAATGCTATTAGCAGCTTTGGCCGGTTGGATCATATTAAGGCCTTTGGGACAATGGCGTCCCCTAGGGCACCAAGATAGACTCAACTTTATCATTGCCGGGGTTAGTTTTTTTCTCTTTCAAATTTTTTATACTGCTGGAGTGCAAAAAACCACAGCGGGAAATTCTGCACTCGTGATGGCTTGCCTTCCGGTTAGTGTCATTATGATTAATTATTGGCACAAGGGAGAGCGGACCATTGATTGGAAAATTATTTTAGGAATTATATTTTCTCTTGTCGGAGTTATCGTCATGGTAGCCGGAACAGGGCAGGAATTTAGTATACAAGGAACCCATGTAAGGGGGGCGTTGTTGCTGCTAGCAGCCCAGGTAGCTTACGGATACTATACTGTATTTTCCGGAGCATTAACGAAAATTTATTCACCATACCAAATTACTGCTTATATACTGTTGTTTTCAACAGGATTATTTTTAGTTATTGCTATTCCTTCGATGTTGGACACAAATTGGCAGATGGTTGCATGGCAAGGGTGGGCTAGTATTTTATATTCGGGACTTTTCCCCTTATGTTTGGGAAATTGTTTGTGGATTTGGGGATCTGGTGTTTTGGGGAGTACAAAAGCTTCATTATATAATAATTTACCGCCTGTTTTTGCCATTACGGTGGGATGCCTATTTTTGAATGAATCCTTTAGCTTATTACAACTGTCAGGTGCGCTGTTGATTTTTTGCGGTTTGTATTTAACAAATAAAAAGAAAGTGATGGTGGGAGGAAATGCCAAACATGAGTAAGCCCTTTGTAGCGATTTTTGCCAAGTTAGTCCCGCCGACCTGGGAGATTGAAGAAGAAGCTTTAGCGGGAACAGGCGCAGTCATTCACTTTTTTTCTTCCATAGAGGAAATTACCCCTTTTCTCCATAAAATTGATATTTTGGTCGTGTCATTGCCCCAAGTAGATGGTAAAATGATTGAAAAAATGACCAAGTGTCGCGGCATTATATCGCGTAAGATCGGTTTTGATAACATTGATATTCAAGCTGCTTCTGATCAGGGAATTGTCGTTTGTAATGTGCCAGATTATTGCCAAAGTGAAGTCTCGAATCATGTAATGGGTCTGATTTTATCGCTGACGCAGAGAATTCATTTATATGACAGGGATGTAAAAGGTGGAAAGTGGGATATTAACAGTCCCCAGGGTTTGCCACTAGCTGGGCGGTTAAAAAATATGACGTGCGGGTTGCTTGGGTTTGGTGGCATTGCCCGTGAAGTTGCAAAAAAAGCTGCTCCTTTTTTTGCCCGTCTTATTGCCACAGATACCAAGATGGATCAGGCCGCTGCAAATGCCTATCAAGTAACGCTAGTCGATTTGAAAAGCTTATTTAAACAAGCCGACGTGATTTCCTTACATATCCCTCTCATTCCCACAACACAACATTTGGTAAATCAAGAGTTGCTTGCCTTGATGAAGCCCACTGCTTATTTAATTAATACGGCGCGTGGTGGGATCATTGATGAAATGGATTTATATGAGACGTTACAAGCCAAGAAGATAGCTGGCGCCGCACTGGATGTGGCAGAAGTGGAGCCATTACCTCTTGATCATCCTTTTCGATCCCTGGATAATTTGATTGTCACGCCTCATGTTGCCTATTACTCCCAAGAATCTAGCTTGGAACAACGGCGAAAAGGCATGGAAGAAGCAAAACGTCTTTTACTGGGAGAAAAACCCCTTCATCCTTTAAATTAGTGATTGCTATTATGTTACGTTGGGTCAATGGAGACTCTTTCCAATACAAGGAAAGAATCTCCATTTTTTTAGTTAAATGACTATCAATATTTTATGAGCGAGGTGTTATTAAAAGATGAGAATTGAAAATCATCCAATTTTAAAAACAATTCCAAAGGGTAAACCAGTTATTTTTGAGCTGGATGGAAAAGAAATGGAAGGTTTTGAAGGCGAGCCCATTGCCATAGCGTTACGGGCAAATGGGGTAATGATTCATCGCTATACGACCAAACATCACCAGCCACGTGGAATGTTTTGTGCAATTGGTCGTTGTACGGATTGTGCCATGATCGTCGATGGAAAGGCCAATGTTCGCACTTGTATTACAGGGTTAGTGGCCGGTATGAAAGTGGAGACCCAATATGGCAGAGGGGGAAAGGAGATGGATGAGAAACATGAAGAAATGTGAAGTGATTGTCATTGGGGCCGGCCCAGCGGGTTTGTCAGCGGCCATTGAAGCCGCAGGAAAAGGTATGCAGGTCACAGTCTTTGATGAAAATGCCAGGCCTGGAGGACAATTATTTAAACAAATTCACAAGTTTTTTGGTTCCAAAGAACATCAGGCTAAAGAACGGGGGTTTCGAATCGGTGAAAAACTGTTAGCTGAAGCCCTTTCATTGGGTGTGCAAGTTATTTTAGATACAAAGGTGGTTGGTTTCTTTGCTCATAAGCAGGTTTCCGTTGTTCATAATCATCAAATGGAGCATTATGTAGCTAATAAAATCGTGATCGCAACGGGTGCCAGTGAAAATATGCTGCCATTTCCAGGCTGGACCTTACCAGGGGTGATTGGGGCTGGTGCAGCCCAAACTATGATGAATTTGCACGGCGTACGTCCCGGGAATAAAGTTTTAATGATTGGTTCGGGAAATGTGGGGGTTGTGGTGGCTTATCAGTTGTTGCAGGCAGGTTGTGAAGTGGTTGCAGTGATTGATGCCGCTCCTACGATTGGTGGATATGGTGTTCATGCCGCTAAGATTGCTAGAATGGGCGTTCCTTTTTATTTATCTCATACCATTCAACACGCCCATGGGCAAGAGCAAGTTGAAGGGGCAACAATTGTTGCAGTTGATTCAGCATGGCAAACAATCCCTGGTAGTGAAAAGTTTTTTTCAATTGATACCATTTGTATTGCCGTTGGTTTATCTCCCATGTCACAGTTGGCTCAGTTGGCTGGATGTCAGATGGAAGACAATCCTGCTAAGGGCGGTATTGTTCCTGTATGTGATGAATATGGAAAAACCAGTGTTGAGGGGATTTTTGCCGCAGGCGATGTTTCAGGTATTGAGGAAGCCAGCTCGGCAATGATTAAAGGGAGAATTGCTGGCGCATTGATTGCCTGTACTTCCGGCTATTCAACAGATGATGAATTTGTCAAAGCCTATTCAGACTATAAAAATTCCCTCAGTCAGCTACGGGAAGGCATGTTTGGAAAGGGCAAAAAAGGCAAAGAAAAACCGTTGTATACCGATGAAGGACAAAAACTTTCTCGTAATTTGCTGACACATGGTTTTGTAATGGAAAATGATTTGAAAGAATATCCTGGGATTCCCCATGAGGTAAAGAAAAAACGGGGTATTACGCCGGTCATTGAATGTACCCAAAATATTCCGTGTAATCCTTGCCAAGATGCTTGTTTTAAAGGCTGCATTCAAGTGGGCGAAAAAATTGCAAATCTTCCTGCCCTAGCGCAACAAGCTACTTGTAATGGTTGTGGGCGGTGTGTTATATCGTGCCCGGGACAAGCTATTTTTCTCGTGGATCAAAGCGCTGATGATGGCTTTGCCGCGGTGACCATTCCTTATGAAATTTTTCCCTTGCCTCAGACCGGTGACCGGGGGACAGCTTATGATCGAGCCGGACAGGCTTTGGGAGCAGCATCTGTGTTGCGCGCCCAGTTGACAGCGGCTAATGATCACACGGCTCTTCTTACCATACGGGTACCCGGGGATTGGGCAATGAAAGCACGTTATTTTAAATCTGAAAACATGCTGGTAAAAGGAGGGACCAATGATGAAGAAAATGATTTTGCGTGAGAGAGCTGACAAACCATTTTCTGTTCAGCCTGATGATTCTCTGATTATCTGCCGTTGTGAAGAAATTACGAAGGGTGAAATTCGGCAGGCTATTTATCAAGGAATGAAGACAAGTAGTGAAATTAAACGTTATTTGCGCAGCGGAATGGGACTGTGTCAGGGGCAAACATGTAATCGGTTGGTTCGTAATATTCTTGCCAAAGAGTTAGAAAGTCCTGTGTCTGAAGTCGATTACTTGACGGTAAGAACACCTGTGCGCGTTGTTCCAATGGCTGTTTATGCAAATGATGGATATGGAGAAAGGGGTGAACATAAAGATGAAAGTTGATGTCCTGATTGTTGGTGGTGGTGTGATTGGTTGTGCTGTAGCTCATTATTTGGCAAAGCAGGGCAGAAAAGTATTGGTATTGGAAAGAAATGAAATTGGCAGTGGTGGTTCCAGCCGCAATGGTGGTGGAGTGCGGCAATCGGCCCGTGATAGTCGAGAATTGCCATTGGCAAAATATGCCGTCCGTCATTTGTGGCCAACTCTTTCCAAGGAATTAGGTGTTGATGTTGAATATCATCAGCAAGGAAATTTGCGCTTAGGAAAGACTGAAGTTCAGGCTGAAAAATTACGCAAAACAGTGGCGACGACCAACGCAACAGGCATTGAATCTTTTTTCTTACAAGGAAAAGAAATTCGTGAGGTTTGTCCTTATGTTTCAGATGAGGTTATGGCCGCCAGCTTTTGTCCTAGCGATGGGCATGCCAATCCTATGCGTACCACATTAGCATATTATCAAAGTGCTTTGAAACTAGGGGCAACGTTCATTAGTGGGGTGGAAGTTCAGTCTCTACTACTACGCAAAAACAAATTGGTGGGCGCAATTACGGATCATGGAAACTTTGAGAGTGATTGCACAATTGTAGCGGCAGGGCTTGAATCACGCGCCATTGTTAATTCAATTGGTATTGATGTGCCCATGCAACGGCGCTTGATTGAAGCCTTGGTTACTGATGCTCAACCGCGAATGTTTGGGCAAATGATTGGAACGGCGGATGCAGATTTTTATGGCCATCAGACAGAACACGGACCTTTTGTTTTTGGTGGATCCAGTGGGTTGGAGCAATTTAGTGAGGAGGGGCTGAGGACGGTGACCCAACCCATGACAGCAGCTTCAATTTGTCGTGGAATTTTAAAATATTTTCCTCTGTTAGGACAAACAACCATCGTGCGCACCTGGGCGGGATTTGTGGATAAGACACCAGATCTGGTTCCAATTATTGGTAGGATTGATGATCGGCCCGAATTGATCCTGGCCTGTGGTTTCAATGCCCATGGCTTTGGGATTGCGCCGGCCGTGGGGAAAGGAATTGCTGAATTGGCGATGAATCTTGAACCCAGCGTGCCGTTAGAACCCTTTTCCTATCATCGCTTTAAACCTAAAGCCTAAAATTGGTTTTTCCAGCGTCCGCTATCTGGTAACACCTTTTTCTAGAAATTAAGGAGGGATAAATATGAATTACGTAGAGAAGAAAGTGTCCGTAAAAGTGGCCTTGCTAAACATACTCATAATTATTGTATCAGTTGGTTTGGGTACGGGGCTCTATAAGATACCATTGGATATGGCTTTTACCTTAGCCATTACGCTGATAACCTTAGTTGTGATTAAAACAAATGGTTATTCTGCTAAAGAAATTTTGGATCTGTTTTTTGCTGGCGCTGGCAAATCGGTGGGCATCATGATTCTCATGATGGCAATTGGGGCTGTAATTGGTTCTTGGCTTATTTCTGGTATTGTACCAACGTTTATTTATTATGGATTAAAATTTATCTCTCCAACTTATTTTTTAGTCAGTGGCTTTTTACTGTTGTGCGTTATGTCATTTTTTATTGGCAGTTCCTATGCGACGGCGGGAACCGTTGGGGTTGCCTTGATGGGGATGGGTTATGGCATGGGATTTGATCCGGCAGTGACAGCTGGCATGGTTCTATCCGGTTCGGTTTTTGGCAATAAAATTTCTCCCTTTGCTGAAACAACAAATCTTTGCATTGCTGTTACGGGTGTGGATCTAATGGATCACATAAAATCCATGCTGTATTCAGTTGTGCCAATTTTTCTGCTGAGTGCGGTGATTTATACTTATATGGGATTTTCCTATGCCCATGGTTCAGTGGTGGATCAATCCAATATTGATTTGATTACGGGGACAATGGCCAAAAACTTTACGATTAATCCTTTTTTACTCATTGTCCCTATTCTTACGGTAGTATTAATTGTAAAAAGAACACCGCCGGTCATTGCTTTACTCCTAGCTACCCTAGCGGGAGCTCTGGCCGGAGTTATATTTCAGCCTCATTATGATGTGAAAGCAATCTTTAATGCCATTTCCAAGGGATTTCTGATTAAATCAGGTGTACCTCAAGTGGATCAACTACTCAATCGGGGCGGGATTGCAAGCTTCATGGGAATTGTTGAAAATATCTTTTTCCTCATGGGAGTGAGTCATATTTTGCAAAAAACTGGGACTGTTGAGGCAATATTGAGCAAGGCTAATTATTTGATTAGAGGGTCAAAGAGCTTAATCATTACCAACTTGTTTACAGGGTTATTGGTGGATTGTGTTACAGGTAGTCAATACCTTGCCATTATTTTGCCGGGAGAATTATTTAAACCAATGTATCAAAAATACCAAATACAATTGCGAGTTCTGACGAGGACTTTGGAAGACTCCGGAACAATTTTTGCATTTTTAATTCCTTGGTCACTTAATGCCATTGGAATTGGAGCAATCATTGGAATGCCTGTTTCCGAATTTTATATTTATGCCTATCAACTTTGGTTTTCTCCCATTATAGCGATTTTCTTTGCTTTGACCGGCATTGCTGTATGGAAAGAAAAAGGCAATGGGGCGGGGGATGGAGTGCAGGGAAATCTTGAAGTAATGCCCCAGGCCGTATTGGAAACATCTAATAAATAAAATATGAGGAAGTGTCAAGATCTGTTTATAACCTCTAAGGTGTAGATTATACATTTGAATCGCGCCAAGTTACCAGCGATCAATCAATAAAAGCCTTCAAGGACAATTAACCTTGAAGGCTTTTTCGACCTGCTTCAAGGGATAGATAATTTGAAGGGAAACTCTGCCTTGCAGAAAATAATAGGACCCCAAGACGTACGAATTCAGTTCATTGTTGATACCCTTCGCATCAACGACGTTGGAGCAATGTTTAACAAGAAGGTGACCTATCTAGTTGCCATCTTCACAACGGCCCAATTGGTGGATGGACAGGCTTCGGTGATGAGGATATTCAAGGAGAAATATGGAAGCAATCTGCCTACGACAGCTACCTTTATTAGCGGGCCTAGTTGAACGACGGATATAGAGATGGTTCTAACGATTGGAGTGCATGGTTCAAGGTATGTTTATGCTCTGATTTTAGATGAATAATAAAGGATGATAAATATAATTCCGTCATGAAAGATATTCGATGATTTCGTTTAGTAATAGTTAGTACCTTTATTTGACAATGAAATTCTTTCGGTATTTCTCCATTGAAAGGTATGTTATGGATTGTGATTTTGTAGAGTATAAGACAAACCTTGTAAGGAATAATAGAGTAGACAGGAACGGTGAAAGTATCATTGTCTTGTGATTAGAGGCTATAAGATAAGGTGATTTTAAAAATATAATAGGAGAGATTAAAATGGACAATTCAATGTTTTGTTATCAGTGTGAACAAACTTTTGGCGGAAAAGGGTGCACAAAAAGTGGTGTCTGTGGGAAAACACCTGAAATTGCAAACTTACAGGATTTATTGTTGTATCAGTTAAAAGGAATTTCTTGCTATACAAAACCGTTAATCGACCAAGGAAAAATGATTGATAAAGACATTGTAAAATTTGTAGAAAATTCCTTGTTTACAACCTTAACTAATGTCAACTTCGATGCTGAACATCATGTCCAATTAATAAAAGAATCACAAAAGATAAAAGAAAAACTAAGAAATCAAGCATCAGAAGGGCACTACCCAGCGGCAGCTACTTATAATGCAAGTGAGACAAAGGAAGCCATGCTAAAAGATGCCGTCCAGGCTGGAATTATGTATGATCAAGATTTGGATGCGGATATTAGATCCTTACGGTCAACAATATTATATGGGTTAAAAGGTATCAGTGCGTATGGCCATCAAGCAAGGTTTCTAAACTATCATAGTGATCAAGTGGACAACTTCTATTTCCAAGGATTAGAAGCCACAACTAATGACAACTTAACTCTTGACGATATGATACGGATGACGATGAGAGCCGGGAATATGAGTGTAGAGGTAATGAAGGTGTTGGATGAAGCAAATGTGACGACCTATGAACATCCGTCTCCTCAAAATGTGAACGTAAACATTAAAAAAGGTCCATTTATTATTGTGTCAGGTCATGATTTAAAAGATTTAGACATGTTGCTTCAGCAAACGGTGGACAAGGGAATTAACATTTATACTCATGGCGAAATGCTGCCAGCCCATGGCTATCCAGGACTAAAAAAATATAGCCATTTAGTCGGTAATTATGGAGGTGCTTGGCAAGATCAGCAAAAAGAATTTGATGAAATACCAGGCTGTATTTTAATGACAACCAACTGTTTAATGAGACCAAGAGAAACATATAAGGATAGAATATTCACCACAAATGTTGTTGGTTGGGATGGAGTGAAAAATATCCCAGTGAGTGCTGACGGAACAAAAGATTTTAGTGAAATAATCAAGAAAGCCCTTGAGTTAGGTGGTTTCAAAGAAGACGAGGAAGTAAAAGAAATCCAAGTTGGCTTTGGACATCATGCGACATTATCTCATGCGGGTGCCATTGTTGGTGCAGTTAAGGAAGGTAAGTTAAGACATTTTTTCCTAATCGGTGGTTGTGATGGCGCTCGACCCGGAAGAAATTATTATACTGAGTTTGCTAAAATGGTTCCTGATGATTGTGTCATCCTGACGTTAGCATGTGGTAAGTACAGATTTAACAAATTAGATTTTGGCACAGTCGCTGGCTTGCCAAGATTATTAGATATTGGCCAGTGTAATGATGCCTATTCCGCCGTTCGAATTGCGACAGCACTGGCAGATGCCTTTGATACGGATGTGAATTCTCTGCCACTCTCGATTATACTTTCTTGGTATGAACAAAAGGCAGTTGCCGACTTATTAGCATTGCTATCACTTGGAATAAAAGGAATCTTTTTAGGGCCTAGCTTGCCGGCCTTTATATCCCCAAATGTATTGCAATATCTAGTGGAGACATTTAATATAAGACCAATCAGCACACCAGAAGATGATTTAAAAACTTCACTTCAGCAAGCAAACTAAAGACATAACAAACAAAGGTTGTCGAAAATGCTCTTACTAAATTGCATGGAATTTAGTAAGAGCATTTTTCACGTAATCAGAAAGTATAACACTTTCTCGATTACAAGTAAGAACAACTAAGGCTTCGACCGTCGTTTGGGGACTTGGTCGAAACCAAGTTTTTTCTTATAATAGTCAAATTTATTTCAACACATTCATTTAGAAAATAATATTCTTATCCGAGGATTCAGCGCAGGAACTGGAAAAATTAACCCCATTGTGATAGTATCGTAAAGAGAGGGGAATTTCCATATGGAAGATGCAGTAAATTATAAAACCGAATACTAGGATTAGTTATAGATAATCCCAGTAATTTAAGACCATATGGCTTTTCACGTGGAATCTTGGGCTAAGAAAGTTTTAAAAAGATGTAAAGGAGGAGATTTATATTATGAGTAAAGAATCTGTACCTGGACTTCAGCGGACGCAAGCTCCTTTCAGATATGACATTGTAGGCAGCTTTCTACGTACGCAAAGCATCAGGGACGCGAGAGCTGAATTTGAAAAAGGAAATATTTCAGCCACCTCATTACGTAAGATAGAAGACATGGAGATTACCGCTTTGGTGGAAAAACAGAAAGGGATAGGTCTAAAGGCAATAACGGATGGGGAATTCCGGCGCAGTTGGTGGCATCTGGATTTTCTATGGGAATTGGATGGTATCAAAAAAGTGGAAGCAGACCAAGGTTCCATTGCATTTCACGGAAAGGATACCAAAGCAGAAACCATTGAAATTCAAGGGAAAATTGATTTTACGGTCCACCCATTTCTGGAGGATTTTAATTATATGAAAGCCATTGCAGGAGACAGTCTTGTGAAAGTTACAATTCCATCTCCATCCATGCTCCATCTGATTACAACCGTGAGAAAAGTGGACTATCAACCCATTGATTTGTATAAAGACAATCAATCCCTCATGCATGATATTGGGGCGGCATACAAAAAGGCAATCGCTGCTTTTTATAAGGCTGGTTGTAGATACCTTCAACTGGATGATACTAGCTGGGGTGAGTTTTGTTCTGTAGAAAAAAGAGAAGGATACGAAAAACGCGGATTTAATATCAATCAGTTAGTCAAGGATTATGTGACTATGATCAATGAAGCAATCGTTGACCGTCCTTCCGATATGGTTATTACCATGCATATCTGCCGTGGCAATTTCCGCTCAACATGGTTTTCTTCCGGCGGATATGAGCCCGTGGCGGAGGTCTTATTTGGTTGTTGCAAGGTGGATGGCTTTTTCTTAGAATATGACAGTGATCGTGCGGGAGATTTTCGACCACTGCGTTACATTAAAGACCAACAAGTTGTGTTGGGATTGATTACTTCCAAAAGTGGCGAGTTAGAAAACAAGGAAGGGGTTATAAAACGAATAAAAGAAGCAACCCAATACGTAAATCTTAACCAACTCTGCTTAAGCCCCCAATGTGGATTTTCCTCGACAGAAGAAGGCAACCTACTTACGGAAGAACAGCAGTGGAATAAAATTCGTTTAACAAAAGAAATTGCGGAGAATGTTTGGGGTACAGAATAAGTAGTAATAAATTTGAGGAGGGTAAAAAATGAAAAAATCACTTGGTGCCAATACTTTTGCTATGCCTGCTCCCGTATGGGTAGTGGGTACTTATGGAGAAAATGGTGATCCTAATATAATGACTGCTGCTTGGGGGGGGATTTGTTGTACAGCTCCACCCTGCGTCACAGTATCATTGCAAAAAATTCGTGCCTCTTATGGTAATATTCTGAGGAATAAGGCCTTTACGATCAGCATTCCATCACAAAAACATGTAGTTGAAGTGGATTATGTGGGAATTGATAGTGGGAAGAACATAGATAAATTTGCAGTGACTAAGCTTACGCCAATCAGGAGTGAAGTTGTTAATGCTCCTTATGTTAAGGAATTTCCCTTAGTGCTTGAGTGTAAAGTATTACATATCGTTGAAATCGGTCTTCATGTCCAATTTATTGGCGAGATCATAGATGTAAAGGCCGAAGAAAGTGTCCTTGGTGAAAATGGCTTGCCCACGGCAGATAAAGTGAATCCATTCCTTTTTAGTCCGACTGAACACAAATATTATAGTATTGGAAATTTTTTAGAAAAATCTCATTCTGTCGGTTTGCAACTAAGAAAATAGTTGCTTAAGGTCGTTTAGAGAAAAAGAAATTTCAATGGCTAAAACATGGAGAACAGGTAATAACTACTGGTGAATCTCATCGAAATACTGATAAGTAAAAATGATAGCCCGACGTTCTTAATAGAACTTCGGGCTATCATTTTTAGATGTTTCTATTACATTAACCTTCAATTCCCTTTTCCACGAATAAGATAAGCAGATTATGAGTCTTGAATCGATTGATCATCCTCTGGGACCATTTTGAGGGGCGGTACATGGGTAATGGTTTTAGCTTTGCCAACTATAACGCTCATGAAATGTCTGACACCATTAGTCGGACATTGTTGTTATTCAAAAATAAGAGAGAATGGAATAAAATAGTAAAGAATGCTATGAAGAGTGACTATAGTTGGCAAAGTTCAGTCAAGCAGTATCAGGAATTTTATGAGAAAATGATTTAATAGTATGAGATGATTCCGTTCACTAGCCATCAAGACACGCAATGTTTTTGGGCAAGCATTTATGAACGTAAGTCAAACCGGAAGGCGAAAAGGTTTTGAGATAGTTGTCAATAAAGATTTTTTGATAAGATTCTATACAAATTATAAAGGAATTATGGATTTTGTCACGAAATAATAAAAAACATAAAAGAACATAAAAAAAGGAGTGGTTTTTGTGATGGTAGAGTGGAAAGATGAATACAGTGTTGGTATAGAGGTGATCGATAAGCAACATAAGATGTTATTTGATATAGTAAATCGTATACAAGCACTCATGGGTGATGAATTAATTTTCGACAAATATGATGGGATCATTGAGATCATCAATGAGTTAAAAGACTATACAATTGAGCATTTTAAAACTGAAGAAGATTATATGCTAAACATTGGGTATAAAAAACTTTTCTCACAGAAAGTACTACATAATGATTTTGTAGAAAAAATAAATTCCATTGACTTTTCACAGATCGATAATGATCATAATAAATACTTGAATGAAATATTGGTGTTTGTATGTGATTGGCTGGTAATGCATATTTTGAAAGAGGATAAACTGATCAACGCTTAAATAAAATAATTGCCTATGGGTTATAGGCAAAGATCGAATTTTAAAATTTTGTCCTCGGCTATGCTGGGGCTTATTTTATTTGATCGGAAAACGTAGTCTACTAGCCTCACGCTTTAGCCATAGGGCGTGGACTAAGACAGGGCATAAACGGAGTTGAATTTTCAAAAAGTTACAATGATAATGCTTGTTTTCTTATTTTACTTGACAAGTTTACAAAAAAAGATTATTATACACACACTGGGTGTTTATTTATAACTGATTAAAATTTATCGAATAGGGGTGATCATCATGGAAAATACTAAAAAAGCGTCTCACATTCAAAACGGTTTTGAGTTTACATATTATTGCCAAGGCTATTATTTTAGCGCTGGTTATTTTGCGTTTACCAACCCAATTGAATATTGGAGAAGCTTTGTGAAGAATCTCAATGATGATCATCTTGGTATGCAATGCATATCATAGACGGTTTTTATACTCAGGTGAATATAGCTGAGTAAGGAGGGATTTCGCTTGCGAAATCCCTCCTTCTTGTTTTTTATTTCTACAAAAAATAATAGATAGGGAGGAAAGAATATGGAGACTTCGATTACTGGTCAAACCCAATTATATACTTTGGTGGGATACCCTGTTAGTCACAGTATTTCGCCAGTCATTCAAAACAGTATTTTCGCGGCGAAACAATTAAATAGTAAGTATATTACTCTTAAGATTACTCCGGAAAATTTAGGAGAAGCTGTAACGCTGCTGAGAGACAACTTTAGAGGTCTTAATGTAACCATTCCCCACAAGCAAGGCATTATGAAATATCTAGATGTCATTGATGCTAAAGCCTTATTATGTGGCGCTGTCAATACGGTGAAAAATGAAGAAGGACGGCTAATGGGCTTTAATACGGATGGATATGGTTTTATGAAAGCATTTGAGTGCCTTAACGTTGACATCGCCCATAAAGACGTTTTGCTGATCGGTGCCGGCGGTGGAGCTCGAGCCGTTTTATGTGAATTACTACAGAATCATTGCCACGTGACAATCATCAATCGCACCTTAGGCAAAGCCCAAAAACTGCAGGACGAATTATCAGGCCATTTCCCTGGTTCCTTAACCATAATTAGTGAATGGGATCAATTGCAAGCAAGTTATGACTGTCTTGTTAATTCAACACCCGTCGGTATGTACCCTAATATTGATAAGTCGCCGATCCAACACGAATATTTGAGTCGCTTCAAGATCGTCTATGATCTTGTGTATAATCCTCACCAAACTCAATTGCTGACTGATGCCAAACGTTATGGCTGTACCATCATTAATGGTTTACCTATGTTGTTTTATCAAGCTGTGGAGGCAAATCGTATTTGGACAGGTTTACCTTTAGAAGAAAAGGAAGGACAGGAAATCTATGAAAAAACTGTTCGATACCTGCGTAATCTATAGAGCTATCCCTTCATTTTTCGATTTGAGAAGGGTTAAGAGGTTATTAAAAAATAGGAGGTTTTTATCATGGTTATTGTATTAAATCCATTAGCAACACCTGAAAATCTAGGGGAAATAACACGTATATTAGAAGAAAACGGCTGTAAGGTTTGCCCTACTTATGGTGAGTTACAGACGATTCTCGGTGTCGTTGGTAATACCCAACAAATTGACCGGGATAGACTTTTGAATAAGAAATATGTTGAGAAAATATTATCGGTACAAGAACCTTATAAAAAAGCTAATCGCATGTTTCATCCAGAAAACACATTGATTACCGTTGGCGACCAAATCATTGGCGGCAATAAATTAACGATGATCGCCGGTCCATGTTCGGTGGAAAGCGAAGCACAAATTGTTGATATCGCGAAGAAAGTAAAAGCCTCCGGCGCTGGATTCCTACGTGGTGGAGCCTATAAACCTCGTACCTCACCCTATAGTTTTCAAGGTATGGAAGAAGAAGGTCTAGAATTACTGAAAATTGCCCGCAACGAAACGGGACTACCCATTGTCAGTGAAATCATGTCAGTCACAAAGCTAGATAAATTTGTTGAAGATGTAGATATCATTCAAGTTGGGGCCCGAAATATGCAAAATTTTGATCTACTAAAAGCACTGGGGCAAACGAATAAACCAATCTTATTAAAACGCGGACTGAGTGCCACTTTTGAAGAACTGCTCATGTCGGCAGAATATATTATGGCCGGCGGCAATGACAATGTCATTTTATGTGAGCGTGGTATTCGTACTTTCGAAACCTATACCCGTAATACCCTAGATCTTAGCGCAGTACTCGCCCTCAAACGATTGAGCCACCTACCTGTCATTATTGATCCTAGTCATGCTGCTGGGAAATGGTGGATGGTTGAAGCCCTCTCTAAAGCTGCGATTGCTGTTGGTGCCGACGGATTAATCATTGAAGTACACAATGATCCAGCCAATGCTAGTTGCGATGGCAAACAATCCATCACCCCTGAACGTTTTGCCGCTTTAATGGATCCGTTACGATTGATTGCTCAAATCGATAATCGCACTTTTTAAAATAGGTTATTTAAAATGGTAATGACTCCTACCAATTGGTTCTAATTGGTAGGAGTCATTGTATTTGATGATGAGTTAGATAAATATCCATCCATGGACGGATGTTTTGTTGAAAAATGTTAACATTTGTTTTTGATATCTTGGAATACCCAACGCAGTGCATCAGGGAAAAAAGGACGCCACTGGGAAATGGCATGGGACCCATCTTTAATCTCATAAAAACGCACATTGGCGGGGGGCAGGCCCTTAGCAAGCAACTGACGAAATAGATTACGATTTGCTGCCAACATCCGCTCTTTGCTGCCAGAAGGGGTAACCTCATTGGTACCGCAAAGCATGTAAAGATACTTAATACTGCCAATGGAATTAGAATGAGCAATCCCCTCTTCAAACCAGTAATCCCAAAGGAAAAAAGCTGCCCCAAGCATTAATACGCGGGAAAAAACAGTTGGATAAGTCATTTGTGTATAAAGGGCACTGTTTCCTCCTGAGCTATAGCCACCGATTCCAGTCCATTCGCCCTCTGGTTTAGTGCGATAGTTTTTATCAATGAGGGGCTTAAACTCTTCAACAATCCACTTAGAATACTGGTCACCAGTTCCGGCATAAGTCACGGCTTTGCCATTGTCGATACTAATAACCGTTATAGAAGTAGGCGGACCAAAAGCTGTTGTGCGCTCTACGCCACCGGCCCGGCGGTCAATTCCTACGATGATGACTTGAGGAAGAGTTTGTATGTAGTCATTATAGTATGTAGTGTATTCTAAGCTCTCGCCAACTGAATATTGACCACCGAAGACACTTTGTCCATCGTTAAGATAGATCACTGGATAGGAATGATTAGAAGAATCGTAACCTTTCGGTAGCATTACGCGGTAGCTGATTTCTTCTCCATATGGAGTTATAATAATCTTATGGACCTCAATTCTCATGAGCCAACTCCGCTGGCTGTGGGAAGTGTTGCTATTTTTTTACCCATAAAGTTCCTCCAAAGTATATTTATTTTTAGCAATAATCTTTCCGCATAATGATACTATTATAACATAACAACAGAAATAGAGGTGTATAAAGAGATACACTTCATGATGAGCGTGCTTATAAACTGCCAGCTGTTTAAGTTGGTCATACTTCTGTCACATATTTCTGCTATAATTTAAAGTAGGGATTTATTATCTATCTCATTGGTTGCAGACTCCTTGTGATATTCATAGTGCCCTAATGACTTATGAGATGAATAGCTACCCAATCTTGGTCCCAAACGGTGGGGCTTTTTTATTTATAGCCATAGCCATATGCAAACTATAAGTTTATACTAAACATCAACTTGTTAGGGGGTAAGTGAAGTGATGACAACTCGTGCTGCGTTTCTATATAAATTTATCCAGAAACCAAAAGCAATTGGTAGTGTTGCGCCTAGCTCGTCATTTTTGACTAAAAAAATGTTGGCGAATTTGCCGTGGAATGATATTGAAACACTTGTTGAATTAGGTGCAGGAACCGGAGTTTTTACTGACTTTATTAGAAAAAATAAAAAAGAATCATGCCAGATCCTTGTCGTGGAACAAGACTTGGATATGCGGGAAGCTTTACAAACTAAATATTCGGAATTTTATTATGGCGTTAAAGCCGAAAAATTAGACTGGCTCTTACGAAGATATGATCTACCACAAGTTGACTGCATTGTATCAGGATTACCCTTTGCTACTTTTTCAGAGTCCTTGCGTGATAAAATCATGGTGGCGATTACTCATTCCCTCAAGCCAGGTGGTATCTTTGTTGCGTTTCAATACTCTTTGCAAATGCGCAAGACCTTGAAACAAAATTTTAGGAAAGTTAACATCGGGTTTGTTCCACTTAATATGCCACCAGCCTTCGTTTATTGTTGTAAAAAAAGCGGAGAGGTATAGCTTTCCCTTACTTCAGACTTGTATTATTTATAAAAAGAGGTATTATAATAATGTGAACAAATTCGCCCAAGGTGGGTGGTTTTTATACAAGAAAGGAGAATAATATATGTTGTGGTTTATCGCAGTTATTTTAGGCATTGTACAGGGGATAGGTGAATTTTTACCCATATCCAGTTCCGCTCACTTAATTATTGTGCGCTGGCTTTTTCAATGGGATTCTATTATCAACCAAGCAGGGGGGAATATTGATATCGCCCTTGATGTTGCCCTTCATGTTGGAACGCTGGTGGCAGTGTTAATTTATTTTTATCAAGATTGGCGGCAACTCATTGTAAATGGACTCACTAAAGGCTTAAAAACAAAAGAAGGAAAAATGTTCTGGTATTTGGTGGCAGCCACCATTCCTGGCGGTATTGCAGGACTTATCTTGGAATCAAAATTAGAGTCATTATTTCGCTCACAACCCCTCATTATCGCTGCAGGTCTGGCTCTTATGGGGATAATTCTTTATTATGTAGATAAGAATGTGGAACAAAAAATTAATCTTGGCCAGATAACCTTCAAGCAAGCGATGCTAATCGGTACTTCTCAAGCACTGGCACTGATTCCTGGCGTTTCCCGCTCAGGAATTACCATGACCATCGCTCGTCTATTAGGATTTACCAGGGAGGGGGCGGCGAAATTTTCTTTTTTATTGGCAACGCCGATTATCGCTGGCGCAGCGTTAAAACATACTCCCGACATTATTCATAACATTGCCAACCCCTTATTCTTAGTCGGTACACTCACATCAGCTATCGTAGGGCTCTTTTGCATTAGCCTGTTACTAAAATATTTACAAAGACATAATTTTGCCGTTTTCGCAATTTATCGACTCATTCTGGCAGCGCTCATTGTGGTGGTGTACTTTGTCAGAGGTGCGTAAATCACATAGTAGACTGCAGAACGGACAAGTGTAACCATAGAGCAAAAGGCAGGTTGTTCCAGAAAGGAACGACCTGCCTTTTAGAATATAATGAAAAGTAAAATAGGGTCAAACCTTTGTAAAACAAGGACTTAAACTGTTTTAGTCATCATGACAATAGTTATTCACAAAATCAATAAAAGCCTTACAGGCAAGGGGCAGAACTTTATTTGGTTTCCAAATAAGACCCATTTCCAAAAAGAGACGGGGTGACAATGACATTTTGGTGAGGTGCCTTGCTTCTTTTATAGAATTGACGGGTAAAAAAGAAATTCCCACTCCGCTTGCCACCAATGCTTTAATGGTCTGAAATTGATTGGTGGAGAGTGCGACTTTGGGTGTTGCGTTACATTTGGCATATTCATTTAAAATGATATTTCGTAAAATAAACCCTTCATTATAAAGAATAATAGGTTCATCTTTTAATTGGTCAAAGGTTAGAAAAGGTTCTTTACTGAGGGGATGGTCAATGGGCAGACAAACGACAATCTCCTGTGAAGTGATCAGGTGTGAATGGAGATCTGTTAAATCAGGGGGTAAAATAACTAAACCAACGTGGACGTCTTCTTCTTTTACCAAATCCGTTGCAATTGAGGAGCCATCTTCGATAACAAGCATTTCAAGGGAGGGATATTTGTTTTTAAAGGCAACAAATAGATGAGGAAAGACATAAGCGCCTAGTAATGGTGGGACAGCAATGCGAAAGGTACCACGCGTCAAATTTTTATACTCCATCATCGTGCTTTTGGCATCAAGTAACCGAGAAAGAATATCTTGTGCCAAACTAAGAAAGACATGACCTTCTTCAGTTAAGCTGACTCTTTTTTGTGTTCTGTCTAGAAGGTTAAAACCCAGCTCTTCTTCTAATTTGTGGACGGATTTAGAAATAGCAGGTTGGGATATATGCAATTTTTTTGCAGCTGCCGTAAAATTTTGTAGTTCAGAAACGGTAACAAAATATTCTAGTTCTCGTATATCCATGTTTTATTCACTCCAGTGCCTATAACTTATAGTTATCATACCATGATTACTCGGTATTTTCATTATCTTTATTATCGTCCTATAATAAAGATAAAGGTGCTGGTATTCTAGCTTGCGTTAGGAAAAGTATCAATGAACATAAGTGAGGAGAATCTTTATGGAAAAGGCAAGAGTTTTGAACTCGATTGAGTCAGCTTTATTGGATGAAGAAAATTTATTAAGTGTAGCTTGTGGAGAAATCTCTACTTCAGAAAAAATAAATGGCGTTGGGACTTCGTTAGAGGTTTCACAAAAGATAGTAAGGTATCAAGGGAAGGACAAAAAAATATATTATGGCATCATTGAGGGTGACCGCGTGCTTCAGCTTGAAAGTGAATTTGCTGAAATGGCTAAGGGTGTATTTAATTATGATGGTATAGAGCTTTTACTGAAGGACGTTAAGATTTTAATTCCTGTTGAACCAACAAAAGTTATAAATTTTGGTTGGACATTTGCGGCTCATGCTGAAGAAACAGGGGGGACGGCAAATCTTAGAGAACCCTTTCTCTTTTTGAAACCCCAGTCAGCATTGATTGCCGATCAAGAAACCATTTGTTTGCCTCCCATTGACTTGACGAATAAAGTTGAGCTTGAGGGTGAAGTCGCCTTGGTCATTGGTAAAAGTGGCAAAAATATTAAGGAAGAAGATGCTCTTGATTATGTCTTAGGTTATACTGTGTTTAATGATGTTACAGCTCGCGATTTGACGAAAAGCGATCCACAGTTTACGCGGGGGAAGGGTTTTGATACGTTTGGTCCCATCGGACCTTGGATTGTAACAGGAATTGATCCTACGAATTTAAGAATTGTGACAACATTGAACGGAAAAATTGTACAAGATGGTAATACGGCTCAAATGTCCTTGCGCATACCATTTTTGATTAGCTGGATTTCACAGGTTATGACGCTCGAACCTGGTGATGTGCTAGCCTTAGGATCACCATCAGGATCGTGTGCTATGCAAACCGGTGATGTAGTAAGTGTAGAGGTTGAGCATATTGGTAAATTAACTAACTATGTGAAGTAAGAGAATGGAAACCTAAGAGAAGACTTGGCTACATGCCAAGTCTTCTCTTAGGTCATCAACGCTGGGAAGTGTTCATAATTTGCGCATAATACTAAACATAATGAACAAAAACTATATTTTCAGAAAATAGTCCGCTATAATAGATTAAAAAGATTTTTATTGTTAGTCTGCTCGAAATTATATATTTTTTAAGGAATCAGAAAATATAATGTTTTATTAATTCCAAGTAAGTACGACTAAGACTTCTGCCTGCGTCTGAGAACTTGACACGAGCTAAGTCTTTTCTTATCAAGTGGGGAAGGAGGAAATACAAATGTCATTTGGTTTAAGAAGTATTCGTATTCGGCTCATGCTGATTGGTGGTCTTATCTTATTTTTTTCTTTAGGAATTCTGGCTTGGGGTAGCTATTATTATTCCAGTAGTTTTTTGTCGAAGAGTGTTGATGAAACCGTTATATCCATCGGTTCTGACTATTCTCATCGTGTTCAAGGGCAGGTGGGGGATGTAACGACTAAACTTGAAGAATTAGCTAGCATTCAACAAACGCGAAATACAACTGATCCGAATGGTCAACAACAGGCCATGGCAGAAAGTTTAAAACGAATTGACGAATTGGATATGATCACATTTATTTATCTTGATGGAACTGCCATTCGTGCCTCGGGAGAAAAATCTAAAGGGTATAGTGATCGAGAGTATTTTAAAAAGGTCCAAAGTACGAGGCAATCCTATGTGTCTGAAATATTGGTTTCAAGATCAACAGGTAAGCTTTCCGCAATAATAGCTGTACCTGTCATAGATAAGGGGGAGCTGAAAGGTATTATAACGGGCACCTATTTATTAGAAAAAGTAAGTGCCTTGGTTAAAGATGTCAAGTTTAAAGAAACGGGCTATGGATTTTTGACAGATGGTAAAGGTATGATTATTGCTGATGGTAAAAGACCAGAAATAATTAGTAAAATTAATCTAACTGAAAAAAAGATTAATCCAGAATTGCAGTCTCCCACGAAAGAATTAGATGACCGGCTAATGACTTTATATAAAACAAGTGTGGAATCAGGAAAAGAGGTAAGTGGGACTTATACCTTTATTGACGGCGTAACCCAAGTTGCTGTTCTTACACCGGTAAAACTTGCTGGCGGGCAACAATGGACATTAGTTGTTACGGCACCTGAGACAGAAGCTACTCGCGAGGTAAGAACGTTAACCTGGATGTTACTGATGATGGCCATTGGCTGTATTGTTCTAGCATTAGTGATTGTCATGTATCTAAGTGGAAAATTCACAAAACCAATTACCAATATACGAGACCAAGCGGTATTAGTTGCGGCAGGCGATCTACGGATTGAGAAGCTTAAGGTTGCTAGTCAAGATGAAATCGGGGAGTTGGCAACTAGTTTCAACACGATGACAGAAAATCTGAGGAGCTTGGTTAAACAAGTTCAAAGTCAGTCACACCATGTAGCCGCGGCCAGTGAGGAACTTATGGCTAGTTCAGAACAGTCGGCACTGGCTAGCAATCAGGTCGCTGAATCCATTACCAAAATAGCGTGTGGCAACTTAGAACAACTTAAGGAAGTGGGCGAAGTCTCTACTGCCGTGGAAACCATGGCGGCAGCCCTAGTGCAGATAACTGCCACCGCAAGTGAAGTTGCTGCTGCAAGTGATCGTACGGTTACGATCACGGCATCAGGTCAGGTTAGCATTGATCAGGCAATAACTCAAATCAGTAACATTGGAAAGGGCACAACAGAAGTTGGTCATGCCATAACTGACTTAGAGAAGAGTTCTGGAAAAATAAGCGAGATCGTCAATCTGATCTCTAGTATAGCAGGGCAAACTAATCTGCTGGCCCTCAATGCTGCCATTGAAGCGGCCCGAGCCGGGGAACAAGGCCGCGGGTTTGCCGTTGTTGCCGACGAGGTGCGGAAATTGGCCGAACAATCTCACCATGCCGCACAAGAAATTACCAGTTTAATCAAAAATAACACTGCAGATATTGGTAAAGCTGTATGGGCCATGGAACAGGGGAGTAAAGACGTGGAGGAAGGAATTACTCTTATCAGTCATGCTGGGAATGATTTTAGGAATATTTCTCAAGCCATTAATCAATTGTCCGAACAAGTACGGGAAATATCAACAGCCATTGAAGGTATGGCAATTGGTAGTCAAAGTATTGTAACAGCGGTGGGAGGGATTGAGGTCGTTAGTAAAAACGGAGCTGCTGAGGCGGAGAGTGTTTCAGCGGCAACTCAGCAGCAGTCAGCATCAATTCAAGAAATTGCATCTTCCAGTCAAGAACTTGCGCGATTAGCAGAAAGCTTGCAGGAGACAATCAATAAGTTTACTATTTAAGAATTTTTAGAAATTAGCGGTTAAGAAGAAATAAGTTAGTTGGGTATAGAGTAAGGATTGACTTTATGGGGCATCAAAAAATTCATGGGATTGCAGAATATGCAGTCTTTTTTTTTATTGGCTTTTTTCTCCGAAGAACAAAAAGAACAAAAAGAATATAACAACCAAAAACTATATTTTCAGAATATTTTATATTATATTAATAAAGTGAGTTTTAAGAATTATTAGATAAAGAAGAAGGAGGCTACTTGGAGATAAGCACTTTATACATAGCTTTTCAAAGGTTAAATAGAGGAGGGAAATTAAATGTTAGCTAAAAAAGGAGTCTGTTCATTCTTGACGGGATTCCTCATGGCGGGATTGTTTGTGGGCGTATCATTACCTCAAATTGCGAGTGCGCAAGCTACGACTGGTTATCACTTGGCAGGTACAACGTTTTTGGGCGGAGAGGGAACATGGGATTATCTTACGTTCAATAATGATACTCGTCAACTATTTATCAATCGTAGAGATGCTGGCGTAACAGTCTTTAATGTGGATACAAAAAAGGTCGTCGGCGTGGCTGAGGATACAAAAGGGGCTAGTGGCACTGCACTGGTTACTGAATTTAACCGTGGTTATACAACCATTAGCGAAGAAAATGTTGTAAAAGCATTCGATCTTACGACCCTTGCTCCATTGGGCACAATCCCCGTTGGCGAAGATCCAGATGCTATCGTTTATGATTCCGCTAGCAAATTGGTCTTTTCATGTGGTGCCAATGGTGCAGTCACTGCTATTGATGCAGCCAATGGCAATGTTGTAGCCACAATTGAGGTTCCTAGTAAAAAAGTTGAATATGCCGCTGTTGATGGCAAAGGTCATCTTTATGTCAATCTTCGCGACAAAGGTCAGGTTGCGGTTATTGATACAAAAACACTGAAAGTTGAGACCTTATGGTCCATGAATCGGGGCAACAACAACACCCCCATGGCTATAGACGCAGAAAAGGGACGCCTTTTCGTCGGTTGCCGTAATAGTTGGTTAACTGTTCTTGATACCAAAGATGGTAGAATTTTGGCAGAGCTACCTATCCTTGGCTTTAATCCTGATTCTGTTATTTATGATCCAGTCACTAAACTTATTTTCGTAGCCTGCATGAACGGCGTGATTACTGTCTACCAAGAAACGGCAAAAGGTGAATATGTGGTTGCAGATTCTGTTATTAGTAAGGATTGGGCTAAAACAATGGCTCTTGATCCTAAAACCCACTCTATCTATGTTGCAGCAGCTCAAACGGGTAAATATATACCTAAAAAAACTTGGCCTGAACTTATTCCGAACACTTTCTCGGTTTTCACCATTTCTAAGTAATTTTGACCTGAACTATTAATTAGCTTTGCTGGGTTCCAGTAAAGACGCACTTTTATAAAATATAAAAAATTAAATATACTTAGGGAGGATTTCTCAACATGAAAAAACGCGTACTTCTTGCTTCCGCTCTGGCAGCGCTTACACTGAGCATCGCTAGCCCGGCCTTCGCCGCTACGCCCAACGTAGCGTTTACGGACGTTCCTGCTAAACATTGGTCTTATGATGCGGTGACTTATCTTGCTAAGGCTGGTATTATTGATGGCTATAGCGACAGCACTTTCCGCGGTGACAAAACCATGACCCGCTATGAAATGTCCCAGATCGTGTACAAGGCCATGCAGAACCAAAACAAAGCCAATATCGCCCAAAAGGCCCTTATTGACAAATTGGCTGCCGAATATGCTTTGGAAATGAACAAAATTGAGAGCATGGATACTCGTCTAACTAAAGTGGAAAAAGATCAAACTGTAAAATTCTCTGGTAGTTTCTTGGATCAATGGAAAGAAAAAAACAGAACTAGCTCTAAGGCATCCATTAATCTAGATGGCTACGCTTTCAAATTGAACGGCGCAGTAAAAGTTGACGACAAAACTACCTTAGACTTCCGCCTTACTAATATTGCTCCAGATTCAACTTCATTTAAGGATAGAACGGTTTCTTTCTATGGTAGTTCAACTGGTAACACCAACACCGCAAGTGGCGCTACTCCTACAAACACTGTGACGGTTGACCGTGTTTGGGCAACGACTAAAATCGGTGTCGTCAATGTTGGCGTAGGTCGCCAGGCAGTGGCTATCGATCCTGAAGACGTCATCATTGATTCTGGATACTTCAGTTATGATGGTTTGCGCACCAAATGGTCATCAGGTAAATTGAATTTTGATCTTAAGTACGGCCGCTTTACGAAAGGTGTGACTGGTGCGTATGGTTTTAGTAACAGTACTGGAAATGACTGGGGCAACAGCGATGTCGCTTCAGCCATGGTCGCTAGCAAAAGTGGTAAATTAGACTGGGATCTGGGCGCAGTTAAATTTAGGTCTTTCAATGGTGTAGTTAAGGGGGTAACTACACCTAATGGTAAAAACCTTATGAGCTATACTTTTGGCAATGTGGGCTATCGGCTGCAGGACAAGTTGTACGTGAGCACGGAAGTGGGCAAGAACACAGAAGCTACAACCGGTGGCCGATTCGTGACAGCTAAAGTGGTTTACGGCGACCAAGTCCTTAATGCTAAAGGCAAGAGTAATTTTACCCTGACCTATATGGACGCTCAGCGGAATTCCGTTAACATGGCATTAACCGCCCTTGATGGTCCTAGTGAAGGCTTTGATGAAGCAACAGGAGCAGGAACAAATGACGCTTGGAAAAACTGGGACTATGCCTATCGCTATGCTTTCAGCAAAAATATGACAGCTAAACTTCAATATGCTAAGATTACCGACAAAGACTTTGCCAGCGAAAGCTATTCTTTCTACAAAGTTCAAATGGTCTATAAATTCTAATTCACCAAACCAGACTTGTGAATAAGTCAGCATCGATTTGATGCTGGCTTATTTCATGTTATGCGCCCAAGTAAAGGTACTAAGATGTAAAGGGTGTGGGTGATTCCTAAAAACAATGCTACTCATAACTTTTAGTTATCGTATTATGAATTTTCAGTATTATCATTATATTTAAAACAATAATATAATAAAGATGTTGGTATTTTACATTGAGTTAGAAAAGGTATTGTTGCATACAGCAATAGTTGCCACACAAGAATAGAGTAGTCAATGAGAAAAATAAGATTACGGGGGAGAAAAATATGAGCTTACGTGATGAGGCATTACAATATCATCGTCAAAATAACGGTAAACTAGGTGTGATTGCCAAAGTGCAACTCAAAGATGGTTATGATCTTAGTTTGGCATATACCCCAGGGGTTGCAGAGCCTTGTATGGAAATTCATCGGGATAAGGATTTATCCTTTGAATATACATGTCGGGGTAATATGGTTGCCGTTATTACAGACGGAACTCGGGTCTTGGGGTTGGGGGATATTGGCCCAGAGGCAGCGATACCCGTAATGGAAGGTAAAGCTGTGCTTTATAAAACCTTTGGTGATGTAGATGCTATACCCCTTTCCCTTAACACTAAGGACGCAGATGAATTTATAAAGACGGTTCTGATGCTCCAGCCTAATTTCGCCGGAATCAATTTAGAAGATATTGCTTCACCGAAGTGTTACGATATTGAAGATGCCCTCAAGGCACAAATGGATATACCTGTGTTCCACGATGACCAACATGGGACAGCCATTATTGCTGTCGCTGCGACAATTGGCGGATTGCGGTTTGTGAAAAAACAATTGTCTGAAGTAAAGATTGTAGTGAATGGTGCTGGTGCTGCAGGTACAGCCATTGTACAATTATTACTGAATGCTGGCGCCAAACATGTTATTATGATGAATTCTAAAGGTGCTATGTATGATGGTATGGAGATGTCTCGCATTAATCGTGTTCAGGCCGCTCTTTTGTCTACGACCAATTTGGAGAAACAGCAAGGTGGTATCACTGAGATTGCTAAAAAAGCAGATGTCCTCATCGGTGTATCACAACCAGGTGCCTTTACGACTGGGGTTGTTCAGAGTATGAATGCTGATTCTATCGTATTGTCCCTGTGTAATCCCGAACCTGAAATCAGTTATGCTGATGCTAAGGCTGCTGGGGTAAAAGTGGCTGGTACAGGACGTTCAGATGCACCGAATCAAGTTAATAATGTGAATGTTTTTCCAGGACTTTTCCGCGGGGCAATTGATGTGAGAGCCCGTCAAATTAATGAAGAAATGAAATTGGCAGCTGTTCACGCTATTTCAAACATCATTACCGATGAAGAACTACGGGAAGATTATGTTGTGCCGAATGTTTTTGATAAACGAGTTGCTCCAGCTGTAGCAGCTGCTGTAGCCCGTGCAGCAATCAAATCAGGTGTTGCCCGAACGATTGTTGATCCTGAAGAAGTAAGGGCTAAGGCTGCAGCTAGAATTAAGCTGGCGTAAAACACAAAATTTAAAACGTAATCATGACATCAGTCATTTTCGTGTCATTAAAAATGCTCATAAAAATCATAAAAACCATTAGATGTTATGATTTTTATGGGCAAAGATGTCTTTGGCTACGACGATGAATTCTTTGGATGCTTTTGAAAGATAACGGCCCTGACGGTAGGCGATAACAATGGAACGGGTGGGCTTTAAGCCAGCGATGGAGCAACATAGTGAGCCATTTGGCCTTTGATTTGCCAAGGTATCCACGACAAAAGTGACGCCCATTCCGGTGGCGACTAAGGCATAAGCCGCTTCAATACTTTTGCTCTCCAGAGCAATGTGTGGTTTAAAGCCAGCCTGCCAGCACAAATCCATGGCAGACTGTCTTAACCGTTGACCAGGTTTTAAGAGGATAAAAGGATCTTCCCGCAAATTGGCAAGTGCGATTTGGGGTTGAAGGTCCTTTTTTTTTCGTAGAGATTGACTTAAGGGATGTCTAGGCGGCAGGGCAATAAGAATTTCCTCAGTCGTGATCGGTTCATAGTCAAAGAGATTTTCCTTAATGGGAAGATTCATAATGGAGAAATCTGTTGTTCCTCTCAGTGCGAATTTTTCCAGCTCATCCATGGTACCTTCAGCTAGAATCACTTCAATTCCGGGAAAACGTTCATGAAATAAGGGCAGAATGTGGGGCAAGGTATAAGTGCTACGAAAAGGCGAAATGCCGATGGTAATGCGCCCCTTTTTCAGTTCGGCGATGTCGTCCATTTGATTGGAAAGTTGAGTTTTAAGGTCGAGAATTTTTTTTGATATTTCAATATACAGTTCTCCCGCATAGGTAAGTCTAAGGGGGGAGATCGTCCGGTCAAACAACTGTACGCCGAGCTGATGCTCAAGTTTGGCGATAAACTGACTTAAGGACGGCTGGGCAATATACAGTTTTTTTGCGGCATTGGAGAAACTACGTTCTTCCGCTACAGTTAAGACATATTTCAATTGACGAAACTCCATATCCTTATCATGCCTTTCTATTTTCAGTTATAGGCTAAAATCTATAATAATTATAATTATTATAGTATTGGAAAAAATACTATCTCTATGATATAACAGATCTATATATAATGCATCATATGTAGATAGAATAACAGGATAAATAGACAAAAAATAATCAAAAATTTTTAGTTCAGTTATCGAAAGTACTGAATAAAATGACATAACAAGAGGAGGAATTTCAGTGATAAATTTAATTCGCGTAGGACAAGCTGGGACGTTAGAGTCCAGTGATATTATGATTATTGCGATGCCTGGGGAGCAGGGGAGTGGTATTCAAATCCAATTGAGCAGTCCAGTGATAAAACAATTTGGCAGGCAGATTAAGGCAACCATTGAATTGGTCAGCCAAGAACTGGGCGTTGTCGACGTTGTGATTCAGGCCAATGATCGGGGAGCCCTTGATTGTACGATTAAGGCCAGGGTGAAAGCTGCCCTTTATCGAGGGATAAAGGAGGAAAACTTATGAGTCAATTACGCAGAACCATGATGTATGTTCCAGGAAACAACCCGGGGAAACTGCAAAGTGCGGGGATCTATGGCGCCGACACGGTTATTTTTGACTTGGAAGATGCGGTGGCGATTACGGAGAAGGATGTTGCTCGCTATTTGGTTGCCAATGCGGTGCGCGAAATCAAATACCCCTGTGAGGTCGCTGTCAGGATCAATCATATTAGCACGCCCTTTGGTTATGACGATCTAGAGTGTATTTTAGAAGCCAAACCAGACATGATTCGTTTGCCCAAGGCCGAATATGCTGATGATGTGCGGGAAATTGCCGATATTATTGATCGGGCAGAAGTAAAACACGGTTATCCCTGCGGCACAATTAAGATCATGGCTTCCATTGAATCGGCCCAAGGCTTGGTCAACGCTTGCGAAATCGCTAAGGCCCATCCCCGTATGGTAGCCATTGCCATTGGTGGGGAGGATTTTATCGCTGATTTAAATACGACGCGTAGTGTTGACGGCATTGAACTAGCTTATGCTCGCTCACAGATTGTCATCGCCGCCAGGGTTGCGAAAATTCATGCCATTGATTCCGTTTCCACAGTGCTTAATGATGATGAGGCCTTCATGAAGGAAGTCCGCATGATTAAACAATTGGGCTTTGACGGCAAGTCCTGTGTTCATCCGCGGCAGGTAGAAATGGTACATAAGGTATATACGCCGACGGAGAAAGAAGTGGCCCAGGCCCACCGGATTCTGGACGGTATTAATGAAGCCTTGGCGCGAAAATCCGGCGTGGTTGCCGTCGATGGGAAAATGGTGGATGGGCCCATTATTACTCGGGCTGAACGGGTGATCGCCTATGCAAAAGTGGTAGGGATGATTAGGGGGAACGAAGATGCTGAATAATGTGAAGCGAGATATTCCTGAATATATTGAAGGGTATGGGCCGGTCAAACCTTATAAAGGGCCTTTTGCCACAGTACCAACAGGCCGGAGAGTCGGACCTAAAATTGCTGTGAGTTTGCCGCACAGTGAAAAGTTGCTAAAGTCCATTGACCAGGCTATTGAAGCCGTGGGTCTTAAGGACGGTATGACGATTTCTTTTCATCATCATTTTCGTAATGGGGACCATGTGCCGGACTTGGTCTTGTCCGCCATCGCCCGTAAGGGCATCAAGAACTTGACCCTAGCGCCCAGTTCTCTACATGATAGTAGTGAGGTGCTGATACCGCTGATGCGGCAAGGGGTGGTCACTGCCATTCAAACAAGTGGCGGACGTGGTGCAATTGGTAAATACATTACAGAGGGACATCTGTCTAAGCCGACGATTTTTCGTTCCCATGGCGGTAGACCACGAGCCATTGAATGCGGTGAACTTAACATTGATGTTGCCTTTATTGCGGCACCGGCCTGTGACCCCTTTGGTAATATTAATGGTGTACAGGGGAAATCCGCCTGCGGCTCCCTTGGTTATGCCAAGGTAGATGCGGCTTATGCTGATAAAGTGGTCGTCATTACGGATAATTTGCTTTCACAGCCTCTTTATCCGGTTAGCGTTCCCCAAGATCAAGTGGATTTTATTGTTTTGGTTGAAAGTATCGGTGATCCAACAAAAATTGCCACACAAGCGCTGCGCATTACGACAGATCCGCGAGAACTGTTGATTGCCCAGCGGGCAGCATTAGTGATGGAATATGGGGGCTACTTCAATCAGGGCTTTTCTTTTCAATTAGGCGGCGGCGGTGCGTCTATGGCGGTGGCTCGCTATATTAAGGAAAAGATGCTGGTCCATAAAATTACCGGTAGCTTTGCCTTGGGTGGTATTGGGGGAATTGCGGCGCAGATGCTGGAAGAAGGTTTGTTGGACTTGGCTTATGATGCCCAAACCTTTGATGGTGCGGCCGTTGATTCATTGCGGAAAAATCTCAACCACTTGGAAATTTCAGCTTCCCAGTATGCAAATCCTCATAGCCGTGGCCCCTTAGTGAATTACTTGGATATGGTTTTTCTGGGAGCGACAGAGGTAGATGTTAATTTCAATGTTAATGGCCTCACTGATTCCAATGGACTGGTGATGGGGGCTTCGGGCGGACAGTCGGATACGGCGGCGGGAGCCAAACTGACGGTGGTTTGTGCGCCACTGCTACGCGGACGACTGCCCATTGTAAAAGGCAATGTTCATACCGTAGTGACTCCGGGTGCGACGGTTGATGTCATCGTGACAGATTATGGCGTGGCTGTTAATCCGGCGCGTAAAGATATTTTTGAAAATCTTAAGGCGTCGCCGCTGAAGGTTATGTCAATTGAAGATCTTTATCAACAGGCCATTAAACTCACTGGAGTTCCTGACCCGATTGAGGTGAGTGAGCAAATTATCGGTGTAGTAGAATATCGTGACGGTACGGTTATTGATGTGATTCGACGCCCTGTTTAAAAACAATACTGACGAAAAAGCCAGCATCTATTTGATGCTGGCTTTTTCAGTGAACTGGGGAGCAAAACATTCTATGAAAAATAACTGGGAGAAATGAAAAATTTATCCTCTGAATAGAGGTGACCTACAGAGAAATCGCACCGAACACTAATGCTACGACTATATTTACGACCATCAATCCAAAAGCCCAAAATATACCACCTTTTTGTAGATCGCCAAAGGAAATATCGCACATTCCTACCAATAACCACAGTGCTGCCACTAGTGGGCTTAGCATGTGGATAGGTGTTCCTAGTAAGGAGGCCCGACCAATTTCCGCAGCACCTATTCCATAAGTCGCAGCCATCTGGTTCAAAACTGGCAACACGCCAAAGTAAAAGGCATCATTTGATAACAAGAAAGATAGGGGAGCACTTAATATTGCTGTAATCATTGACATATGAGATCCCAGACCCGTTGGGACAATTCCGATTAGAAAATTAGCCATAGCATCCGTCATTTTTGTTCCCGTCAAAATGCCCATAAATATCCCTGCAGCAAAGACCACACCACTAACCTGTAGAGCCGATTTGGCATGGGCCAACATGCGTTCCTGCTGCTCTTTAACTTTTGGAAAGTTGACAATTAAAGCCAACGCACTTCCCACCATAAAGATTACCGGAATGGACACCCCGATCTTCTTTTCGATGAGTAACAGACCCATAAGAGTTAAGGTCATAACCAAATTAACCCAGAATAATTTGGGACGTTTAAACTCAGGATTTTTTGATACGACTTCGTTGGCAATGCCATCGATCATGGATTCTTCTATCTGGATAATTCCTAATCGGGCCCGTTCCCGTTTGCCGATCACATAGCCCATCAATGCGATGTAAGCAAAACCGAAAACGATTACAGGAACCAAGGGATTAAAAATTTCTGACGCATCAAGTTTTAACGCCGCTAAAACCCTAGCCGTAGGAGCCGCCCATGGAAACATATTCTTCACGGCGGTAACCATCGTACAGATTACGGCTAATATGACAGGATTAATACCGATTCTTTTGTACAAAGGTAACATTGCGGTACAGGTAATCATGAAGACTACTGCGCCTTCCCCTTCTAAAGAAGCAATGATTGATAAAAAGACCGTTCCCACAATGATTTTTAAGGGATCACCTTTCACCTTCTTTAATATTTTAACAATGAGTCCATCAAACAAGCCGACATCCACCATAATTCCAAAAAACATAACTGTAAACATCATCATGATGGCCGTTGGCGCTATGACCTTAATGCCATCCATCATCAGTTTGCCAACCGTGGGAGCAAACCCACCCAAGAGGGCAAATACAATTGGTATAATAATGAGTGCAGAAAATCCAGTCATTTTTTTCGCCATTATTAGGTACATGAAAGTAAAAACCATCGCAAAGCCAAGTAATGTTAACATAAAAATCCATCCTTTTCAATATTAATATAGATGTACATGTTTGATAATCAGGACAATACTATTCCGTGCGCTTCAATGTCTGAATCATCAATCTATAATACATTGATGCAATAATAGCATATTTATATTAAAAGATATTATTTTGTTCATTTAAATCATAAAAATCATAAAAGTCAAAATAATAAAAAAACAGATCAGCAATTGTTATCATGATCTATCTTCAAGAAGATACTGCTGCAAGTAATGACCAAAGTTTTGAAGGCCCAAATTTATAAGTGTATTTTATGTATTGAAATGATGTATAATAGTGTATAAATATGTGAGATATCGTATGTATGCCCGTGGTATAAAGATTAAAAATCCATTGATAGAAGATGAAATGTCCTAACTATATGGATTTGCGATTATTCGAATTAATAAGTGAGCTGTAATCAGGAAGGAGTTTATTTGAAAAGGATGCGTAATCTATCATTGCAATATAAAGTGATGGTTCTTAATATTTCAATGATTTCTTTTTTACTACTGGTGGTTAGTAGCTTAGTAGTCAGTATTATCATTCGTCAGGTGCAAGAAGAAGTGGCAGAGGATGCCATGGTCATCGGGCGGATTGTAGCACAATCACCAGAGGTGGCGAAGGCTATTCTTTCGGAAAAACCTTCTGAGGTACTGCAACCATTAACAGAACATTGGCGACTTTCCAGTGGAGCGGCGTTCATTATTGTTGCAAACATGGATCAGGTGCGGTTATCACACCCAATTCCCTCGAATGTAGGGACCCCCCTATCAAACCTTTATCGGGAACCTGTGCTGAGAGGCGAGGAATACTTATATATTGCACAGGGGAGTTTGCCTAGTTCTATTCGGGCCAATGTGCCGATTTATAATGAGAATGGAGATAAGCAAATCGGGTTTGTTTCCATAGGTTTCTATTTGACTAATATTTATAAGGATGCATTAAAAGAATTCACGCCCATTTTATATCTGTTTTTAGTGGCGATCGTAATGAGCGTCTTTGGTTCGGTATTGATTGCCCGTAATATAAAGAAATCTATTTTCGGCCTAGAGCCATACGAAATTGCAACAATCGTCAAAGAAAAACAGGCTACCCTGGAAGCCATTCGTGAAGGAGTAATTGCTGTGGATAAGAACGGATCCATTCGTTTACTGAATAGCGAAGCTGCTTTCCTCTTAGGAACTACTCCAGAGATGGCCTATGGGCAACATATTGACACGATTCTTCCTCAGAATAGACTTGATGTTGTTATTAATGATAATCAATCCATATACGATGAAGAACAAAGAGTCAATGATATTATCATTTTTTCCAATAGTGTACCCATAACCGTTGATGATAAAGTGGTAGGGGCGGTAGTATCCTTTAGAGATCGTACGGAAATACATAGATTAGCTGATGAGCTTACGGGTGTACATCGTTTTGTCGATGTTTTAAGAGCCCAGGCCCATGAATTTAAAAATAAATTGCACACCATCGCCGGACTCATTCAACTGCACAGATATGAAGATGCTGTGGATTTTATCGTAGATAGTGGTTTTGAAAAACAGGAAGTTGTTGAGTGGCTTAATGGACGAATTGAAGATCCAACGGTATGTGGTTTACTCATCGGGAAAATAAGCCACATGCGGGAATTAGGTATTGATTTTACCATTACACCGGATACGGAATTGACGCGCCTGCCGGTCAATATGACGAGCGGAGATCTTGCTTTAATTATTGGGAATTTCCTGCAGAATTCCATTGATGCCGTCGGTGAGGTTAAAGATAAACGCATCGAATTTAGCATCGTTCCTCTTGTTAATACATTAGAAATTAGAGTGCAGAATTCCGGTCATCCAATATCGGAAGAGGTTGCTAGGCAGATTTTTCAAAGGGGTTTTACGACGAAGGACGGTAATAGTGGATTAGGTTTGGCGTTGATTTTGGACAAACTTAAACTGGTGTCGGGTGAAATCTTCCACCGGAATTTACCTGAAGGTGGCGTAGAATTTACCGTATGGTTACCCTACTAGTGAAAGGTGATGAGTATGAAAACAATCAGTGTATTAATTGTGGACGATGATCCAATGGTTGCGGATATTAATAAAAATTATACGGAAGCCGTTGCTGGATTTTGTGTAATTGGTATTGCTAAAAATGGCAAAGACGCAATCGAGCAAATTAACACCATGGAGATTGATTTGGTCATTCTTGATATTTATTTGCCAGAAGTCAATGGTGTGGATGTTTTGTCCCTCATACGGAGAGAAGAAAGAAATATTGATGTTATTATGATTACAGCCGCCGATGATTCTGCGACGGTTAGCAGGGTGTTGCGGCAAGGTGTTGTTGCTTATATAACAAAACCATTTAAGTTTGACCGTTATCGCTTGATTCTTGAAAATTATCGACGTCATACGCAAACAATCTTGCAGAAAAGTAATCTTGAGCAAAGTGACATTGATAATATTTTATCCACGCCAGTGCATAGCGAGAAGCAAGTAACGCCTAAAAATCTTCATGCCCAGACGTTGATGTTGATCACTGATTATTTAGTTGTCAATCGCGAACCTATTTCGGCCGAAGAACTTGCTATCGGTGTTGGAATTTCCCGGGTTACATGTCGTCGCTATTTGGAGTATTTAGTGAATGCAGGGCAATTACAAATGGAGTTATCTTACATTTCAGTGGGGCGACCCATCCATCGTTTCACTCTTCTAAGACCAGACAATAAACCTCCAGGCTAAGAAAAGACTTGGTTTCGACAAGTCCTCAGATACAGGTAGAAGCCTTAGTCGTTCTGATTCCCTAAAAACCTTGAGTCCTAATTTAATAAATCTAACGAACATGGAATGTTGTAAAGCCTTCCATGTTAATTTTTTTCATTGCTATCATTGCCATATCCTAGGGAATGTGAAGAATAATGAACAAAAGAAACAAAACAAACTAAAAGAACGAAACTTTGATTATTATGAATTTTTTAACAATATATGATAACATAAGAGATAGAGATGATAATCTTATTCTTATATGCTTGTCGCATAAGTAAGAAAAATTTGGAGTTTAGCATAACCATTTTTTTACTTACAGTCTTGCAATTTACTATATTAACAGAAATGGGGGATATTTATGAGCAAATTACTTAAAGCAGCCCAAGCTGGCACCGTAGAATCATCGGATATTCTTATTATGTTGGCCCCAGCAAATGTTGGAACTGGCATTCAAGTGGACTTAGTGACGCCTACCATGCAACAATATGGAAGGCAAATGAAAAATTTAATTACCAAGATACTCGTTGACCATGGTATAAAGGATGCCCAGGTCAATGCCAATGACCGAGGTGCCTTGGATTGTACAATAACAGCACGTGTAATAACAGCGTTAGAACGCGCAGGAGAGTGAGGGTGATACAATGGATAAATTGAGAAGAAGCATGATGTTTATTCCTGGTAATAATCCAGGAATGCTCCAAAATGCCGGTCTATATGGCGCTGACACCATCATTTTAGACTGTGAGGATGCTGTCGCTATTACGGAAAAAGATTCGGCTAGAAACCTTGTCTTTCAGGCAATATCAGAAATGAATTACGGAACCGAAGTGGCTGTGCGCATTAATCATATTAGCACACCTTTTGGTTGGGATGATCTAAAACGTATATTGCCTGCTAAACCTGATTTGATCCGTCTGCCCATGTGTCAAGGGCCTGATGAAATTCGTGAAATTGATGATTATATTAGTGAGGCAGAGCATAAAAATCATTTTACTCCTGGATCAATTAAAATGATGGCTGCCGTTGAAACACCAAAAGGGCTAAGACTCGCCTATGAAATCGCATCAGCTAGCCCACGGATGGTAGCTCTGGCCATTGGTGCGGAAGATTTTACTGCCAATTTAAAAACGACGCGTAGTAGTTTGGGACGAGAATTGTTTGTCGCTAGAGGGCAATTGATACTGGCTGCCCGGGAAGCTGGCATTCAGTGTATTGATACGGTTTTTTCTCATGTTAATGACGATGAAGGGTTAAAGAATGAACTTGAACTCATAAAAGAAATGGGATTTGATGGTAAATCTGTGATCAATCCTCGTCAAGTCTCTATCGTTCATGAGTTTTTCGCGCCAACGGCGAAGGAAATTGATTATGCTGAAAATGTTTTGGCTGCGTACCAAGATGCTCTTGAAAAAAAATCAGGGGTTATATCGCTGAACGGTAAAATGATTGATCTACCGATTGTAGCTCGGGCGGAACGGGTATTGGCTTATGCCAAAGCCACGGCTGCCAAAGGAGGAAAATAATAATGAAAAATGCCATCGGAAGAGAAATTCCTGATTTTATCCAAGGACTCGGGAAGGTGACTGGTTATGGCGGTGCCTTTGCTTATCAACCTGTTGGTCGGACAGCGGGCCCGCTGTTAAGCACTTCCCTGCCACGAAAGGATAAACAGCTCGCGTCGATTGAAACTGCCATTGATGCTGTAGGCCTTAAGGACGGTATGACAATTTCTTTTCATCACCATTTCCGTAATGGCGATAAGATATTGAATCGTGTTGTTGAAGCCATTGCTAAAAAGGGCATTCGTGATATTACCCTTTCCCCAAGTTCCCTTAACACGGTTAATGATGCTCTCATTCCTTATATCGAACAGGGCGTTATTACCGCCATTGAAACAAGTGGTGCTCGCGGGAAAATGGGCCGATTTTTAACGGAAGGACATTTAAAAAAACCTTTACATATTCGTTCACATGGTGGTCGGGCAGCAGCCATTGAAAGTGGTGCCATTCATATTGATGTGGCATTTCTTGGTGCTCCAGCCTGTGATTCTTACGGTAATATCAATGGGGTTCAAGGTCAGTCGGCTTGTGGTTCCCTTGGTTACGCCATACAAGACGCGGCGTATGCCGATCAAGTTGTGGCCATCACTGATAATTTAGTACCACATCCTCTATTTCCAATTAGTATCCCCCAGACCCAGGTGGATTATATTGTTGTCGTTGATAGTATTGGTGATCCGGCAGGAATTGCTTCCGGCGCCCTTCGTTATACCAAGGATCCCAAAGAATTACTCATTGCCAAATATGCTGCCGATGTAATGGATTACTCTGGTTATCTGCGGCAGGATTTTTCCATGCAACTTGGTAGCGGTGGGGCCTCTATGGCTGTTGGTCGTTTTATCAAGTCCAAGATGATGGAAAAAGGAATTACGGGTAGTTTTGGTGTTGGTGGTATGACAGGGGTTTTCGCCGAAATGATGGAAGAGGGCTTATTTAGAATGATGTTTGATGTGCAGAGTTTTGATATTCCTGCCATTGATTCCATCAGAAAAAATGCCAATCATTTAGAAATGTCGGCCTCTTATTACGCCAATCCTCACAATAGTGGATCCATTGTTAATAACCTTGATACGGTTATATTAAGCGCAACAGAAGTTGATATTGATTTTAATGTTAACGTTATTACAGATTCCAATGGTGTTATTATGGGAGCTTCTGGTGGACATAGTGATACTGCAGCGGGTGCTAAACTTACCATTGTAGTTGCACCACTCCTTCGCGGTCGTCTACCAATGGTGAGAGATACAGTGCAAACGGTAGTTACGCCTGGTGAAACCGTTGATGCCATTGTTACTGAACGAGGGATTGCCATTAATCCTAAGCGACTGGACTTAATTGATAGTTTAAAACATTCGGGTCTGCCCATTATGTCAATTTATGAGCTGAGAGACATTGCTTATGGACTATGTGGTAAGCCAGAACCTATTCAGGTCAGCGATGAAATTGTTGGAGTCGTTGAGTACCGGGATGGAACTATTATTGATGTAATTAGACGCCCACTGCTCTAATGGGAAAGGCGCTTTGTTGTAAGGAGGGATAAGCTCTTTACAACAAGGCGCCTTTTTGCAATAATAAAGATATATTTTTGACGAAGGATGATGAAGATGTTTGAAGAGTACCAAATTCAAATACTCAATCAAAAAGATGCCAAGAGCCTTGGGGAGGTGCGGGATTTTCTCAACCGTTTTGATTTGAGTTTTGATGAGATTGTTGAATATACAATTAATGTGCGCTTAGATGGGAAGCTGGTGGGAACGGGCTCTTTTCTAGGTGAGATATTGCGTAATATAGCGGTGGACGAGACCCTGCAAGGGGCAGGACTGACGGCGACAATTTTAAGTCAATTAATGCAAGAACAGGCCAGACGAGGTAGGCATCACTATTTTATTTTTACAAAGCCTAATAAATCGTATTTGTTTGAAGGTCTTGGTTTTAGTGAAATTGCGCGGGCTGAGCCTTATGTTGCTTTACTTGAGATGGGCATTGGGTCTGTTGCTGCATATTGTGACTCCATTACAAAGGCTACAGCCCATTTGACAGGAAACCGTACAGCCATTGTGGTCAATTGTAATCCGTTTACGAAAGGTCATCAGGCGCTCATCCGTCAAGCAGCGGTGGAAAATGAGGCAGTGATTGTTTTTGTCGTCAGCGAAGATCGATCCCTATTTCCTTTTGTCGATCGCTTTAAGCTAGTACAGGAAGGCGTGGCTGAATTGTCCAATGTCGTGGTTGTTCCTGCGGGCACGTATATGGTTTCTGCCGCAACTTTTCCTACTTACTTTACTCGTGATGCCGATCAGGCGACTGCCCAAGCACGTTTAGATTGTACTCTATTCGCCACGAAGATTGCCCCTCGTTTGGGTATCAAAGCTCGATATATTGGGGAAGAACCATACTGCCCTATTACCAATGCCTATAATGAGGCTATGCTTGCGATCTTTCCACAATATGGCATTGAGGTAAAAGTCATAAAGCGGGTGCAAGCTGAAGGCGAAATCATCAGCGCATCTAAGGTTCGGGATATGATTCGGCAAGATGATTGGGAAGGCATAAAAAAATTCGTCCCAGAAAATACCTATCATTATTTGTGTTTAGATAAAACTAAGGAGATTTTGATGAAAATTCATAATTCAAACTCCCGACATTAACAAGGCCGAAAGAGGCATATGATGGGAAAAAGCCGCTATCTTAGCGGCTTTTTTGCGTAATCAGAAAGTATAACACTTTCTAAGGTTCCAAGTAAGAACAGAATGTAGAATTTTTTATTTAGCTAAACCTAATACACTGATAATGAGGGACACCATCCCTCCCGCAATGAGAGGTCCTACTGCGAGACCATTGAAGAAACAAACCCCGATAATTGTGCCAATAATCAAAGCCGTTACAGCTTCTGGTGTTCCTGTCATAAAAGGTATCCCACGACCAGCCACCCACGCCACTAAGATGCCGATGGCAATTGCCACCAGACCAATGGGTGTTTTGAAGGCTTCTAGCATTCCGCTGGTGGAGATGCGACCTTGGGCGATGGGGGTGAGCACGGCCAAAGTCAAGATTGTAATACCCAAATTAATGCCATGACTTTCTATGACAGGGAACCAAGAGGAGAAACCCAGCATTTTTATCAGTAAGAGCACTAATGCCGCTATGGATACGGAATTATTATTGCCGATAACAGATAAGACCAAGATAATTAAAAGAGGTAAATTGTCCCAATTCATATTGTCACATCCTACTTATCATTTAACAATGAATATTTTAGGAAGATTATTTAATCTTCCTGAATTATACTGTACCTATTGTATATAATACTAAATTTATCTAAAAAAGCAAATTTTTTTTCAAAATCAGTCAGCATAAGTCGTCAAATTCCCCATGGTTTTTTATATTGTATGAGTTGTATAAGTTGCATTAGAGAAAACTATAAATTTACACATATATGAAAATCTTCTAATATGTATTATAATACTGTAAAGGAATCATAAGCACAGGAGGATTATAGTGTGGAAATTTTAGGATCGGATGTTGTGATTGAAAGTTTAAAAAACGAAGGCGTAAAAGTTGTTTTTGGCTATCCCGGTGGAGCGGTTTTGCCTCTTTATGATGCTTTATATAGAAAAAAGTTTCCTCATGTGCTGGCAAGGCATGAGCAAGGGGCGGTACACGCTGCGGATGGTTATGCTCGTGCTACTGGTAAAGTTGGAGTGTGTATCGCTACATCAGGCCCTGGGGCGACAAATCTGATTACTGGCATTGCTACAGCTTATATGGATTCCGTCCCACTGGTGGCGATTACAGGGCAAGTAGGCGTTTCCCTGATCGGTAAGGACTCTTTTCAAGAAGCTGATGTCCGCGGCATTACAACGCCCATTACAAAACATAATTATCTGGTCAAAAAAATTCAGGATTTACCGAGAGTCCTTAAAGAAGCATTTTATATTGCACGTAGCGGGCGACCGGGACCCGTAGTCATTGATATTTCCAAAGATGTATTCAATGATACAATTGATTATAACTATCCCGATGAGGTAGTGCTAAGAGGTTATTCCCCAGTATTTGCTGGTGATCAAGCTGCGATAGAGCTGGTTCTTAGCAAAATGAGACAGGCGAAGAACCCCTTGATTTTTGTTGGTGGAGGCGTCACGATTTCTGATACTTCCCATGTGCTGAGGAAAATCGTAGAATTGACAGGATTTCCGGTGATTTCCAGTTTAATGGGCTTAGGCTGTATTTCCAGTGCTGCTACCGAGTGTTTGGGCATGGTTGGCATGCATGGTACCTATGCGGCCAATATGGCCACGACCCAGTGTGATCTTTTGTTGGGGATTGGGGTTCGTTTTGACGACCGGGTCACGGGACTGGTAAAGGATTTTGCCCCTCATGCAAAAGTGGTACATTTTGATATTGACCCTGCTGAGATTAATAAAAATATTATCGCTGATATACGGGTCGTGGGGGACTTACGTTGGTCCTTACCACTGGTGTATGAAAAAGCCATGAAATATAGTTCCCTAGAATGGCGAAATCATATACACCCATGGTTGGAAAATGTATATGATTGGAAAAGAGAGAATCCCTTAGGCTACAAAGGTAACGATGAGGTCATCATGCCACAGTCGGTTATTGAAACGGTCAGTGAACTGACTAAAGGGGATGCCGTTATTGTGACTGATGTAGGGCAACATCAAATGTGGGCTGCCCAATATTATAACTTCCTTAAACAACGATCCTTTTTAACTTCAGGAGGTTTGGGGACAATGGGGTATGGTTTGCCGGCAGCCATCGGCGCACAGCTAGGTTTGCCAGAGGAGACTGTTATCTTGTTTACTGGCGATGGCAGTATTATGATGAATTGTCAGGAAATGGCCACAGCGGCCAATAATGAAGTGCCTGTAAAAATTATCGTCATGAATAATCAGGTTTTGGGTATGGTAAATCAATGGCAACGAATGTTTTATGAGGAACGATATTCTCATACTTGTCTAAAGGGGCATACTGATTTTGTTAAACTTGCCGAAGCTATGGGCGTTAAGGGGTTACGGGTGACAAAACCAAGTGAGCTGAAAGCAACATTAGCTGAAGCTTTGCAGATAAAAGGCCCTGTCCTTGTTGATGTATGGTTGCCTGTTGATGAAGATGTATTACCCATGGTTCCAGCGAATTGTCGTTTAGACCAAATGGTTTTGGGAGGTTAACTAGATGAAACATACCTTAGCTGTATTAGTTGAAAACAGACCTGGGGTCTTGACCCATATTTCAGGTCTCATTAGTCGTCGAGCTTATAATATTGAGAGTATTGCAGCAAGTTATACTGAGGAAGCTGACACCACTCGAATTACAATTGATGTTGAGGTTGATGATGAACTGCAATTAGAACAAGTCGTCAATCAGTTATCCAAATTAATTGACGTGATTAAAATTATCGATCTGACCCATATCGATTCCATTCATCGTGATTTGGCCCTTATCAAAGTGAAAGCCAGCCCGGAAACTCGTTCGGATATTGTAGACATTGTGGAAATTTTCCGTGCTAAAATTGTTGATGTCAATCGGGAGACGATGGTCATTGAACTGACTGGCGAGGAAAGTAAAATTGATGCTTTGTGTGAAGTGCTGATGGATTATGGTATTATAGAGTTAGCACGTACTGGTAAAATTGCTCTTTCGCGGGGACCTATTGCGGCAAAAAATATGTAGGTGCGGGGCCATAGTAATAAAGGAGGAAAATAGGATGAATTTTAAAATGGTTCATAACAATCTAAATGTGTTTAATTTGGAAAAAAGTTTGGCTTTTTATGCAGAGGCACTACAGCTTACAGAGGTACGGCGCAACGATAAACCTAAATTTACCATCGTTTTTCTCGGTGATGGTTTCACCCCTCATAAGCTAGAACTTACCTGGATGAAAGAGAGGACTGTGCCTTACAACTTGGGGGATAATGAGATTCATTTAGCTTTTACCGTGGATGATTTTGATGCAGCCCTTGCTTTTCACAAAAAAATGGATTGTGTCTGTTATGAAAATAAAGAGATGGGCATATACTTCATTGCCGATCCTGATGGCTATTGGCTAGAGATAATACCCGAGTTTAGAAAATAGGCGATTATCGTTTATATCAGTGAAAAGTGCCTTCCTGTGACTAAACAGGAAGGCGCTTTTATTGGGGAATCAGAAAATATAACACTTCATGATTCTATAATTCTAACGTTAACTTGTACAATCGTTTTGCTGCATACATCTCAGTGTCGGCTGTCTTAATAAGGGCATCAATGGAAACCGGCTTTGTAGGATCATATTCGGCAAAGCCATGGCTGACACTCAAGACGTATTGATGATGTTGTTCAATATTATAAGATGTTATGCCTTCGGCAATTTTTGTCCAAATGTTCTGGGCTTGCTCTAAGCTACATCCTGGCAAAATAAGTAAAAATTCATCGCCGCCCAATCGGCAGACCACCTCGCCCTTACGTAATGGTTTTAGTAATAGGCGGCTGGTAGCTTGAATTAACTTATCACCTTCTTGGTGACCATAGGTATCATTCACTGTTTTCAGATGATTTACGTCGGTAAAAATAATAGTAAGTTTGTTGTGAGTGCGTTGGTGCTCATTGACTTGTTGTTGTAAAATAGCCAGACCTGCTCCACGATTGAATACGCCAGTCAAAGAGTCGGGTGCTTTCAAAATTTTTAGCTGGTCTTTTGCTTTTTTGCGCTGAAAGAAAGAAATAATGAGTATGAGGAGCAATAGCCCCGCCAAACCAAAGGTTGAATATTTTTCATAAATAGAAATGGGTTTATTCACAATGATGCTTCCCGCAGGTAGCAATGTTTGATCAATATTATATTTGATCAGATAATTGTAATCAAACATTGCTTTATTGGGACTTTGCTTCATAATTGGTATATCTTGTGGCTTTTCCCCATTTAAGATGCGCAGTAGAATGTTGGCTGCTGTTTCACCTTGGTAATAACCACTGGTGAGCATACCGCCAACAATACCATGTCCTAGGCAAAAATCCCAAACGGAATAAATAGGTACGGTAGCTTTTGCCGCAATAATTCGAATACTTTCCTCGTAAGAATAGATGTTGTTCGACTTATCTTTATTAAAACTCATTAATAAAATAATCGTGTCATCTGATAAGGTTGCGACTCGGTCTTGTATTTCAGACATATTCATATCTTCAAAAAAAGTAAATTGGGTGGCCGGAAATTTCGGTATGATTTCATTGACTATTTTTTTATTGGCTTGCCCTGTTACGCTTTTATCATTAATAATGATGATTTTTTTGACTTTTGGCTGTGCGCGTAAGGCTAATTCGATGGTTTTTTGCACATCAATTAATTCCACCACACCAGTGAATAAAGGATTATCAGTAAGATCACTATCTTGGAAATAATTAACACCGCAAAACACTACCGGTACGTTATGAAAAATTTCCCAATTATATTTCAGCAAGAAGTTATAGGCATCATCATCAGAAGTAATAATGGCATCAAAATGTTTGTTTTGAAATTTATATTTATATATTTCATAGAGCTTCTGGATATATTCTGGACCCGTATTATGTTTAGTATCCATAAATTCATAATAAATATCGACATTAGAAGTATCATTTACGATAGACTTAATACCAGCAGTTAGATTTTCTATCCAGGCCATGCCACTATAATATGAATTTAGCACCAATACTTGTTTTTTACCCGAATAGGTATCATTAATAATAAGGCTATCTGGTGGCAGATCAGAATTATTAATGCCAAAGCGCTTCATTTGTGTACGATCAAACATATAATGGTTGGGACTGTTTTTCACGATGGGGATATCCGATGGTTTTTCTCCTTGCAAGATTCTTTGGGCAAGAGTGGCGGCTAGTTCTCCCTGATAATAGCCACTTGTCAGCATTCCGCCCGTCAGTCCATGACCTAAGGAAAAATCCCATACACCATAAATAGGAACAGTACTATTTGTTGAAATCTGAGAAATACTTTCATCATAGGAAAATTTATGACCTGATATATCCTGGAAAAAAATCAAAAATAGTACCAAACTATCAGGAGGTAACTGGGCAACTTTTTCTTTAATTGTCTTCATATCATATTGTTCTAAGGATATAAAGTTGACTCGGTCTTTAAATTGGGGGATTGTGTCTTGCAATGTTTTTTCAATGGAAAGCCCCGTCATGGTATTATCGTTAATCACATAAATATCTTTGGTTGCAGGGTGCAATTGTAAGGCAATATCCAGGGTTGATTTAATATCTTGTCCTTCAACGACACCCGTGAAGAGATCTTGCCCCGTGAGCATGGAATCAACAAAATAATTGACCCCACAAAATACGATGGGGGTACCAGGAAAGAGTTGGTCATGGTATTTGAGTAAAAAGGCAAAGGCTGGGTCATCCGCCGCAATGATCACGTCAAAGGTTTTTTCGCGGAACTTATATTTGTATGTTTCAAAGAGTTGATAAATATATTCATTATTGGATATTCTATGTGTATCCATATATTCGACTTGTATATCAATATTCCGCCCAGCGGGACCAAATACGGAAGTAATTCCCTCGATAATATTATCGCTCCATTTATAATCTTTGTGATAGGAATTAAATATCAAAACTGATTTTTTTGCATTATTCTGGGCTAATATGGAGGGCATTGGGCTACTCATCAGGATTATGATTAACAAAAGTAGGGAGATGCTTTTTATTATGGAAAGATGTTTCGCTATGATGTCTCAATCTCCTTTAACTCCTAGTAAGTAATGACATTTGATCTAATTTTAAAATTCGACACGAGTAAATCATTTCCTGCGTGAGATTCAGTACTATTTGGCGTATTGTGTCAAATATCGCCTTAGGAGGAATAATTTATAGAAAAGAGAATTAATAATAGTGGAGGAATTGGTGCATAACAAAGGGCGAATAGACTTTAGGAGGAATCGGGATGTTAAAAGAACTCATTGCTAAAAATAGAAGTTATCGTAGATTTTATGGTGATGAAAGCATTACCAAGGAAACCCTACTATCCTTAGTTGATTACGCAAGACTTTCTGCCTCAGGTGCGAATCAGCAACCATTACGATATGTTGTATCTTACGAGAAACATGTTAATGCCAAAATTTATCCTACACTAGGTTGGGCTGGTTACTTTGCTGATTGGTCTGGACCTAATGAGGAAGAAAGGCCTTCTGCCTATATTATTATTTTGCAAGGTAAAGGCAACAAAATTGTCGGCGGAGTTGACCATGGAATTGCCGCACAAAGTATATTATTGGGTGCAGTAGATATGGGGCTAGGCGGTTGTATCATCGGAAATGTTAAACGAGAGGAATTGGGCAAAGCTCTGATGATTTCTGATCAATATGAGGTCTTGTTAGTCATAGCCATTGGAAAACCTAAAGAGGTGGTTGTGATCGACGAAATTAATGTAGGAGAAGATGTTAAGTATTGGCGGGATGAAAGTCAGGTACATCATGTACCTAAGTATAAATTAGCAGACGTAGTGTTAAATTATAAATAATGCATAAAAATTAGGTAAAGAAAAACCTGTGGAACCAATAATGGTCCTACAGGTTTTCTTTTTCGTCTTCTTAGTGATTGATATTTTATATGAACTCTCTTAAAACTCTTATTAATCGTGACATTTATTACCATTATTATATAGAAGAAGTGAAAAATAATTTAATTTACAAATAATGGAAGGAGTTTTAATTTATATGACGAAAATAGAGCATAATATGTAAAAGGTGATTGTTTAACGGAGTAGGCATTGCTGTTTAGGGGGGGGATAAATTGAACCAATATAACTTTTCTGAATCAGGGGTTTATGGCGTTGGAGAATATGGGAGGGCGGAAAGAGGCGAACGTGAAGAACAGTATCGGGTTATTGTCGAGGAAAGTCACGAGGCCATAGGCTTTTTCAGTGAAAATCGAATGCTCTATGGCAATGATAAGTTGTGTGCTTTATTGGGAGTCAATCAAACAAAAATCAATACTATTAATATTTTAGATTATATACATCCGGAAGATTTAGTGTTCATTGGAGAATTCCTACATCAACAGAATCAGGGTGAGCAACGATCTTTCCCCTTTGAAGCTAGAATGATAAACACCACGGAGCCATTAAAGTTTGTTGAATTAAATTTAACAAAAAGTGTATATAAGGGGAAAGACGCTATTATTTGGGCACTCAGGGATATTACTGAGCGTAAGGTCACCGAAAAATTGCAAAAGGCTTTGTACTTGATTTCAGAAACAGTGAATTCCTCGCAAAATTTGGAGGACCTGTATCATGCCGTGCATCAAATTATCCGTGGACTTATTTTAGCAGAAAATTTTTTTATTGCCCTCTACGATGAAACCACCAATAGCGTTCATTTTCCTTACCACGTTGATGAACAGGATGAGAAACCTAGTAAACGACAATATGGTAAGGGTTTAACAGAATACGTAATTAGGACAGGAAGGACATTATTTATTTCGGGTCAGGATCATGGGCAGCTACTCGAACAGGGTGAAGTTGAGATGCTGGGCACCTTATGTATCGATTGGTTGGGAGTGCCACTCAAAAATAACTATGATAAGGTTTTTGGCGTTTTGGCAGTACAAACTTATCACGAGGGTGCTCGGTATACAGCGAAGGATAAAGATATTTTTAGCATTGTTGCAACTCAAGTGGCAATGGCAATTGGGCGAAAACAGGACGAAACACATCTTCGTGATTGGAGCTTTCGTGACTCTCTCTCGGGACTCTACAACCGTCGGTATTTCGAAGAAGAAATGCGGCGTATGGATACACGTCGTAAGGGCTCAGTAGGAATGATTATTTTAGATGTGGACGGACTAAAATTGGTGAATGATATTTTTGGACACGACTGTGGTGATAGACAACTTGTGACTGTCGCGAAGTTACTTATGGTGTGCTTTCGTGAGCGAGATGTGATAGCGCGAATTGGTGGTGATGAATATGCAGTATTACTCCATGATGCTGATCTTGGGGCAGTGACATCTGCCTGTGAGCGGGTGCAAAAACGTATCTTGGTAGGCAATTTGGAGAAAACTCCTCCCCTTAGCGTATCCATTGGTTTTGCTGTAAGTGATGATCCAAGGATATCCATGGGTGAACTTTTTAAGCAGGCCGATAATAATATGTATCGAGAAAAAAATAATCGTAGTCAAAGTGCGCGTGGAGCTATCCTTCAAACCATTACAAACCTTTTGCAAGAACGGGATTTCATTGGAGATGGCCATGCTGACAGGATGCAAGATATGATTCTTAGTTTGGCTAGAAAATGTGGATTGACTTCAGAAAAATCGGCAAATTTATGCCTTTTTGCTCACTTTCATGATATTGGTAAGGTTGGGATTCGGGGGCCTGTTCTTTTTAAACCAGGACGATTGACAGTAGAAGAAATGAATGAAATGCGGTGTCACTCTGAAATTGGGCACCGTATCGCCCAATCATCTTCTGAGCTTCGACCCATTGCTGATTTGATACTGAAACATCATGAATGGTGGAATGGCCAAGGCTATCCATTAGGTTTGGGCGGAGAAGCCATTCCGCTGGAGTGTAGAATCTTAGCGATAGCTGATGCCTATGATGCTATGACCAGTCATCGTCCTTACCGCAAGGCAATGGACCATGACACCGCAGTCGCCGAGCTGAAACGTTGTGCTGGCACACAGTTTGATCCAGAGTTAATTGAAAAATTTGTTTAAAAAGGTAGATATGAAGGTAAAATGAAAATGAGCGCGAATCCTATCATAATACATATTACTAGACGAGAGGAGTTATTTATATGAAAAGAACACCTGCTTTATTTATAGGACATGGTTCACCCATGAATATTGTCCTTGAAAATGCATTCACAGAAAGTCTGGTACAGTTAGGGCGGGAGATTCCAACACCAAAGGCTATTTTGGTTGTCTCGGCTCATTGGCAGACACAAGGGACTTTTGTTACTGCTGCCAAAGTTCCAGAGCTTATCTATGATTTTTACGGTTTTCCTCAGGAATTGTATGATAGTACTTATCCTTGCCCTGGCGGAAAAGAACAGCTAGAAGAGCTATCAGCGGTGTTCGAGAATGCTGGCATCGGGTATGATGATAAGCGTGGATTAGATCATGCTGCCTGGGCGGTGCTGAAGCATATGTATCCTAATGCTGATATACCAACCATGGAAATGAGTCTTGACTATGGGAAAAGTCCACAAGAACATTATGATTTGGCAAAAAAACTGGCCCCTTTACGTGAGCAAGGCGTGCTGATTATTGGCAGTGGCAACATTGTACATAATTTACGTATTATTGATTGGAATATGGATGCCACTCCTTATCAATGGGCCATTAACTTTGATGCTGTAGTCAAAAAATGCATAGTAGAAGAAACACATGAACCTTTAATAACATATGAAAAATTAGGACAAGATGCTGCCATGTCCATACCAACGAATGAACATTATTTGCCTCTGTTATATACCTTAGGTTTGCAAGAGAGGGATGAACAGGTCAATTTTTCTTATGAAGGCTTTCAAAATGCTTCCGTGTCAATGCGTTGTCTTTCCATCGGAATGTTGTGAGAACCCTAAAGCTCTAACGGGATATAGATAAGACCGTGAAATCCCTATAAAGATTTCACGGTCTTATCTATATCTTTACTATGAATAGGTTACTTTATAATGAGTACTGGGATGGGGGATTGTTGGGAGACCGTAGTACTGATACTACCTAGGAAAAATTCACTAAGACCGCTTAATCCTCGTGAACCGATGACAATAAGATCATAGTGAGCATCCTTGACTAAGGCGAGGATCCGTTCTGCTGGATGGCCTAACTCTAAGAGCGTGTCAACTTTGGGATAGTTGCTCAGTTTTACCTTTGCCAGTTCAATGAGCTTGTAACCTGTTGCTTCAATTTCTTCAATATTTACAGATAAAAAAGGGATTTCCCCATGGAGGGCAACTGTTGGAAGGGTATAATGGGGCTGAATAACATGAACAACAGTGATGGCACTATCGAATTTTTCACCTAAACGACGGGCATATTCCAAGGCATTCCAAGCTGCTTCAGAGCCATCAATGGGAACAAAGATTTTTTCTAGCATGAGTAATACCTCCTTAATTAATCACCAAGGTAAACTTCTATAGTTCAAGCATATCATAAGAGGGGTGAAAAATATACAAACAATTGAGAAACTACTCTGGTGATGGTTTTCGTCATGTAGTGAAATCCATGTCCTTATATGGTACTATTAGAGTGAAGGAAGAAGAGTGTGTAAATGATGGAATATGTGGCAATTCTGATGAATGTATTGTGCAGTGTGCTGATTGTAGGTGGAGTCATCATGACCATGGTGGGCTTGCCAGGCAATGTCCTGATTGTACTTGTAGGGCTAGCTTATGGTTATTATGAACATGTGGATTATAGTTATTTAGGTATTATTGTTGGAATCTTTATGATAGGAGAGTTGGTTGAATTTTGGGCGGGACTGATTGGTGCTCGGCAGGAAAAAGCCTCGAAACGTGCGGTATTGGCGGCTTTTGTTGGCACTGTACTGGGAGGAGTCGGGGGGACAGTTATTCTACCCATTATTGGTTCTATGATCGGGGCCGTAGTTGGGGCCTTTATGATCACTGCTTTGGCGGAATATACTAAGACGAAAAATAAACAGCAGGCTAAGCGTGTGGCAATGGGGGTAGTAAAAGGTCAAATTGTTGGTATGGCTTTTAAAGTGGTAGCTGCTGTTGGTATGGCAATAACCCTCATATCTCAATTAAAGTGGCAATAATTAATGTACTACCGTTTACTACCCTTAGCGCTGATGAATAATTGTCCTTTGGAATCAAGCACTGCATACATCACAGTAGAGTGGCTGTTGATATTGCGCAGGGTTAATTGTTCGTTGAGCCAGGTGTGAGTGAGCTTTTGTCCACTTAAATTTTCTTCAATAATTTGCCCGTCCATAATGAGTTCCACAGGAAAAGTAGGGTTTGGCAGATGAATATTCATATCACCTTTGGTTAAAGGTTGAAAATCCGTTTTTAGCATAACACTCATCTGGCCTGTTGGTTCAATGGTAGCATACTGTACGTCACTAATATCAAAAATATTTTTTTCGCGCAATTGGGAATTGAGCTCATCTAAATCATAGCGTAGGGCTTGCATATTTTTTTTTATGATACAACCATTTTCAATAACAATAGTGGGGGAGTCTTCAACCAATTTACGCAAGGGACGGTACTTGACAGTGAGAATAGATAGTACATAGGTGAGTATGAAAAAGAGGAAAAGATCATAAAGGTGACGCCAAAATTTATCGGCTTCCGCTGCAGCTATACTACCAGCGATGGAACCCATGGTAATACCCGTGATATATTCATAAAATGTTAACTGACCGATTTGAGTTTTGCCGAGAATGCGAGTAAACAAGAGTAAACTAAGAAAAATAAGGGAAGTTTGCCAAGTATCACGTAAAAATTCGCTAAATTCCATAGTTGCACACCTCTTTAAGTCCCACATGGGGTATGTTAAGTGGATTTTATATGACATTAGGTTTTACAAATAACAGTTGAAATATGATAGATTATTCAAGTACTTTTCGTAGGCCAGATAAAATAAGTAAGGGAGTTGTTTTTATGCCACATATTATAATTAAAGGTATGAGTATTGTTGCTGTACAACAAATGAGCAAACAAATGATTGATGAGCTAGAGGTTATTATCCAGTGCCCACGGGAGTTTTTCACATTAGAAGTAGCAGATAGTACTTTTATTGTTGATGGTGAGAGGACTCATAAAGATCCTTTTGTTCAGATTAATTGGTTTGACAGAGGTCCTGAGGTGCAAGATAAAACGGCTATAGCCATCACGGAACATATTTGTAGGGCTGGGTATGGAAATGTGGAGATTTTTTTTATTGTGCTAGAACGTAATAAATATTATGAGAATGGCAAACTTTTATAGATAAAAAACCCATTAAACACAAAGAAGTAAGAAGGACACAAAGCTTTAATGAGCCTCTTTGTGTTCTTTGTACTTCTTTGTGCTAAAAGGGAGGCAGCTTTTGGCCATTGCTTTAAATTAGATGTTCAGCGTTAGCTGAAGTCGTTCATTAAAGGATGCAATATAAGCGTTGACATCAAATTTTCTTTTCATACCTTTATCATTCATATAACGGATTTTGCCGAAAACCTTGCGTTCACCCCAAGCACGGTCGTGAACGCCACCGATACTCCAGGCAACTCCTGCATAACCATTGGGATCGCGACCATCCAGTTGATATTTATCATTAAGATATAGGGCGATTTTCATAGCTTGGTGAGGATTTTCTGACCATTCAAGAATTTTTTTTGCCCAATACATACGAACATAACCATGCATTTTACCCGTGCTGATCATTTGTCGCTGGGCCGCATTCCATAACTCATCATGGGTATGAGCTTGTTCAAAGTCTAGCAATGGATAACAATATTCGCGAACATCATCGAAATGTTCAGCCAGGGTTTTCTGCGCCCAGGGATGAAAGCCACTAACGTCATCATAATGAGGATTATAAAAGCAAAAATTATCTGCTAACTCTCGTCTGATAATGAGTTCTTCCAGGAAGGATTCAGTGGCAGGCGTTATTTTTTTTTTCCGTAAAATGGATAAGGCCACTCGCTGGGGAGAGAGTTGTCCAAAATGTAAATAGGGTGAAAGATGTGATTGCTTATCTTTCGTGGGATCATTACTTTGGGTGTCATAGTAGGGGAGTTTATTATCAATAAAGGAAGTAAGCTGGAGAGATGCTGCTTGACTGCCAGGCACTAGCCAGTTTATTTCTTTAATATCGTGGTTGATCTGTAGGGATGAAAACAATAAAGCAAAGTTAGGGAAGGGCGGAGCCATTACGCCGGAGATGGGATGCTTTATAATCTGGGGAATTTCTTCAAGAAATAGGGGTAAGAGTTTATTGATCTTCGGGCGCAATGTGTAGGCGGCATATTCTAATTTTGGCGAAGCAATCCAGCAAGGAACGATATTGTGGGCATCGACTTCATGGCAAGGGATATGGATGGTAGGGAGGAGTTTATCCTTCCAATATTTCTTTATTGCAAGGGGATCAAAATCTGTGACAAGTAGACTGGCATGAGAGTGCACTAGCCATTGGGGAAGAATCTCATGGGGCTGTCCTTGTAGTAAATAACAAGGAATGTTCTTATTGATGAGTATTGTGAAGGTTTCAGCCAGACCTCGTAGCATAAAACCGTATTGGCGTATGGTGGCCTCAAGGAATTTGGGTACAAGGCAGAAGACAACCAAGAGTTGTTGCTGGCGTTCTATAGCAAGTTTTTGGGCGTAGAGTAAGGCCCAGTTATCTTGGGCACGTTGATCTCGACTCATCCAATAGACAATAGGACCATTTTTAGTTTCAGTAGCATTTTTTAGTATACGGATACGTTGTTGGTTCATATACCCTCCTGCACAATTCTGGGTTTCAAACATAAGAATAAGCAGGGTACTAACTAAAAATTTAGTACCCTGCTTATAGTCATTTAGGTAGTTTGATGGAAGTTCAAGCTTACCATTTACCTTTTTTCATATGATTTTCCATTTCTGCTTTTGATCGTTGCTTAATGACGTAGGCTTCGTTTTTGGCGGCTGTAAAACTGCCGACGCAAGGAGGATCAAGATTAATTCCAATACCTTCAAGAGATAATTTAACAATTTTATTTGTTAAAGCAATAATTTCCATATGGATATCATTTGTTCTTTCTGAGGCATACACTTTAGTTACATCTTCAGCACTTAATTCAATAAATTTTTCCTTTGGTTGGCCACATTTAGGACAGGTATCTGGAGCATTTTCGCCTTCATGGATATAACTACAGACCGTGCATTTAAAAAGTTTTTTCATTTTCAAAATCTCTCCTTTTAAATTTATTGGTACCATTGCTTTTACTCAGTTAACTAGGGCGAATAGCTGCAAGAATTTCCATAATATTCTCTGCTGTTAGTACGTTTCGCTAAGCCTATTAAAAAATCCTTTTTCTATAGGAAAAATAGTGAAAGCAAAATGAATCTTGCATAGTTAAATAGCATTTGATAATATGGAATCATGAGTTAAATAACATTTATTGGGTAGATTCATTAGATTATGAGGGGGACTCAACATGTATGATATTTGTATTATTGGAGCAGGAGTCATCGGTGCTAATATTGCGCGGGAACTGGCAAAATATAAAGTAAGAGTATGCCTCGTTGAAAAAGAAGAAGATGTAAGTTGTGGTGCCTCAAAAGCCAATAGTGGCATTGTTCATGGTGGTTATTCTGATAAGCCAGGTAGTTTAAAGGCTGAACTCTGCGTTAAAGGTAATCGCATGTACGAACAGCTCAATAAAGAATTGAATTTTGGCTATCGTGAAACGGGATCCTTAGTGTTGGCCTTTCGTGATGAGGATCGTGCCACACTAGAAAAACTTTACCAATATGGTACGACAAATGGAGTGGGTGGCCTTAAGATCATCGATGGCGAGCAAGCAAGAGTCATGGAACCATACATAAGTAAAGAGGTAATAGGGGCCCTATATTGTGCTAATGCGGGTGTCACTTCACCCTATGAATTTGTCATTGCTCTAGCTGAGAATGCCGTAGCCAATGGGGTGGATCTGAAGTTGAACACCCGAGTGGTGGGTATCGAAAAAATGGACAACTATTTTAAGGTAGTTACGAATAAAGAAGAAATACAAGCCACCTATGTGATTAATGCTGCTGGTGTATATAGTGATAAAGTATCCAGTATGATTGGCATTAATGACTTTACTATTATTCCACGTCGTGGCCAATATATTCTCCTGGATAAAGAAGAAAATTACTTGGTTAATTCTGTTATCTTTCAAGTGCCGACCGAACTGGGGAAAGGCATTTTAGTGACCACGACTTATCATGGCAATTTGATGATTGGTCCCAATGCAGAAGATATTGGTGATAAAGAAGATGTTGGCACCAATGAAGAAGCCTTGGATCGTATTGTAAATGCCGCCCGCCAATCGGTGCCCGCTTTTAGTATGAAAAAAGCCATCACTTCCTTTGCTGGCAATCGTCCGGTGGCCAATCAAAAAGATTGGGTAATTGAAGAAAGTCGGATAAAAAGATTTATTAATCTGGTAGGAATTGACTCTCCAGGGCTTACAGCTTCACCAGCAATTGGGCTCAAGGTTGTGCATATCCTCAAGGAAGCTGGACTATCCTTAGAGAAAAAGGCGGATTTTAACTTTTATCGAAAACCCATTATTATAGTGAAGAATGAAAGTTTTGTTGGGGATATTAACGGGATGAGTCCTGAAGATCATATGATTTGTCGATGCGAACAAGTAACAGAAGCTGAAATTATTGATGCCTTGCATCGCGGCATACCAATACAATCTATTGATGGCATCAAAAGACGTACCAGAGCCGGAATGGGAAAATGCCAAGGTGGTTTTTGCCGTCTGAGAGTAAAAGAAATAATCGCCAAAGAACTACATATTCCAGTGGATGAAGTCACATTAAGGGGTAAAGATTCACCTGGTTTATCGCCTAGAGCTATACGGGCGAATTATATAAAGTTGTGATGTATCTTTTGCTGTTTGATGATGGTATTATTTCATTACAGATAGAGTAGAATATGAAGATGGATGGTATTTTACATTGGGAATACCATCCTAAGGGCATAAGTCCAATAGCTTTATACTATTAATCTATATATTCGATTTATCAGAACATTACGCCAACTTACAAAATTTTCTAGAAATATAATAATAGATAGGAATATCATTTTTTTTGTCGAATGAGTACTAAAGTAATTAATCATTATATGATATAGTTTAATCATTATATGATATAATTATATTACATATTGCGAAAAAGCAATAAGTAACCCAATATTTATCGGTGGCATTTAGTAACAAAAAGAGAAAGAGGGCGAAGCTTATGAGAAAAATGAAGACTATGGATGGTAATACTGCAGCAGCGTATATTTCTTATGCTTTCACTGATGTGGCGGCGATCTTCCCAATTACCCCATCATCACCTATGGCAGAATCAGTTGATGAATGGTCAGCTCAAGGCAAAAAAAATCTTTTTGGTCAAACTGTAAAATTATTGGAAATGCAGTCTGAGGCAGGTGCGGCTGGTGCTGTGCATGGTTCCCTGCAAGCCGGTGCGTTAACCACTACATATACTGCATCCCAAGGTCTGTTACTGATGATTCCTAATATGTATAAAATTGCTGGTGGACTGTTACCAGCTGTTTTCCATGTAAGCGCTAGAGCACTTGCGACTAATGCTCTTAATATCT
>Ga0209123_1000248_pt1 | contig 78852 bp, 57 predicted proteins | sample BarGraIncu00431A_FD_184500 | JGI IMG/M metagenome (GOLD analysis project Ga0209123, IMG submission 184500) | Arctic peat soil microbial communities from Barrow, Alaska, USA - Barrow Graham LP Incubations 004-31A (SPAdes) (version 2) | ecosystem: Environmental > Terrestrial > Soil > Wetlands >... | reverse complement strand
AGTTTCGTGCATCCTCGTGGATATGTTCTGATTCCATAGTTTCTACAAGAATACTTACGTCATACATTGCGGCTTCTATCTCACTGTCGACTATAATAAGTTTTCCACCAGAAAATACTTGTCTGCAGCCTCTTAAAGCACTAGCCTCAGGATTTCGTTCGTCATCTGGTTTTGATCTATTATAACCTTCTATTTCTATTTTTAAAAAGCCAAGTTTATCTGCATATGGACTAACTATTACTCGATGTCTATTTGGATCTATTCCACCTGCCCATTTCCCATTAACCTTTATAATCATTTCAGCTGCCGTTTCTATCTCAAGCCAAACCTCCTGACCCTTAAAGTCCTCAGGTATACATACATCAACTCTCAAAAAACTAGTGCCATCTGGTGTAAAAATCATTTCTCCGGCTTCTAGAGGACGATATTCTTCATCATAAAATTCATACTCCATTTCTCCGATTTGACGACCTTCTTTTACAAACCAGTTCTCGATTTCTTTGTCTTTTTTAACTACATGTTTTGAAATCCACGCAGATCGAAGTTTTATCCATTCACTTTTCCCCATAGATCTTCTTACTACTTTTGCATGTGCCATAATAAACCTCCTCATTTTTTTTGATATATTGTATCCTTTTTAGAAAAACTTCTATAAATCCCAAAAGTATGGTTTTTCTATTATTTTTTTAATTTTTATATTATCACCAAATTTTTTATGGATTTCGCTTAAAAACCAATCAGAGAAACATCCATTTGCTACCGGGCACCTTGAACATTCACCTTGCAATTTCACCGTCAATAAATCTTCATATAATGATATAAACTTTATCTCCCCACCATCTGATTGAACCTTCGATCTAAGGTCTTCATCAATATACTTTCTAATTTCATCCTCTAAATTCATTCATTTCTCCCCTCTTTTGATTAATTTAAGTTTTCTTATAACTGTTTAGTAAGTTCTATTAATACAACATCATGAGATTTTAATATAAACTCCTGATTAAAAACATTTACATTCTTTATATAATCTATTGAACCCTCAGGACCAACTTTCTTGCTTATAATATTAAGGTCTTCCTGAGTAGGATAATTTGGCGCACTATTATTTACCCAGACATCATACGCTGACCCATTATTTCTTCCAAAAACATATTTTAATATCTTATAATTACCATCTAATCCTTCTATTTTCAAATTAATAGAAATTTCTTTCTCCTCAAATATATCATAACGTTCTAATAAATTAAGTTCACTTCGATCTCCATTCGCAAAATGTTCCTTATAGTGACAGTAATTCCAAAGTAATACTACAATTTTCCCATCTTTTTTTGTTACAAAATAATTATCTCCGCAAGCAATTTTTTCAGAACCCAATCTTGATAAAAACCAATATCCATAATAAGATGCTTTTTTTAGACCCTGAAGATTAATTAATCCGAATCCACCATGAAAAAGTGTATCCCCTGCACCATTTTCTTCAAAAATATCCGTAAAAGTCCAAAATCCTAATGAATCAACAAGTCCAATACCTTTTATGTTATTATCGATAATGTAAGGCGCCATAAACGCAGTATCATGAACTAAATCTCTTGGACTTGGTGATGAATTCCATTCGGTTAAATGAATTTCTGCATTTTTGTAAGAGCTATTCATAACAGATCCACGTATAGCTTTAAGATGATTAACCGTAGCAAACTCATCCATATAGCCCATTAGTTTTACTCCCTCAGTATCAAGTGGCCAATATGTAGGATATGGGTGAGCTGACACAAAGTCCACCGGGAGTTGATTAGTATTACAATATTCCAGGAATGCTTCCACATATGGGACTCTACCCTTACATTCACGAAAATCTGCTCCACTGGTTGAAGGTCCACCCACCTTTAAGCGCCTATCTACAGATTTTATTGCCTTTGCACTATAATTGTACAATTTAAAATACTCATCTTGAGTACTACTCCAAAACGAACCAAGATTAGGTTCATTCCATACCTCGAAATACCATTTTAAAACTTCATTTATCCCATAACGATTAATTGAATGTCGTACGGTTTCTTTTATAAGCTCAAACCACTTTTGATAATCTTTAGGCGGTGTAGAATTACCTTTCCACCAAAAAACTGTATCAGCTCCTGAAGATAATGCAGAAGGCATAAAACCTAATTCTAATATAGGATGTAACCCTATACTTAATAAAAAATCAAGTAGATTGTCAAAATACTGCCAATTGTAATATGGCACTCCCTCATCATTTTCCTTGTAAATCATCATATCATCATGAAATATGCCATGAAACCTAATATATTCAAATCCTATTTCCCTTTGAACTTCCTTTAATTGATTCCGCCAGTCCTCACGTAAACCTTCTGATGCACGCCCTGCAGTTATCTCTTTTTTCCAATATTGCTTAAATTTCTCTCCGGTTTTATTTATATTAAAACTTATCTTGCTCATCCTAATTCCTCCTGGTGTATTTAGTTCCAGCTTCTAATTAAGTGTAAACATAAAATACTTGAGAGGATTTTTGTATGTCCACTCAAGTATTAATCTTTTTTTTACTATCTATATTGTGATTTATTTTTTAATTGACTCATTATAAGAAGCTGTTAACTCATCAATTACTTTATCTCCACCTTGCGTACGCCAATTCTCTACAAGTTTATTATACTCGGCATCGTCAATTTGACCCATTACATATTTTATTCTAGCATCCATTACAATCTTATCTAATTGACCACCAACTTGATTTTTAGTTTCTGAATTTAGTGCCTCAATTGGATTAACTACTAAAAATTTTTTATTTGATGTAAATGCGGCATTTACCTGTTTAGTAATATCTTTGTCTTCTGCAGTTTCAACTTGTGCTGGTCTTAAAATCAACATTGTTAAGGCATATGAATCATCTGCCAATTTAGAATCCGCGATACTTTTCTTAACGCCATTTTCAACTTTATAATTTACACCTTCTACCCCATAAGTAAACAAATCAATCATTTCAGTTGTTGCCATCTTATCATAAAATGATAAGATTTTCTTTAAATCAGCTTCAGTTTTAACCGCAGTCTTACTGAACATCACCATACCATTATGACCAGGTGTTGCAGGTACTTTTTGACCACTAGGTCCTGATAAAGCTGGAGCTATAGTGATTTTGGCAGTAGGGACAGCACTCATGAGGTTTGGCCTTGCACCACTCTCAGTTTCATTTGTATTACTACCTGCATCATCAAGAGTAGCAAATGCCATACCTACCTTTCCTTGATCGAAAGCATCAGCTCTCTTAGTACCTGTTACAAGAGCAAAATCTTGATTCATTATTTTCTCTTTATACATTTTTTTTAACCAGCCTAATGTACTGACATATTCTTTTGTTGCAAAAGAAGGTACTATTTTACCATCCTCAAGTCCCCATTGATTAAAACCACCTGCTGCAACAGTCAAAGTATCTATACCATTCCAGCCAGCGCTACCTACACTTATATCTGCGTACTCAATTCCAACGGTATTCGCTTTACCATCTTTATCTGGATCATTTAGAGTGAAAGCTTTCGCAACATTATACACTTCTTCTATTGTAGTAGGAACTTTTAGTCCTAGATTATCTAACCAATCTTGCCTTATAATCAAACCAGATCTTCCTAATACTCTAGGTCTAGGGAGTCCATATAATTTGCCGTCTATTTTGCAGTTATCAAGAACTAACTGATCACTATAAAACTTTTTTAAATTAGGATAGCTATCGAGTAATGGTCCCACTTCCCAAAACACTCCGGCTGATATGGCACTTAGAACACTTGTAGTTCTAAGCATTCCAGCATCAACTACTGTCGCCATTGGTAATGAATTTGAAGCTAATGTTACATTAAATTTTTCTTTATAGCTTCCAGATGGTACAAATGATACATCAAGATCTACATTTGTAGTTTCTTTTATTTTATTTAGAATAGTATTCCCCTCTATTCTTGGTGGTTGAGCTGACATAAGAATTGACATAGCGGATATTTTAGTTGTCGTAGGCACTCCCGTTGCGAGACTTCCATCAGTTTTTTTACTGCTACTACAACCTGCCAAAAGTGATAAAATTGTAATACTAAAAACTGTTACACTAATATATTTCTTAATTTTTTTACTCATCATAATAGGCACCCCTTAATAATCTTATTTTGAATTTTAAACTTTCTTATAATTATACTCTTATATATTTAACCTTCCATTAACCTTTTACTCCCCCTATTAGGGCCCCCTTTGCAAAATATTTTTGTAGGAAGGGATATAATACTAATACGGGTATAGTAGCAATGACAATTACTGCATATTGCATGCTCTGTGGAGGTATAGCAGTAATTTCACTAGTCGCTGATGAATTACTAAATCCACCTGATGATAATAAAACAATCTGTCTTAACCATACTTGAATTGGCCATTTATTTGGATCATTTATATACAATATTGCCGGAAAGTATGAATTCCAGTGACCAACAGCGTAAAACAATGCAATTGTTGCTAAAGATGGAAGTGATAGCGGGATTACAACTTTAAATAATATACCCCATTGACTACAGCCATCAAGTTCAGCTGCTTCTTCAAGTTCTTGTGGTATCTGTTGAAAAAAGCTTTTTATCAATATTAAATTAAAGGCACTTATAGCAGTAGGTAGCCATAAAGACCAAAACGTATTGGTCAGTTTAAGCGATGTCACTACTAAATATGTAGGAATCATTCCCCCACTAAACACCATTGTAAATACAATAAGCATTAGAATAGTTTTTCCACCTTTTACATACTTTTTTGAAAGTGGATAAGCTGTTAATACTGTTAATATTAAATTTATGCTAGTTCCTATTACTGTAATAAAAATTGAAACCAACATACTTCTAGGAACAACGTTTGTTGTAAATACATACCTGTATGCCTCTAAAGATGCTTTCTTTGGAATTAAAAATATCTTTGCTGCTAGTAACTCTTGGTCACTAGCAAGTGATGCCCCAACAACATATATAATAGGAAGTATGCACAATATTGCTACTAAAAGTAAAAATATATGATTGAATAAATCAAAACTATTGCTTGCCTTAGATCTTTTTATAGCCATATTAATACACTCCTTCTTCACCGGCTTTTTTAGCCAAATAATTAGTGCTTAGTACAAGGATGAATGCAACAATTGATTTGAACATTCCAACTGCAACACTATAACTTAATTGACCGTTTTGCATAGCTGCAGCATAAACGTATGTATCAAATACCTCTCCTACATTTCTATTTAAAGAATTTAGCATTAAAAATATCTGTTCAAACCCACTATCTAAAAATGTACCCATTCTTAGAATAAGTAATATTATTATTGTTGATTTTATTGCAGGCATAGTAATATGAACTAATTGTTGCCATCGATTACATCCATCTACCTCTGCGGCTTCATAAAGTTGAGTATCAACACCAGCTAGTGCCGCTAAAAATATTATTGTTCCGTATCCAGTTTCTTTCCAAATTACTTGCATGGTAATTAATGGTCTAAACCAAGTCTCACTTCCAAGAAAATTTACTGAATTTCCTCCAAATTGCTTTATTATTTCATTTATAACACCACGCTGATTGGAAAGCATTGTAAAACATAAACCAGCTATAACAACCCAAGATATAAAATGTGGCATATATATTAGAGATTGAACTATTTTTTTGTACTTATTGCTTCTAATTTCATTAAGTAACAATGCAAGCATTATTGGTAATGGAAAATAAAATACAATATTGTAAACTGCAAGTACTAATGTATTTCTAAATAAATTATAAAAGTCAGGATCCGCAAACAACCTTTGGAAATGTTTAAGCCCAACCCAAGGACTTTTGAAAAATCCAAGAAAAGGCGAATAATCTTGAAATGATACAGCTAAACCTGCCATTGGCAAATACTTAAAAATAATAAAATATAATACCCCTGGAATAAGCATAATATAAAATGTTTTATATTTTTTAATACTTTTTAATAAATCTTTAAACCCATTTGTTTTTTGCATAACATACCCACACACCTTTCAAAACTTCTTTTTAAGACCAAATTAGAAAACGTATTCAATCGATAATGTAATGTTAGCATATATAATTTATGGAATATATAATAGTTTCAGCTAAACCATCATCAAAAGGTTACTTAAGGGGGCTCTTTTAATATTAAAAAAGTCATAACTATCATATAAATGTCACAACACCATTAGAATAGTATAAATAAACCTGTCATAAATTCGTTTACATAAAAAAAGTTAGAAGAGATTTTTACAACATCTCTTCTAACTTTTTAACTTAATCATGCATTAATCATTACTCAAACCTTTATTATAACTCCTTAAATTGTCCTGGTGTTATTCCCTCATATTTTTTAAATACACGTATAAGTGAATTACTATCATTAAAGCCCACTTTTTGTGCAACAACTGCTATACTCATTGATTCTTTTAACAATATTTTGGCTTTATTTATTCTTTTTGTGTTTATTAAATCCATTATACTTTCTCCAGTAAACTCTTTATAGATGGAGGATATGTATTTTGCATTCATACCAATGTCATTTGCAAGTGTTGAGACATTAAGTGTTTCACTACAAAAATTATTTTCCACTACTATCTTTATTTTATCTACAATCTTATTTTTACTTTTACTTTGACTATATATGAGCATATGATCACAAATACTACGCAGACAATTTATTAATTCTACCTTCATTTCATCAATGGTTTTACGTGTAACCACCTTTTCGATAAAATTGCTATCTTCTCCAAATGAACTTTCGTTCAAAATACCATCACTACTTAAAGCCTTTATAAAAGTACTAATCAGATCGATTATAACAAATTTGGCCATATTGATTGACATCATCTTTTCAGAAAAATTATTCTTTAAAACCTCTTGCACCATTTCTTCAGATTTAATAAAATCACCTATTTTTATACTATTAATAAGTTTTTGTTCATCTTCTATATTATAATAGTAACCATAATTTTTCTGTCCTCGTAATTTTATTTCATCATAATAGAAAACATTACTACTTAAATCAAATAGCCTATACTCCATAGCCTCTAAGGCTTCCTGATATGCTCTAGGGATGTTATAAATAGTTTTGTTTAATTCACTTATTGACACTGTTAAATCAATGTTTATTTTTGACTTAACATTATCCCTTAATTGGCTAATTGAAAAATCAATCTCCTTTTTCCACTCATCTGTCTTTTCAGCTTTTTCAGTTCGTAAATTCAATATACAAGTTAGCATTTCATCAGGTTTTGAGGAATATATATTATATCCTTCTCCAAGCGAATTTTTGAATTCCTGTAAAATTAAAGCTTCAAAAGAAGTCATATAATTATCTTCAATATATTCTAATTTATCCATCTCCAAATTAGCACTAACGTCAATATAAAATATAATAACTATAAAAATTTCTGAATCAAAAGTTATCCCAAATGAATCTAATGCCTGAAAATCAGGACTTTTATTAACAAACCTACCCTTAAGTAATCTAGATATAAAGTTCAGGTAAAGCGCATGGTTTTGTACTTCTAATTTCATATTAACAAATTCTCTTTGATTGAACACTTCTACAATGGAATTTTTAATAAATCCAAATTCATTATATTCTAAGTTTTTGTTGTTATTAGGCATATTCTTAAAAGTGTTTACTAATTCATTCACTGGATCATAGTTTTTTCTAGCAAACCAGAATATCGCTATACCACCAAGAATAATAGAAAATAAAAAACAAATAACTGTAAGATTTCTAATATATACTACTTTCTCTTGGAACACTGAACTCGGAATCACGCAGACATATTTCCATCCACTTGTCTTAGATGATATATATGATACAACTACATTTTCTCCTTTATAACTGGTATTAATATTACCTATGTCACCTATCATATCATTGTATTTTTCAACAGGTTCCAAATTAGAATTATTTATAGAATTAAATAAAACATAATTATCCTTATTGACAATATAGACAAGACTATTGTTGACTTTACTTATATTTTCAGTATATTTAATTAACTTGTTTTGGTCAAATACAATTACTAAGTTAGCCTTTGCATTATTCAAAGATTCAATTGGTAACGACTGAAAATGGGCCATTGTTTTTATTCCGCTTGTATCATTTCCCTTTAAATAGACCTGAGAATTTTGATTAGCATATTTTTTATTCATCATGTTTTGCCAAGCCTTAAAATCAATATTCTTATTTGAAATTTTAGCATCATAAAATTCTCTTTTAGTATATAGATTTGAATCAGCCCATACTAAATCCTTATCATTAAAATAAATAAAAACTGAACTTATAAATCTATCAGTTAATGAATACACATTAAAATCTTGATTCATCTCCAAAACTTGACTTACATATGTATAAGAACCTAATATTTGCTCTAAACTCTCACGTTTCATTACATTTGCTAATTTTGAATTCGAATTAATTTTATACCCTATATTCTCTATCTCACTAACATGTCCATCGAAATCTGATTGGAATTGATTTAACATAGCTACATTTGAATCTGTAATTTGCTTTTCTATTATTTTAATCGATCTTATAGATATATAACTATTTATAACTAACGGAATAAGTAGTATTAAAGCATATGATGTTATCCATGATATTAAAACACTTTTTGTTATCTTCAAATATTTTGACTTCACTTAATACACCTTCATTTCCTATAATAATCACCTTAAGTATAAGGTCAAAACTAATAAATATCAATTTAATTATATTACTGAGCATCCATACCCTTATTCCATAGTTAAATCATCACCTTCGGTGCTGCAAAATTTAGTTCACTATCCAGTTTTCTAAATCATCACTCCAGGCAAGTCCCATAGCTGCACTAAACGATTCGGCCCTGTCTCCGTGGAAAAACATAAGCCATTTGCCACATTCTTTTCGCATATCTAAAACCATTGCAGCAGTACATCCTCCTTCTGCCCAAGAAAGCTCCGGGAAATCTAGATATCTAACATCCGTCCAATCAATTAAATTCTTGGATTTGGCAGTTCCTATTCCTCTTCCTTTTCTACAAGGTGAAAAAAACATAATATACTCATCATTATGTAGTATAATACATGGATTTTCAATGCTTGAGCCATCTGGAGTATCCTTTGCGCTGAAAACTGGCTTGTCCGGGCTAACTTCCTCCCAGGTTTCCAAATCCTCTGAAACTAAAAGCCCAATTTCTCCACTTGTTTTATAAAAACACCAAACCTTATTTTCATGATAAACCATAAAAGGGTCAATCTGTCTGCTGGATTGTGTCCAATTCACTTCACACCCCTCTTCTTTAATTACTTTAGGCGACCTCCATGTTATTAAATCATGGCTTTCCATAATCCACAGACGTGAATTTTCACCACCATATATGCTTCCTTCTTTTATGGGATAGCTTTGAACACACATTATCCACTTATCTCCTACCCTTAAAATATTGCCAGGACTTGAAAAATTCAAGTCAGAAGTAGTGAGCCTCTTAAAATTGTCCCAAGTAGCAAGATCCGTGCTTTCACATACATTTAGAAAAAACGACCCCTTATTGTTCTTATTCTCATAGGCAGAATGAAAACACCTAAACACACCCTCATTGTATATAACCGCTGGATCTCTCGGTGAGTAGTCAGGTTCACATTCAAATATAGGATTTTTTACTTTTGATAAATCAATCATAATATTAATTCAGCTCCTTTTTTTAAATTAGTATTTATAATAACATCAACTTTTTAGCCAAAGAATCATCAATTTTAATTACACCGCCATGACGTACCCCTTGTGGAAATTCAACTTTTTGTATTATATCAGTCCAATTACGACCATCATAACTTATAGATGCACCATAATGATTTTCTTTAAAGTGATCATAGAACATAATGAGCTCTCCTTCAGCTTCAAAAATTACAGGTCCTTCAGTTAAATTCGGTGTTATTAATTCCGATATATTTGCATAAGGTCCTTCAGCTTTTTCTGAGCAACATACTCTTATAGCTTTAAATTCAGTATCAACCTCGTTTGTTCCACGTTCATCCTTAAAAGCCATTAAATACTTTCCATTTTTGTAAGCAACAGTTGCATCAATTACACTATACCCCGGATCGAAAAAAATCTTTGATGGAGTATAATTAATAAAATCTTTTGTTGTTGTAGACCAAATTCTATGGTCTTTAAAATTCACTGGTCCTTCTACACTCACTGTGGATGACCAGATAATTCTATATAAATCTTCTTCATAATCATAAAAACATTCTGGTGCCCAGCTATTTCTTGTACCTGGTACGTCTACCATTACACCAATGGCCTCTTGCCGTGACCATTCAATAAGATCATTAGAATAACAATGAATAATGTATTTACTTCTCCAGCTATCAGTAAAAAACAAATGAAATATCCCATCTTGAGCCTTAATTATAAATGGATCTCTAATGCTTTTTGAATTCACGTTGCATGTAAGCACAGGTTTGTTGTTATTAATGGGTTTCCACTGGAATCCATCATCACTTAATGCTAAATGCAAAGCCTCAGATTCTGTTTTAAAATAAGAAAAAACATACATAAATATTCAACCTTCCTTCTTAATATTTTGTGATATTGTTGTTGTTTTATTCACTTTATCTCTAAATGAAACATATAAAAGGTAAGCAACTACAGGAACTGCCACCACAGCCCAAAGCCTTCCAGTAAATAGATCTACAATCCAAAATCTCATGACATTTCCGCCTTCTAAAAAACTTGTTATATTTCCACTATATCCACTAATTTTATTACCCGTTTCCAGTGCTAATGCTGTAAACATAGGAGCCATTGTCGATGCTACATATAGCTTGGCAACTATTATAGGTATGCTTGCAATAATTGCTCTTATCACATTCCCACGTGTTGCAACTACAACCATAACTACTGCTCCTATCAAATTCGGTAAATCTCCTAAAGGTATAAACTTAACCCCTGGAAGTACAAAAGCTAATAAAAGAGCTACTGGCATAAGAATAATTCCAGTAACAATTACTGCTGGATTACCCATAAGAAGAGCTAAATCAAGGCCTATGTAAGTTCCCTTCATGCTGGGAAACTTTTTCAACATATACTCCTGCATAGCGCCTGATATAGGCATAAGTCCCTCTCCCAATATTCCTGTCATTTTTGGGAGTATATATATCACTGCAGCTATAGTAATTGAAAGATCTAATATATCTTTTAGACTATAATGTGCAAAAATTCCTAGCACAGCCCCCATCACAATACCTAAAAACATAGGTTCTCCAAAAAATCCAAGTTTTTCCTTAATATGTTCTGGATCTGCCTTAAGCTTGTTAATTAAAGGGATTCTATCAAATATTTTATTTAAAAACTGTGTATAAGAATAATAAGCAAGCCCAGAGAGCGTAGTAACTGCTACTCATTCTATCCCTGATAAGTTTATTACATCTTCAGCACTCCAATCTGCAAGCTTTATACATATAATAAGTAATACAAGTGCTGAGGAAATTGATAGAAATATATTGTTGCTAATTTTATATACAAGCTGCGCTGTAAATATAAAATGCCAATAATTCCATATGTCTATATTTATTGTTTTTGTAAGTTTAGTGACCAACATAATAATATTTACTAATATAATAAGAATTATTAAAATTGGTGCAAGTTTGAAAGACCACGCCATTGCAGCCAGTGGTGGCCAACCAACATCCATTACATTTTGACTTATTCCTGTTCTCTCGATAATAAGTTTTAAAACTGGTCCAATTTTATTTACAAAATAATCAAAAATAACAAATATGCCAACAAAACCTATTCCAAGAGTAACGCTAGCTTTTAAAGCTTTCTTCATCTTGAGTCCTATTATTGATGATAAGATTATCATAAGTATTGGAAGCAGTACATATGATTTAAAGCTTAACATGGTGGTAACAATAAGATTAAGTGTATTCATTTAGTTGACCCCTTTGCTAATGCGCATTTCATAATATCAAGCTAAAACCCTTGAAAACACTACTGCCTTCAAGGGTCTTTGGTAAACCACATTTATAAATATAGACTTGAAATTATTTTACTATTATATTTTCTTTATTCTATTATTATATCTTCTTTACCTGCAAAAGCTGCTTTTCCTTTGAAATCCTCATAACTAAGGTCTTCTACATTATGAGCCTCTAAAGCAGCACCATAATAGTCCTCAAGTTTTTCTGGCCACACTACTTTAACATGACGTAATGTTATGTCTTTAGCATTTGCACAGTATATTCCTGCTGTATTTCCTCTATCAAGACCTTCATCAAGGCTAGGACGCCTGTCATATATTCCACCATCCCACTTAGTCCATTTTTCTATCTCAACCCTAACATTATCCAAAACAATTTCTTCTACAGGATTTCCCTCTTGTCCACTTATATAAACACCATTTTCACCTTTACATGTAATATTACCAAAATACAAATTCTTTATCTTCCCAACCTTAGTGCGCTCATATCTATTGAATGCTGTAACATATATGGGCTCAGCTTTTCCCCACCAGCGGTCGTAAAATCTTCTAGTTTCTATAATAATATTCGTGAACCTCACATTTTCTATATTACCTTTACCTCTAAGCTGAATGCCTATTCCTCTGTTACTTCTCAATATATTACATGAATCCACTTGAATATTACGGAAATCATTTTCAGTTTCTGTTCCAATTTTTATAGCTGCACTTGTAGATACAAATGTACATCCAGAAATAAGTATATTTTCTGTATCTCCATAACTTTCAAGCTCTTTTGTATTCTTTAAAACAATGCAATCATCTGCAGTCTCTATATAACAATTTGTAATTCGCACATTCTTGCAGTGATCTGGATCGATTCCATCACTATTAGCCATGCTTAAATTGTTGATTATTCTAATACCAGAAATATTCACGTCCTCACATGCAGCTGGGTGAATTACCCATGTTGATGCATTCACAAGTGTTATATCTACAATATTAACATGCTTGCAGTCTCCAATGAAGACAAGCTTTGGTCTTGGATATGTGATCCCTGAAATATGATACTGAGTTATAATATCCATAAAAGCTTCTGCATTTCCATCAATAGATCCTCTACCTGAAATTGTAATGTTATTCTGTCTTATTGCACATATTAATGAATGAGGATTTTCCAGAGAGTTACCCATACTTCCAGTTTGAGTATTTGTATATTCATGTTGTGGGTAATCCTCCTTATTTTTACTAGCCTTTAAACATGCCCCAATTTCTATATGAAAGTCCACATTTGATTTTAATAATATTAAGCCCGAAATGTATGTTTTACCTGATGGAATTAATACCCTTCCACCGCCTGCTAAAGCACAAGCATCTATAGTTTTTTGGATAGCTGGTCCATCATTAGTTTCACCATCCCCTACCGCTCCGTATTCTAGTATGTTGTAATCTGACATAATTGTATCCTCCTTAATTAAAATAAAAGTTTTTTTATCTGCCGCTAATATCTTAATGGTATCATACAAACCTTTACATGGTATATACCCATTTTGGAGAAACGGTCACTAATAATACCTTTTAAACGTTATTTTCGTATATTAAAAAGGTCATAATTATCATTTAAAAGTCATAATTTTCATGGTATTGTTCTAAGATAGACGGTTTAAAGCTATGAGTGAGTGAGTTAGATATAATATAAAATATGACTGTTTACAAGTATGATTTGTCAACAGTATTTTTTTATTATAATATAAAAAAATAACTTTTTATGATAACGATAACAGTATTCATATTTAGTAATGTACTTAAACTAACCTTTTAAACATCACTCTATCTAATTAGTGATTTATTTATTATGGGTTTCTATGCTAATATAAACCTGTAAACAATAACATAATTACTGTAAATACGTTATTAACAATTAAAAAGGGGTGTGACTATAATTTATGCAAAACACAGTAAATCATATTTAGTGAATAAATATAACAATAAAATTTTTATTCTTTAAAGCTTGAAAATTGCTAGGCCCTTTATTCTACAAGTAGTAGAAAAGGTTGATAGTTCTTATGTTTTTAAGCTTAATGCTAAGAATTGATTTTATTTTCCTTTTGAAAAAAAGCCTGATACTAGGATTGGTGGTCAATGAAGTGGCAAGTAATAAGGACTTTACAATATATTTCACAGATTTTACAGGGTTTAACCATACTATAAATATATATATATTCAATTAGTAAATTGCTATTTAATTTCAAATCTATATAAATACAAATATTAAATAGTAAAAATTTTAATATAAAGGAATTGATTTTATGAAATCGTATCTTTCATATTGGACAGGCAATGAAGTTAAAGAGCCTGCTCTGGTAGACTTTAAGCATTTTCCTGTGCGTTGCTATTTTGACAACGATAGTGATGAACTTATTAATTTCCATGGTAAGGACGGACGCATCAATTATGATGTATACAGACAAATGCTTAAATCCTTAAAAGGAATGGGATATAATGCTATTGACATACACGACCAACTAGGTAGGGCAGAATTTTATCGTTGGGATTCATATAAAAAATATTGGAATTATGTAGGAGACATCAACCATATAGAAAAACTTATAGACATAATCCATGAGGAGGGCATGCTTGTACAAATTCCTATGTATCTTGCATGGGCATTTGACCCAATTGAAGAATCTGAGGAATGCTGGAGTAGATATTCGCAAAAGTGGAGTGACAAATGGGCATCATACATGAATTCTACCCTTGGAAAGGGAGATATCTTCCTGATGCGTCCACGTTCTCCTGTATATGATTCAAAGTACAAGTGTACCTGCCCTGCTTGCGTAAAAAAAGGAGTAGGTGCAATAATGACTGAAGCCTTCGCAGTAATTGAGAAAATTATACTTCAGAAAAAAACAGACGCCATGTTTATTTGCGATTTATATGCTGAGGGGTATGAATTATGGTTAAATGGGAGCTTCAAGGTCAGTGAAAAGTGGCTGCTTATGGTAGCGGATAATGGATATGGTAAGCTTCCGCCACTACATGATATGGGAAAAGGAAATAATAAGTGGGGGGTATATCTTCATGCAGGTTTCTGGCTAAATCATACTACTCAGGACCCTCATCTAGAACCACTTATGGAATCTGTAAACAAGGCGTATAAATGTGGTGCAACACATTATGTACTAGTTAATGGGCAGAGCTTTAAAAACTTTATATTAAATTTAGAAGCAGTAATGCATATGATTTATTATGGTACGGACTTTTCACGTAAGAATTTTATAAGTAGCTGGTCAAAACGTTTGTTTGGAGTATCTGATGAAAACCTTGCCCATCGCATAGACTTATTTATTGAGGATATAGCAGAGGCACACCGTGGAATAGCTGTATGTCCTGCGTATCTTGATTCAACGGAGGATCTTGATAGAGGATTTACCGCAACCATGATTAATGTGGTTTACAAGCTGATTTTTAAAATTAATGGCACCCATAACGAAGCAATACCCTATAACATAAGGAAGGCAGAAGCATATAAAATTCAATTTGAAAGGCTACTTAAAGAATCACAGTCTATAGAACTCCTTATTGAAATCAGTAAAAGGGTGGCATGGAATGATCAGTTTACATTTCCGATGATGATTATGTGTGCACAGCTGGAATTTGCAATTGTGTTGTTTGAAATTTCAGATGGAAAACGAGAAAAGGAAGAAGCAAAAACAGCATTACAATCTCTTCGCTTATTGACAGAGACGGGTTCAGACTTGACATTCTTTAAGGAATGGTATCTTCCTGAAAAATCCCGTAGGCATCATCCGATACCTGACGAAGACATTTTCACATTCTAGTGGATATTTTATCCTAAACTTCTTCACAGTGAACCTAAAGAGAATAATAAAGTTGAAAAGCATGAGATATCCAAAAATATGAATATCTCATGCCTTTTCTATTCAAGCTTAAAAACTTTACTGAAAAAAGGGTGCTTTTTTCATTGTTCTCCATGAAAGGCGAGCATTTTTATCTTAAGTGTCTAATATCTAGGTTACAGTTCATTTTATAGTGCATAATACATTCTATTCATAGAATAACATTCTTGTTGCATAAGCATTTCGGTATTGAGTAGGAGTAAGCCCAACTAATTTCTTAAACACCTTCATGAAGTTATGACTATCATTATAGCCAAGTTGATAAGCTACCTCACTAATATTAGCATTAGTATCGCAAAGCAAATACTTCGCTAGTTCAATTTTTTCTTGTATTAACTGTTGCTTTAGAGATACACCAGCTATAGTACTGAATAAATGGGATATATACCTTTTGTTATATCCAAAATGCTCTGCTATTTCTGATACCTTTAAATCATTATTCCGATTCCATTTAATATAGTCTTGTATATCATTAAAAAGTTGTTTCCTTTTTAGCGCTGAATTATCTTGGTTTTCCTTTGCTAAAAACTGACTAAAAATTTCGCAAAGTATAGTTGTACATACATAGTTATTTTGAAGATTGTTATGATAACTACGAACACTATCCTGCAAATGCTTCATAATTACAATAATTTTTTCAAGATTTTCAACTTTTCCATGTGTTGGTATATATATTTTATCCTCTAGTGGTTCTACTGGAAATTCTTCTAACAGTTTAGCACTTACAGGATTTTCATAGGTAAAATGCAACCAATAAAATGCACAATCGCTTTTTTTATATCCCGCTTGTTTTGCTGACGGCGGAAAAATAAGAAATTCCCCTTTTCCAACAGAATACAGTCGCTGTTCAACTTGAAGATATGCTACTCCCTCTGTAACTACAATCAATTCGTAGTCCTTCATATATCGTGTAAAGTGCGTCCATTCCGGTGATGGTGCTTGAAATTTACCAGTTGAATTATATTTTAGAGGCATTGCAAGTGAAAATTCATAATACTCCATATGACTTTTTACCACCTATTCTGTATTTAAACTATTTTATTTTTAGATAGATATTATTATACTAATAATAATAATAACCTGTATAAAATTTTTTTTTAAAAAGGAGTCTTTATAATGATTAAATCTTTTTCAATGTCCGATGTGCAACTTACTGATCCTTATTTAACAAATGCATTTCTGAAAGAAATCGAGTACCTGAAATCCTTTAATAGTGACAAACTACTATCTTTCTTTCGCATAACAAAAGATATTACTCCAAAAGCTGAAAGCTATCCAGGATGGGAAGACTCAGAGATTCGTGGTCATACCTTAGGTCACTATTTGTCAGCTTTAGCTCAAGTTTATTCTACTACAAAGGATATCACAATATATGAAAGGTTACAATATATATTAGATGAGTTATACCTTTGTCAATTCGATAATGGTTATCTTTCAGCCTTTCCAGAAGAGTTCTTTGATAAGGTAGAAAATGGAAAACCCGTGTGGGTTCCTTGGTATACTATGCATAAAATCATTGCAGGATTAAATACTGTGTGCCAGCTTACAGGAATCAAAAAAGCCTTTGAAATTGTTTCAAGAATTGGTGATTGGGTCTATAACAGAACTGACAAATGGACACCAGAAACTCAGGCTAAGGTTTTATCTGTGGAGTATGGTGGCATGAACGACTGTATGTATGAACTTTTTAAAATAACTAAGGATGAAAAACATCGCTGTGCAGCACATAAGTTTGATGAAGTGTCACTATTTACACAAATTCATGATGGAAAAGATATCTTAAACAATAGACATGCTAATACAACTATTCCTAAGTTTTTAGGTGCATTAAACAGATATTTTGTCTATGGTGAAAGTGAACAATTTTATCTAGATACTTGCAAGCAGTTTTGGAATATTATAATAAACCACCATAGCTACGTAACAGGTGGGAACAGTGAATGGGAACATTTCGGGGAACCAAATATTTTGGACGCAGATAGAACATCAGCTAATTGTGAGACTTGCAATACGTACAACATGTTAAAATTATCGAGGGGTCTTTTTCAAATCACAGGTGATAAAAAATATTCTGATTTCTATGAGAAAACTTTTATAAATGCCATACTCTCCTCTCAAAACCCTGATACTGGAATGACTATGTACTTTCAGCCAATGGCAACAGGTTATTTTAAGGTTTACAACAAGCCTTTTGAACACTTTTGGTGCTGCACTGGAACAGGGATGGAGAATTTCTCAAAGTTAAATGACAGCATTTATTTTTATGAAGACAATAAACTGTTTGTAAATATGTATCTTTCTTCATCATTAAATTGGACTGAAAAACAGATTATGCTCGTTCAAAATACCGATATACCTAATACTAATACTTCATATTTCAAAATTAATACAAAGAATGATATTGAGTTAGGTATTTGTTTGCGTATTCCAATCTGGTCAAAAGGTGTAAGTATAAAAATTAACAACCATCCCACTATCTTCAAAGAAAAAAAAGGATATGCACTTATTAACAGAATCTGGAAAGATAGTGACACAATCGAAATAAACTTTAAAATAGAAGCTGATTTTTCATCCTTGCCAGATAACTCAAACGCCATTGCTTTCACCTATGGCCCATTAGTTTTAAGTGCAGGCTTAGGTGCAGAGAAATTAGAGGAATCAACTACAGGAGTCATTGTAAGCATTCCAACTAAGCATGTAGAAATAAAAGATCACATTGTTATCAAAGCAGAAGGTATTGCTTCCTGGAAAAAGCATATCACTGAAAACTTGATAAAAACCGAAGGCAAATTGCAGTTCAGATTAATGGGTACTGATGAAGATACTAGCCTAATATTTACTCCACATTACCTGCAACATTCCCAAAGATACGGTATTTACTGGATATTGGTTGAAGAAAATTCAGAAGAACTGAAGAAATATATTTCACAAAAGCAGCAATCTAAGCGAGTTAAAGCCGCAGAAATCGACAGTATTCAAATAGGTAATGATCAATATGAGCTTTCACATCATATATTAGGTCAAGACACCCAGGCTGGAGACCGTGATGGCTTTCACTATAGATTTGCAAAGAACAACGGCTGGTTTAGTTATGAAATGAAGGTAAACCATGATGAAGATACTTACCTACAATTTAGCTATATGCCAGGAGACTGTAAAGAAAGCTTTGATGTGTATATTAACGATTCTCAGATTTCTCATGAAGCTCGTGGTAATAAACCTTGGAATGAACTTACTGAAAAGACTTATTTAATTTCTAAAGAACTTTATGGTAACAATAATACTGTAACCGTAAAATTTAAGGCAGGAGCTAAGGATATTACAGGAAGAATTATAGAACTTATTAGAACAACTAAGAAAGTATAATATATTAAATTTTACAATATGCAGTAATCATTTATCAACTTGATTAATTGAGGGTGCTACAATACCGTACAAAATAAAACCTGACAGATTTAGAGTAAACTACTCTAAATTTATCAGGTTTTATTTAGATTAATTTAATCAAGCCAGTAACATTACCTCATTAGATTTTACTGTTACAGCATCTTTAGTAACATTCTAATAAAACTTTAGAGAAGTTCAGGTGCTGCTTCATTCTATTTCCAATTTTTGACTCTGTTATACTCATCCATTGTAATTGGAAGCACGGTACCATGCTTAAAACCATATGGAAAGCTAAAGCTTTCATCTGAACGAATAAAGCGTCCGCTTTCAATGTCTTCAGCTATAAATGGAACATAGCCCTGCCCCTCTCCCCGAACACCGAAAAAGTCTAACATCAAGCACCATTTACCATTACTGAGTTTAAATGCTGTGGGTGCTTCATAGGCAGCATGTCCAATTTTTTTCATTTCCTCGTCAAAGCCTTCAATTCTTGTATATTCCCCTGTAAGGGTTTCTCCTTTTTGCAATATGATAGCTGTAGGGTTTTTCTCACTTTTTAAGAAGCAGTAAAAAGCACCATTTTCTTCATAAATAGCGGAATCGATTATTCCACTGTCATCCTTTTTGTATAGCAACTGTGGCTTAGTAAAGCTTTTAAAATCCTTTGTGCGAGTATAATATATTGCTTTATCCCCGTAATTGTTGGAGGCATGAGCCGATGACCAGTGGATTACATAGTCGTCATTTTTTCTGTCGTATATGACATCTGGTGCCCAAAGGCAACCGAAATCCTCATCACCGAGCTCTACCATTCTCTGCTCCGACCAGTTCACAAGGTCTCCCGATTCCCACATAGAAAGGCACTTACTTCCGTATTTTGTGATGTTGCTCCAATCTCCACTGTACTTGGTGTTGAAGCAATTGGCGAGACTAAGGTCAGTGGCAATGATATAAAACTTCCCCTCCTTTGTTCTCACTATAGTGTGGTCCCGAACTCCGTTATCACCTTTTTCACTCCAGAGAACTGGCTCTGCGCCATTTACCTGTTCCCACTTAAATCCATCAGTGCTAACGGCAAAATATACCTGCTCTCCATCAGGAGCTTCCTTTTCTTTAAAATGTACGAATAAATATGCTTCCATTTAATAATCCTCCTCGTACTATTCTATCTAAGAATATACATTCTATGATCTTGGCTTAATCAATTTTAGAAAGCTTGTATATAACCGCGCCATGCTTGTTTACCTTTGCTCCAATTCTTCCTGTAAATTCTCCCATATCTTCATTTGTCCATAGATTTTTGGCTTTGTAGGTGCCTTTAATTCCAAGATTCATAAAGGTCACTTCAGGCTCTGTTTTCATAAATGCTGTGTTAAAAAAAGCTACATATTTGCTTCCATCCTCATCGTTACTAGCCCATATTACTGTATCTTCAGTACGGGTAATTTGTCTAGCCCCAGATGAATGCTTTAACAATCTTAAAATCTCTGGATTTGTTAGAATTGACAAAGTCCAATCATCATTATCACGAAGCTCCGCCCCTAACATCAGTGGAGAACGGAAAATGCTCCATAATGTCATCATTGTAATCTGCTCTTCTTTTGTAAAATTAGTAAATCTAGAAAGTTTATCATAGCCCGGGGTATTGATACCAATATGTCCCAGTGGAAGCATATCACAATCTGGCCAAGAACCCTCTTTTACATAAGGACTCCAATCCTTGCAGCGCCCAAACATAGCGTGTAATTGATCCCAATTGTCCCAAAAATCCCCCGTCATTCGCCACATATTTGCATTTTGACAGAGATGCTCTGCTTCTCCTAGTACGGCTGCTCCAGGGGACAGGCTTAATACCATATCTCTACCACAACTGTCCATAGCTTTGCGTATTAATTCAATTTCACCTTTTGCAGAGTATGGATTTAGTGGTTTGTATTCAGTATTACAAATATCATCGACTTTAACAAAATCTACTCCCCACTGGGCATACAATTCGAATAAAGAATTATAATACTCCTGTGCACCTTTTGCATCTGGGTTAACACCATACATATCTGTATTCCACGAACAAATAGAATAGCTTTGCGCAATATCACGAGCAGTAGCGCTGCATCCTTTAATTGGCGTAGCAGCATGAACCGCTTGACGTGGAATGCCTCTCATAATGTGAATTCCAAACTTTAATCCGAGACTATGAATATAGTCAGAAATATTCTTGAATCCCGCTCCATCTTTAGATGATGGGAAACGATTCACTGCTGGCATCAGACGAGAATATTCATCCATTTCAAGTGGATAAAAGTGATTATATTCTGTAGATTTAGCTTTTGGCTCATACCACTGAATGTCGCATACAATATACTCCCATCCAAATTTCTTCATCTTAAGTGCCATATAATCTGCATTACCCTTTAGATGTTCTTCGGTAACAGATGCACCATAGCAATCCCAGCTATTCCAACCCATAGGAGGTGTTGAAGCTATCCCCTTTTTCATAATAATTCTCTCCTTAAAAATATATTTTTTTAAATGTTCCCTATTAATATAAAGTACTATATTGCCTAAACTATCAGTATGTCTGAGCATTATACTCTCCTTATTTATATGATATCAGTGTTTTTAATCCACATCAATCGTAACATAATGCTAAATGAGGGTAATATATTGCTTTCAAAAGTATAAGACAACACGAACGAACTGTTAGACAATATTCAAAGAAGTCTTATTATAAGCATTTTTGAACTGCTTTGGAGTTAGATTCTCATGTTTCTTAAATAATTTAAGAAAATATTTTTCATCTATGAAACCTAATTTTTGTGCAATTTCTTTTATATTTAAATCAGATTGACATAAAAGTTGTTTAGCATTAGATATTCTTAAATAGTTTATATATTGTTGCATACTCATACCCATGTTTTTTTTAAAATATCGTGCTAGATATTCTTTAGAAAAACTGAACTCATATGCTACATCCTTTAGCGAAATATTCTTTGATATATGAATTTTAATCCATTCCAGTATTTTGGGAAGTTTATCTTCTTTATCTACTTCTGCTTCACTTAATTTAAAGCTTGAAATAGTTTGCTCTGTTATTTCTATTAAAAGTGATGTGATAATATAATTAACACTCTGTTTTGTATAATAGTTTGCTTGTGATAAGTGAAGCAATTGGTGAAAAAGTACGCTTATTTTATCTAGGTTTAAATCTTTTACATATCTAGGTATTAATATACTAGATTTTAATTCATTTAAATACGGGTTGTTTTTTGTCATTGCTATCTCGGCCTTAATATCAATATGATTCCTCATTATACAGCTATCATTACTATAAAAATGTGCCCAATAAAAGTTAGTCCCCTTCTCAGAGTAGTCATATCCTTTATGCCTAATCCCTGGTTCTAAAAGTAAAAAATCGCCTTTATGTAATTCATATTTTTCGTCTGCTTGCTGAATATATACTATGCCTTTATTGATTATAATAATTTCGTAATCACCGATGATCCTATCCAAATGTATCCATTTATTATCTGCCGTAAAATCTCCTGTTAAAGATAAAATTAATGGATTATCAATATTAGCGCTCAGATATTTCATAGTCAATATTCGCCACCTTTAGTTAATATAGTCTACTTACAATTAAGTTGCACTCTGTCATACTTAAATTGTACAAGATGTTAACATATATGTAAATGTAATTACAAGTATATAAAAGAGATTGAAGGGGGATTATTAAAATGATAATGAAAAAAACATTAGGTATTGTCCTTGCTGCATCTATGCTTACGGCTTCAATGGCTGGATGTGGAAGTAAAAGCGCTACTACTAGTTCTGCGGGTACAGATTCTACAGGCAAAGTTGTTACTCTAAACGCTATAATGCTTAAACACCCACTTACTCAAGATCTTGAAAAAATGGAATGGTTGACTAAAATAGAAAAAGAAGCCGGAGTTTCAATCAAGTGGCAGCAAATTAGTGCTGATTGGGCCCAGAAGAAAGGAACATTACTTGCAAGTGGAGATATTCCTGATTTAATATTTGGACAAAATGCAATCGTTGACAGCGACTATTCACAGTTCCCAGGCTTATTTCAAGATCTTACAGAACTTATTGAAACTGACGCTCCTAATATAAAGAAGATGTTTTCAGAGAAACCCGAAACGAAAACGATTGCAACTCAATTAGATGGAAAAATTTACGCTATTCCTAAATATCAAAGATTTTGGCCTACCACAGTTGCTAGGCAATATGTTAACCAACAATGGCTTGATAAACTTGGCTTGAAACAACCTACTAACTGGGACGAGTTGTATGATGTATTGGTAGCATTTAAGACAAAAGATCCAAATGGTAATGGTAAAGCAGATGAAATAGCTATGGATTTTACCGGCGGAGGTTTTAATGCTATGCGTCTATTAAGTAGTGAGGGTATTACTACCACTAATAGCAGTAACGATGGTTTCTTCGTAGAGGATGGCAAAGTTAAAAATCTTTATGTTGATGTACGTTATAAGACTTTAGTTACGTTCCTAAATAAATGCTTTAGTTCAGGTCTTATAAACCCAGAAGTCTTCACTCAAGATTATACAAAGTTTCAGGCCCTTGCACGTGGCACAGGTGATGTAGCAAAAATTGGATTCACTTGGGGTTGGGAAGTTTCCGATAGGTTTGGTAATACATTGGCTCCACAATATTCATCTACTGCTCCTTTAAAAGTTTCAGCAGATTCTACAGACAAAGTATCATGGGATTACAATTATGACTATCTAAACTTTGGATCTAACATGGTAGAGATGTCTGCTGAATGTGAAAATAAAGATGCTGCTATGAAATTTATTGATAAGTTCTATGATCCTGCTACAAGTATTCAAGTTCTGTTTGGATCTATGGGAACCAACATATCTGACGACGGTGGAAGTTATACAGTTCTACCACCTACAGATACAAAGATGGATCCAGGCACATGGAAATGGACTAGTAGTATGGCTGATAATGGTCCTATGTATATACCAGATACACTTAAACTTACACTTCCAACTGATATGCAGTCTCTAGCAAAACAAAATGAACCTTTGGATGCTGTTATGAAATCAATTGATATAGAAAAAGATGTATGGCCTGGAATGTATATTAAATTCAGTAGTGAAGATAATACCACGTTAGCTTTGAATAATACAAATTTGGGAACTTTAACTTCCTCTAAATGGGCTAGCTGGATAGCAAAGGGTGGTATTGACAAAGAATGGGACGCCTACGTATCCAATTGCAATAAGGCTGGTTTACCCGAAACAACTGCAATCATGCAGAAGTATTATGATGATTATATGAAAACTAAATAACAATCTATGAATTTATCTGAGATGCATGCCTAAAGGCATTGCATCTCTCTTATAAGGAGGTATTATTTTGATTAATATTAAACCTAGAATAAGCAACTCTAGCAGTGGTAAAGGTATTTTGGAAATCAAGAAAAAATACAACATTCTTAATACATTTAAACGTGATTATCAGTTATGGTTAATGTTATTACCGGCTATCATAGTCATAATTATATTTAATTACATACCAATGTATGGAATACAGTTAGCTTTTCGTAATTTTGATTTTTCGAAAGGTCTGACTGGCGGTAAATGGGTAGGATTAAAATATTTCAAGCAATTTATAGATAATTATATGTTCTGGCCACTTATGAAGAATACAATTACAATATGCCTTACTTCCATAATTGTCGGTTTTCCAGCACCTATATTTTTAGCTATACTGTTTAACCAAATTAGGAATGCAAAGGTGAAAAAGCTTTTACAGACAACAGTGTATTTGCCACATTTCATTTCTACAGTTGTAATGGTTGGTTTAATGATCGTTCTACTCTCACCTAATACTGGTATTATTGGTGATTTATTAAAAGCAGTTGGTTTGGGTGATGTAAATCTTTTAGGTTCTACATCGAGTTTTGTCCCTGTATATGTGGGATCGGACATATGGCAAAATTGTGGATGGGGCAGCATAATTTATTTAGCCGCACTTTCATCCGTTGATTCACAACTATATGACGCATGTAAGATTGACGGAGCCGGTAGGTGGCAAATTATCTGGCATGTAGATATTCCGGCACTTATCCCTACGATTATTATACTTTTCGTTCTCAGTATGGGAAATGTTTTAAACACAGGATTCGAAAAGATCTTTTTATTGCAAAACGGATTGAATCTTCCGGTATCAGAAGTTATAGCAACCTATGTATATAAAATTGGTATTATATCGAATCAGTTTAGCTTTTCAGCCGCTATAGGTCTATTCAACACTGTAATTAACTTCTTTTTCCTTTTTTCGATGAACAAAATTTCAAAGAAATTTGCAGATATAAGTTTGTGGTAATAAAGTAACATATACCACATTAAATTGTGAATATGGTGGGAGGATTATTTATGAATATTTTAAAGCATAAAAATATGAAAACTTCAGATTTAGTTTTTGACTATATTGTATATGCATTATGTATTGTAATATTTTTAGTCATTGCTTACCCCTTATATTTCATTATCATTGCATCAGTTAGTGATTCAACACTTGTCTCTACTGGTCAAGTTACATTTTTCCCTAAGGGTTTTAGCTTATTCGGTTATAATGAGATATTTAAAGATGCAAGAATATGGAGTGGATATTATAATACAATTATATACACAGTATTAGGTACGGCAGTTAATCTATTATTCACACTACCAGCCGCCTATGCTATGTCTAGGCCTGAATTCCAAGCAAGGCGACATGTAATGCTATTTTTCGTTATAACTATTTTTTTTAATGGCGGATTAATACCAACATACTTGTTAATGAAAGAATTGAATATAAGTAACACAATTTGGGTATTCATTATACCTTTTTCCGTCAACGTATTTAATCTCATAATAGCCCGTTCATTTATTGAAGGTACTATTCCTAAAGAATTATACGAAGCAGCTTCATTAGACGGCTGTACCCATTTCCAATTCTTTGGTAAGGTAGTGTTGCCTCTTTCCAAACCAATCATAGCTGTTGTTGGTCTTTATTATATGGTTGGTCATTGGAATGATTTCTTTACAGCACTTATCTACATTAGAAAGGATGCATTAAAACCCCTACAGATTATTTTAAGAGATATTCTTCTTACTAATCAGGTTTTTGCATCTGGAGCTGGTGCCGGAGGTGCATCTGGAGGTTATGCTCAGCAATATGCCGATCAGGTAAAATATGGTGTAATTATTGTTTCTACTATCCCAATCCTTATGGTTTACCCTTTCATACAAAAATATTTTGAAAAAGGTGTTATGATAGGAGCGGTAAAAGGATAATTAATATATATTATGAATGTATCTCTCTCTAAATTTTGAGAGAGTACTTTTTTAATATCGTTTATATTCTGACACCCATAATTTTGTATAATATATAAAATACCAAAAACGCTCCCTTTGTTTTAATAATACCTAAAATAATTGTATTATTTTCGTAGCTGTTATTGTATAATATATGTATTGAATAAACTCGCAAAGGAGAACAACATAATGATACATATTACAAATCTTGAAAAGAGTTTGCCCATATTTAAAGCTCTTAGTTCAGATGTAAGAATTCAGATTCTTAATCTTTTATCAGAATACAAGCAACTTAACATGAATGATATAGCGGAAAAATTGAAACTTTCTAACGGTACAATTACTATGCATATTAGAAAGTTAGAAGAGTGTGGAATAATCAAAATTAATATACTTACTGCTAAACATGGAATACAAAAAATATGTTGTTTACACGAAGATAAATTTATAATTGATATCGGGGTTACTGAAGTAGAAAATTCCTATGAAGCCGAAATTGGTGTCGGTCACTATTCTTCCTATGATGTTTCTCCGACTTGTGGTATAGCTACTAAGGATAGTCTTATTGGTGAAGTTGACAATCCTAGTTACTTTGCTGACCCACAGAGAATTTCCAGCGATATCTTGTGGTTCAGAAAGGGATTTATCGAATACAGAATACCTAACTATTTAAAGCCAGGTCAGACCTTTTCTGAAATTCAAATTTGTATGGAAATAAGTTCTGAAGCTCCTGGAGTTTGTAGTATTTGGCCTTCAGATATATATTTCAGTCTAAATAATATACAGTTGGGCAGTTGGACTAGCCCTGGAGATTATGCGGATACAAAGGGTATTTTCACTCCTTCTTGGTGGTTTCCTAATTGGAATCAGTATGGTCTGCTTAAACTATTAAGTATCAACAAATTTGGAACTTTTATTGATGGTCTGAAGATATCTGACATTACTTTAAATGATATAAATCTAAACTATAAAAGTACTTTATCCTTTAAACTAGAAGTACCTGAAAGCACTAAGCATGTTGGAGGCCTTACAATCTTCGGAAAAAATTTCGGAAATTATGATCAAGGTTTAAATATTCGCGTGATTTACGAACAAAACTTAATAGGCGAATCCTAAAAAGCAAAGGAACTGCGAATATCGCAGTTCCTTTGCTTTAATTAATTTTTTTACCCCAAATTGATACTCCATTTTGATTAATGCCTGTATAAACTAAGGTTGCTTTGGAATTTTCCCAGTCCCAACTAGGGATGATTTTAGTTTTATAAATTAAGTAATCTCCTTTAGGAGAATTCTCTTGTTGATAAAAATAAAGTACTAGTGTATTATCATCACTAAATTTCCAGTAATCTTTACTATTACCACCCTCAATTTTACCATTAGACAACAATTTAATAGATGCTGATTGTATCTGTTCATTAAAATTTTTATCTAAAACTAAATTTTCCCACTGTCCTACTACCACTTTTTTACTTATCTTCTGTTCTTTTTCTCCATCGTATCTTTCAGGTGATACTAACGGCCAACCATCCTGTGACCATAACATTTTTCTCACTTGCAAGTATGGCCAATTTGTATCTTCCTCACCTCTTGCGTGATGTACAATAAAATAATTCTCATCATCCTTTAGTACAGAATTATGTCCCGGTGCTATCCATCCGGCAGAATTACCAAATTTATAACCCCCAAGTATTTTATTGCCCACATCCATAGGAAGTGACGTTGTATCTGACATTTCCAATCCATTATAATCAACATAAGGTCCATCTATCTTATCTGAACGACCTACCCTCACATTATAATCACTTGATAATGAATTATAAGAAACAAAAAGATAATATTTTTTAAGTTCTGGATTATAAATTATATATGGTGCCTCTACAGAACCGGCTACACTTTCATTCCTTTTAGCAATTAAAGTACCTTGGTCTCCTCTATTTAAAAGTTCTCCGCTAGTCCCATTTAATTTAACTACATGTATTCCTCCAAAAAATGATCCATATGCCATCCAAGGCTTTCCATCAGTATCGTATGATATATTAGGGTCAATAGCATTATTTTCATCTCCAGACTGAGTTTTTATAACACATCCCTTATCTATATATGGGCCTTCAACATTTTTACTTGTAGCTAATCCTATAAATGATTGATTTGTACCAAATGTTGATGCGCAGTAATATAAATAGTAAATATCTCCGATTTTCGTAATATCAGGAGCCCATAAATTTGTGGCCTCGGTCCATTTTTCAGCATCTTTTGGAATTCCATTTTGAAATGCATACCCAACCCACTCCCACTTAATTAAATCTCTTGATTTTCTAATTTGAACTCCTGGAGTTGGTACTCCACCTACCTTAGCATCTGTAGAGAATGTATAGTACCAGCCTTTATCTTTAAATATAGATGGGTCATGTGCATTATTTGTAGTCCATAATTTTTCATCATTTATCTTTGAAACATCATATAAATTTTCTTTGGGTGGTGCTTTAGGAAAATTTATAGCACTTGAATAATCCTTTTTACCACATCCAACCAAATATATAATTATAAACAATGATAACATTATTCCATATGTTTTTTTTATAATAACACCCCCATAGTAAACTATGTTTGTTTTTAATGTATAAGATATGCTATTTAAAATCTGCTACTGGTTTCCCAAAGTCAGGAGTTCCATCAACCTTCCAATTTAATTTCTGTGCACGTGCGTGTCGGTTAGGATCATTTAGCGAATCCCCTTCTATATCCTTATAATCTCGAGCATGATAAATCAAAACATCATCGAGACCATCCTCTGAGATTGTAAAACTATTATGACCTGGTCCATATTGACCATCTTCGTAATTTGTGCTAAATACTGGGCCACTGGATTTACTCCAAGATAATGGGTCTAACAGATCACTTGTGGCATCTGAAGTTAAGAGCCCCATACAATAGTTACAATCCGTAGCGCTTGCAGAATAGCTTATAAATATCTTTTCATTTTTCTTAATTACCGCTGGACCTTCATTCACCGAATAGCCTATGACTTCCCATGGGTACTCTGGTTTTGAAATCATTACTTGTTTACCTTTAATAGTCCATGGATTACTTAATTCTGCAATATACAAATTGGAATTACCTTTTATATTAGGGTCTTTTTGCGGCCAAACCAGATATCTTACACCTTTATGTTCAAATGTTGTAGCATCCAAAGAAAACGATTCCCAATTAGTTTTAAGCTGTCCTCTTTCCACCCAATTCCCCTCTAAAGGGTTGGAAGACAAGTTTTCAAGCACATAAATTCTATGATCAAACATCACATCTTTCTTATCGCTAGTTTTGGCTGTTGCAAAATATATATACCATTTAGCATCTATAAAGTGAATTTCAGGTGCCCAAATATATGCACTCATTTCTCCATCTAAATGTTTTCTCCATGCTATAGTAGGCAATGCAGAATCTAATTCATTTATACTTTTAGCTCTTCTTATTTCAATTCTGTCATATTCCGGAACAGATGCAGTAAAATAATAATATCCATCGGAGTGCTTGTATATAAACGGGTCTGCTGCTTGTCTTACAATTGGATTTTTGAATTGATTATTTTTTAGCATAATGTTCTCCTTTTCTAATGCATTTATTTATTTATTTATTAACTATTTCCAATCTAATTATTGTAAGGGATTGCCTATCAAAACTATAATTAAATTTCGACTCTAATCCATTGATTTTTTTGGTTACTGGAGCAACTTTTTGTTTATTTATAAATGAGTTTTCATTTTTTATATTTGAAGTTGAAAGCTTTATCTCTGTCCCATCTAACTTATTTTTATCTACTCCAATTAAATCAAAATTTACTTTTTTTGTAGAATTGGTTGCATTAACAACCTTGATAATAACTTGTCCCGTTGCTTCATCAAAACTAGAAACAGTGAACAACCCAGAAGATTTATTGCTCCGTAACTTTATAATCGAATCCAATAGTTTATTTCCAGTATTGGTGGCAAATAGCTTTTGAACATAATAACTTGTTGTTCCGTATACTTCATTTTCATTGAACCATATCATGTCTGGCGTCCACTGTGAATTATTTTCCTTCCCAAATAAAGGAGCATAAGAAGCCATTTTAACAATGTCTGAATTTCTTTCTAGTCCAGTCATATATGCCGCTTCCGCTATAGCAGTCTCCATGTTGCTCTTTTTATTATCACTCTGAGCTGCGTATTCTCCAACAAAAACTTCAGATCCATTCCTATCATAATTGTCATATCTATCAGTATTTTGTAAAAACCAATCAGATGGCATATAATAGTGTTCCTCTACTATTCCTTTAAACTCCTTAGTCTTAGACCAATTCCAAGCATCATCAAAAACTTTACCTGTTGGTGCAGTTCCTGAATTTACTATTAATTTTATGTTGGGGTATTTTTTATTTATAGCTTTCTCAAATTCTTCAAACCTTTCAAAATACTCATCGCCCCACTGCTCATTACCAACAGCAAGATATTTTAAATCAAAAGATTCAGGATGTCCACTTTCTGCTCTCTTTTTACCCCATGTACTTGTAACTGTCCCATTTGCATATTCTATTAAATCTAAAGCATCCTGTATATATTTATTAAGTTCTTCCCCAGGTTCGGCTATATAGCTACTTATGCCATCACCGCCTGCATTTTGCCAACTCATCCCTGCATTAATTACAGGTATTGGCTCTGCTCCAATATCCTCACACAGCTTAAAATATTCATAAAAACCTAAACCATAAGATTGATAATAACCCCAGAAATTTTTATTCGTTTTCCTATCTTCAATTTTCCCAATTGTATCTTTCCATTGATACATGTCTTCTTTATCTCTTCCTTGAACTATACATCCGCCCGGGAACCGAAGAAATTTAGGTTTCATATCATACAGCATCTGAACTAAATCTTTTCTAAGACCGTGTTTTACGCCCTTCCAAGTATCTTGTGGAAACAGTGATACCATGTCCATATCAACGGATCCTAACTCTTTTGTGTATATTACCAACCTAGCATCTTTGTCGTCTGAATTAGCAACAAGTTCTGTTTCATAATTAGTCCACTTGTCATTAACACACTCAATATTTTTAATATCAGAAATTATTTTTCCATCTGCACTTTCGATTTGAATTATAAAGTTAACTTTTTGACTTTTTGAATTTCTTTCCCAGAATGAAAAATCATATTTTGCATTTTTATTAACAGATATACCCTTATATCCTGAGTTAATTATTCCCGCTCCTTGCTCAGGATTGCTTACATTTAACCTAACATAATTTGTATTTTTATCATTTAATGGTTGGTCATTTATAACTTCTATATCTGCCTCAGTTCCATTACCCCTTTTTAACAGTGTCCAATTTTCCAATTTATCATCATATTCAAAAGAGTCATTTTGAACTAATTCCGAATAAAGCCCTCCATCTGCTGAATAATTAATATCCTCAAAAAATAATCCATAAAGGTTTGGACTAATATCAAATTTAGGTTTACTTGTATTAATTTTTATACTGCAATTTACAGCATCTTTTGGTATTACAGAAACTAACACTTTTTTTACCATATTAGCTTTACCTTTTTCAATTTTAGCTGTAAGTGTGATATCAACATCATCTTTACCTGAAGGTTGTGTCACTTTGCCTTTACTAGTAATAATTTCTTTATTACTTGAGGACCAAGTAACCTTAACATTTCCTGCTAATTCTGTAGGGAGTGATATATTATCAGACAATTCTTCTTTCTCTTCCAAACCTATTTCGTCACTTGCTATACTTACAATCTCCTTGTCGCTGATGTTGTAACACATTAATTGATTTATCTCTTTTAAAGTAAGCGCTTTATTATATACTCTAAATTCATCGACATATCCATTCATGTTTGGGTCTGTTCCATATTTAGATTTGCCAATATAATTCTCCAGAGACTTTGTGAGATTACCTATTTTATTTTTCAAATGCTCTTTTCTATTAATTTCTATACCATTTTCATAATAAATCATAGTATCTTTTGTAATTGTCGTAGTAACAAAATACCATTTATCATCCGTATAAAGACTACTACCAACTGTTCCCTCAACATTCTTATTTGAATTAAAAGTACTGGTTCTATTTTTACTTAAAAATAAATTGTTGTCTATATCATTCCCAAAATCATAAATTCTTTGCCAATCTGAACCGTTACTAACATTAAACTGAACCCATGCACTAATTGTAACCTCGTTTACTCCATTTAAAATATTATCCGGTAGCTTTACACTACCTTCACCATCAAGAAGAAGTGACTCTTTAATTTTGCCTAAAGAATCAATAGCCGCCGTTCCGACTTTTGTGCCATTCTTTTCATTCCCGGATTTATCTATAATAGAAGATTCCTTTAAATCATCAAAATTATAGTACAATAATAGATTCTTGTTTAAATCTACTTTATTAATTTTTTTAATACCTATTATACTTCCTATTATAAAAACAGTTATCAATAAAATATAAATTTTACATCGCTTTTTCATAATATCCCCCTGAAAAATTACCAGCCCATAAATTTGGCTGGTATGTAACTCCCCTATTAAATCATCTCCTACGGAGCTGAATTATTAAATAACAATAATTAACCTTTTAAACCAGTCATAACAATACCTTCAACAAAATACTTTTGTGCAAAGTAAAATAATAGAACAGTTGGTATTAAAGCTAATACTGAACCTGCCATTATTAATGTCCACTCTGAGGAATAAGCTCCATTAAAGGATGCTAATTTAAGTTGTAATGTAAACTTATCTGGGTCATTTAGGTATATTAGTGGACCCATATAATCATTGTACCCACCTAAAAATCCAAATATTGCTTGTGTTGCAATGGCTGGCTTTGACAATGGCAATACTATTTTCATAAATGTACCAAAATAGCCCAAACCATCTAATTCCGCCGCCTCAATTAATTCTTTAGGAATATTCTTAAAAAATTGCCTTAGAAAAAATACACATGCAACTCCGCCAAACATACCCGGTATCATTAAAGGCTTAAAAGTATCTATCCAGCCTAAATTTCTAAATATTACATAAGACGGAACCATAGTTACTATTCCAGGTATCATCATTGTTGATAACAATATCATAAACAATTTTTCTCTACCTGGAAATTCTAACTTTGCAAACCCATATGCTGCTATAGAAGCTGAAAATAGTCCTATGATAAGAGAAGGTATTACAATTGTTAAGGTATTAACTAATCCTTGAACTAACTGTGCCTCTTCTATAGCTTGAGAATAATTTGACCACAAAAATACATCAGGGATCCATTTAGGCGGAATAGCAAACACTGTACCTTCTGTCTTTAAAGATGTTGATAACATCCATAAAAATGGGACTGCCATAATCAACGCGCCAATTACAAGAAAAAAATAGATAAAACATTTACTTACTGTTTCCTTCTTTTTTTTATTACTCTTGCTTATTGCTAACTCTCTGCTCATAACTATTACCTCCTTTAATCATAATGAACCCATTTGCTTGAGACTTTGAAGTTTATAATTGTCATTGCCATTATTACAACAAATAATAACCAAGCCATTGCCGAAGCATATCCCATATTCATATACCTAAAAGCGTTATTATATAGATATAAAACTATCGTAGTTGTAGAATAATCTGGACCTCCATTTGTCATAAGCATATACGGTACAAAAGCTTGCATAGCACCAATTACTGCTGTTATTGCTAAATAAAATGTTGTTGGTGATATTGCTGGTAATGTAATATGCCAAAATTTATCCCAGTTATTAGCCCCATCAATATCTGCTGCTTCATAAAAAGTCCTAGGAACATTTTTTAATGCAGCGATATACAATATCATACCCGTGCCAAGACCACCCCACACTCCTTGAATTATCAAAGCCGGCATAGCCCAAGTTGAACTACCAAGCCAATTTGGACCTTGGATGTGGAAAAAACCTAAAATATTATTTAGCACACCATAATCAGCATTAAATATCCACTTCCACATAAGAGTAAGTGCTACTACTGAACAAATGGAAGGTAGAAAAAATGCTGTTCTAAAGAAATTTATACCTTTAATATTTTTACTTAGTCCCATGGCAATTAACAGTGATAATCCTATTCCTATAGGTATACCAATTGCTGCATAAATAGTATTGAATAAGGATTGCCAAAACAATGGATCCTCTAAAAATAGTTTTTTATAATTATCTAGCCCAGTAAAAACTGCTGGATTAAACAAATCAAAGCTAGTCATACTTATATAAAGCGAATAAACTATTGGAATTAGTCCAAATAAAATGAAGCCTATAAATGGAGGTGCAATAAACAAATAACCGTATATATATTTCCTTTTAAATTTTTTCTTTTTATTTACATTAAACTCTACTGATTTTACATTTAATTGAACATTCAAATCACCGTTTTTACTCACGTTAATACCTCCAACTATTCCTAAATTATTTTCATAAGGAAACCTACTTCTAGGTTTCCTTTATAATTATTTAATTAAAAATTTGTGGATTTCCTTCTTTAAGAGCCTTGTCTATTTCAGGTTTTATTTCATTTAAAAGCTTCTCTGCCGTAGTTTTGCCTTCCCAAAGTTTAGTTATTCTTTGGTTGAAAACATCAAGCCATTTTGTATTTGGAGTAAGTGTCCAAGATCCAGGTCTTTGCCCTTCCGCTGCTTTAATAAATACTTCAGCATGTTCAGGCTTTTGTCCTTTTTGTAAAAACAAGTCAGTATTTGACATAGATTTAAATGTTGGTATTTGGAAGCCTAACTCTGTACCAAGTTTTTGTCCTTCAACACCTGCCAAAAATTTAATAAGTTTAAATGCTTCTTCTGGGTGTTTTGATTTTTTATAAATTGAATAACCTACAGAACCAGACCACCCACTCCATGTATTAAGCTTACCAGTTGGCATAGGTGCTACATCCCAATCAAATCCTAGCTTTCTATAAGTTGGAACCATCCATCTTCCGCCGCCAATCATTGCAATCTTACCAGTATTAAACATTTGATCTGCACTCATAGCTGTAGTAGATTTCCCATCTGGAGAAACCTTATATTTATTAATAAGATCTGCACAATACTGCATTGCTTCAATACCATCTTTAGAATTCATCACAAATTCTTTATTATCTTTACTTAAAAAATCTCCTCCATTTGACCAAAGAAATCCTTCCCACCATAGTGGTCCTATTCCGTACTGTGTTATCTTTCCAGCTGTATCTTTCTTTGTAAGCTTTTGACTCAAAGCAAGTAACTCCTCAAAAGTCATAGGATTCTCTGAACTTGGAAATTCGACTCCTGCTTTCTTAAATAAATCTTTGTTATAATAAAGAACTGATGGACCTATATCTTTGGGCAGTGCATATTGATCTCCTTTGGCTAAAACCTTTCCATCATATTGATATCTACCAAGAGCACTTGCCCACATATCTTTTAAATCAATTCCACTTTTATCAACATAAGATTGCATATTCAATAATAATCCAGATTTTACCCATCTGCCGAAATCACCATCTGAAGTTAAAAAAACATCGGGCGCTGATCCACCAGCAAGGACTGTATTCATTTTATTGGAGTAATCATCTGGTATATGGTTGTACTTAACTTTTATATTGGGATTTGCAGCTTCAAAAGCAGCTAATAACTTTTTCATAACTGCATCCTCATCTTTTGCACCCCAAGCATTATAAGTTAATTGAACAACTTCACCCTTTGAAGTCACACTTGTAGAAGCATCATCACTCTTTCCACACCCTGTAAGCATTGTACCTGCTAACATACTACCTATTAATGTAAATACCAGCATCTTTTTAGCGTGTTTTAACATTTTTTGTCCCCCTCTTAATTTTGTATTTATGTAAAACATTCCTTATTTTTTAAAGAATGCTATTACTAATTTCAATTTGGTTTATATAATTATAAATCAAATGATATTTGCCTCTATTTTTCTATAAAGTCACTATATAATTATAATATTTATTACAATTCCTAACTCAGAAAACGATATCAGCATCAATAAAAAATATATTGCTATTGATTTTTTAGTTTTTAAACCAATTAACAGGCTACTATAATACCATTATTGTACATTAACTAAAAAAAGTCAACTCTTTTTTTAATTTTATTCAAACGTTTCAGTATTTATTAAAACGATTATACCATTGTATGTCTGTTACTTTAATTTAATTACTTTACAATTATAATTAACAAGTTTATAATTATGTTAATTAGTAAATCATGAAAGGAATAATTATGAAAATTGATATAAGTGAAAAATGGCTCCCTGTATATGAAGCCTTAGATAGTTCTGTACGAATTAAAATTATTAATCTTCTTTCCGAAACCTCTTTAAATGTGAAAGAAATTGCTAGCAAACTACAACTTAGTAGTGCAATTATTACTATGCATATTAATAAATTAGAAAAAGCTGGGATTGTAAAAGGAGAGCGTACACGAAGCAAGGGTGGCGTCCAGAAAATATGCTCTTTAGTAGTAGATGGAATAACAATAGATTTTCCTAAGAAAGCTCAGGAACGAGTAAAAAATCACGAGTATATTGTTCCAATAGGTCATTATACTGATTTTGAAGTTACACCAACCTGTGGGCTTGCAACTACTGAAGAGATCATAGGTTATTTTGATGACGCAAGATACTTTTTAGATTCAAAACGGGTAGATGCAAAAATTTTATGGTTTACTCAAGGTTTTGTTGAATATAAATTGCCTAATTACCTCTTAGCAACACAAGACCCCACTGAACTTGAAATATCCATGGAAATTAGCTCTGAAGCCCCTGGTGCAAACAAAAATTGGCCATCTGATATATCTTTCATAATAAATGGGGTTAATGTTGGACAATGGACTAGCCCTGGTGATTTTGCAGATGAAATGGGAAAATATACACCTACCTGGTGGATGAGGAATATTAATCAGTATGGTATGCTAAAGGTTATTAGAATAAATGAGAAAGGTTCTTTTATTGATGGAGAAAAAATCTCGGATATTAAATTAAACGATATTAATATTAGGAACAAACAATGGAGTTTAAAATTAGAAGTAGCAGCAGATGCAGAGCATATAGGCGGTTTAACGATTTTCGGAAGCGGCTTTGGAAATTATGATCAAGATTTAATCTTTAGATTATATTACACAGAATAAAAACAGGATTGAAGTAAAACTTCAATCCCATTTTTATATGTTTTTATTTTCTTACTAATCTGATAACATTCCATGAAAGTTTTGATAAATCAGCATTTAAGGTTCCACCTATTAGCTCAGCATTCCCTTTATTGTGAGGAACAACATTGTCTGGATTATCTTCAGTGTTTACAGCATAAATATCATCATTTTCAAGCACAATATGCTCGATTACTTTGTATCCTTCAAAACTTCTTAAATCGCATTTAAGAGATACAGTGTCCAATAAATCTTTATTAACAGCAAAGATCGTTATTTCATCTTTTTCCTCATTGTAAACTGCAGTAGCATCAAGTACAGGTACATCAGTATACTTCTTAGTACTATATACTGGAGAGGAGATAATTGGATTTAAAGCATAACCTCTTCCGTATATAGAAGTATGCATATATGGATAAAATATAGTTTGACGCCAAGAGCCCCCACCATTGGAAGTCATTATTGGAGCTATTACATTAACTAGTTGAGCAAGGCAAGCCATTTTTACTCTGTCTGCATGTTTTAACATAGTTATTAGCATGCTTCCAACTAAAAGTGCATCTTCAAAAGTATATATATCCTCCAACTGAGGTGGAGCAATGGACCATGGTTCTCTTTCACTGTCAGCCTTATGAGAATGGAACCAAACATTCCATTCATCAAAAGAAAGACTTATAGTTTTCTTTGATCTATGTTTTGCTTTGATATAATCACATGTAGAAATAACAGTTTTTATGAATGCATCCATGTCCATTGAACTTGCAAGAAAATTAGCGGTATCCTTCTCAGAGTTCCCAAAATATTGATGCATTGAAATGTAATCTACATAGTCATAGGTATGATCAAGAACTGTTGCCTCCCACTCTGGGAACGTTGCCATCCCAATACTAGAACTTCCACAAGCTACAAGTTCTATGGTCGGGTCAACTAATTTCATGACTTTTGCAGTCTCGCACGCAAGCCGTCCATACTCCTCTGCAGTTTTATGTCCAATTTGCCAAGGCCCATCCATCTCATTTCCAAGACACCAGGTCTTAATTTTATGAGGTTCTTTGTAACCATGGGCTATTCTAAGGTCACTCCAATAGGACCCACTTGGATGGTTACAGTATTCAACTAAGTTACGAGCCTCATCTGCTCCCCTTGTACCCAGATTCACCGCCATCATAACATCGGTGGAAACACTCTTGCACCATTTCATAAATTCATTAGTACCTACTTTATTTGTTTCAATTGTTCTCCAAGCAAGCTCAAGTTTTCTTGGTCTAGTTTCTAATGGACCTACACCATCTTCCCAGTTATACCCAGATACGAAATTTCCACCAGGATATCTTACTATTGGTACATTTAATTCCTTAACCATTTCAATAACATCTTTTCTGAAACCATTCTCATCTGCTTGTATGTGCCCAGGCTCATAAATGCCTCCATAAACAGCTCTTCCAAGATGCTCAATAAAAGAACCATATATCCGCTCATCTATTTTCCCAATTTTAAAGTCCTTATCCAAAATCATTTTAGCATTTTTACTTCCCATATTATTATCAACCCCTAATTAATTATTTATTTAGTCCCATTTTGATTTTTGAGGATAAGGGCAAGTAGATTCTAGTATCCTTGCCCTTATTTGTACAATACACCCACACTGCAAACAGGTCGTCCCATATTCTAGCGATTTACAGTTAAAGCAAATATCTAACCGTTTATCATAAATATCCTCACTTGTAAGCTTAAATTGATTGCCACTCACAATTAAATTAAGCATATCATCAATTTCTTTTTCAGAAACTATCACACTAGCAGAGCAAGCTTTACATTTTCTCATCTTATTTACTCTACATTAAGTACAATTACAGACATTGGAGGCATAACTATTAAAATGTTATTATTTGCAATAGTAACATCTTTAAACTCTGTAGGAACAACATTATTAGGATTTTTAAAATCGTTATATGCATTCATTTTACCTGCAGCAAGTATAGTTCCTGACACCTTTGAGTAAATAGCTCCTCTTAATTCGCTTGTTACTTCAACTGTTTCATTAGGGTCCAAATTACATACGGAAATATGCATAATTCCATTTTCATCAATAGAAGCTGAAACATTTAATTGAAGCACAGATTTATCACCATTTACATAATCTTCGCATTCTAAAGATGTGGATAAAAGATCAGCACCTTGGTGTACCTTGTACATTTTAAATATATAATAAGTTGGAGTTAATACTATTTTATCCCCTTCAGTTAATATCATAGCCTGAAGAACATTTATCATTTGCGCAATATTTGCCATCTGTACTCTATCACAATGATTGTTAAATATATTAAGGCCAACTCCTGCAACTAGAGCATCTCTTAAAGTGTTTTGCTGATAAAGAAATCCAGGATTTGTTCCAGGTTCTGCATTAAACCAAGTTCCCCATTCATCAACTATTAACCCTACACGTTTGTTGGGATCATATTTATCCATAATAGTGCCGTGTTTAACTACAAGATCTTCCATGTATAATATTTTAGCCATAGTCTTAAACCATAATGTTTCATCAAATACTGTAGCTGAACCCTTATCATCCCAATTTAGTGGCATTGTGTAGTAATGAAGACTTAATCCATCCATAAATCTTGCAGATTCTCTCATTAATACTTCTGTCCAATTATAATCATCGACATTAGGTCCACCAGCTATTTTAAAAAGCTTGTTTCCTTTATAACTTCTTGAGTAGGTAGAATATCTCCTATACAGGTCTGAATAATATTCTGGTCTCATATTTCCGCCACAACCCCAATTTTCATTACCAACACCAAAGTATTTGAGCTTCCAAGGTTTGGCGTGACCATTAGCTGCTCTAAGTTCCGCCATGGGAGAAACACCATCAAATGTCATGTATTCTACCCATTCACTCATTTCCTGAACGCTGCCACTTCCAACATTTCCACAGATATAAGGTTCTGTTTCTAGTTGCTCACATAACTCAAAAAATTCATGGGTTCCAAAATGGTTATTTTCAACTACGCCACCCCAATGAGTATTAATCATCTTAGGACGATTTTCTGGGTCTCCTATACCATCTTTCCAGTGGTATTCATCCGCAAAGCAGCCACCTGGCCATCTTAGTACCGGTATTTTAAGTTCTTTTAAAGCCTGTACTACATCATTACGAATTCCATTTGTATTTGGAATAGGGGATTCATTTCCGACCCAAAGACCTTCATAAATACATCTACCTAAATGCTCAGAGAACTGTCCATAAATATTTTTATTGATTTTGCCCTTCTTAACGTCAGCATTAATAATAATTTTAGCTTTTTTTTGGTTAGCCATTATTACACTCTCCTCTTAATAATCAATAGTATAGTTAACAATATAATTAATAACTTAATATTAGCATTAATTACATTATAGTTTCTTTTGTATAGGAGGTCAACAACAAAATAGATATAATTTTATTAAATCTTAACTTGGTAATTTAGATAACTAAAGTGCTCTTTTTTATATCTTCCCGGTGAGGTTCCTAATATTTTACGGAATACTTTGTTGAAATAATTTGCACTTGAAAACCCTACCATCTTTGAAATCTCTCCCAAATCATATTTATCATTTTGCATTAACTCTATAGCTTTTTCTATCCTGATTTTAGTTAGGTAGTTCCATGGTGACGACTCCATTATTTTCACAAATGTTCTATTATAATGAAACTTGGACATACACGAAACCTCAGCTATATTATCTAAATTCAACTGTAAAAAATAATTGTTTTTCATATACTCAACAGAATTTGAAATGCTTTCACCATATTTTTCTTTTGAAATTTCCATTGAAACTGTTTTGCTTCTGTAAAGTTCCATTACAAATTGATATGCAATTGCTGAGGTTTGAAATCCATCTAGAATATTTTTATTTTGAGCATTCCAGTAGATATCCCATAAGTATTTTATAGATTCTGAATCCGGATTAAGATTAATAATATTGCCATAAATTCGTTGTAAGTTTCTAACCTCATTTAGTATACCCTTCCCATAAAGATGAATAAAAATAAATTCCCATTTTTCACTTTCCATAGGAACGTAATACTTATGTTCACTTGGAATTTCAATTAGAAAAGCTTGATTTCTTTCAAGTTTGTGTAATTTATTATCTATTTCAATGCATCCAAAACCTGATAAAGTGTATTGAAAAATACAATGGCCTTCGTCATCAGGTCTTTTAATTCCATCCCAATAATAATCTGTTGAGGTTTGTTTTTGCCACCCAATGGTTTTTAATTGATAAAGAGGATTTTGAGGAGCCTTTAAAAAATGATAACCAAAGGTTTCTGAATAAGTAGAATTGTTTTCGCTATGCAATATATTACCCTCCTTAAGCATTACAATTTTTCAGTAGTTACCCTAATACCAAAAACTCTACCTGCTGCTTTTCCTAAAGTTGAAGAAATTTTAATTTGAATTTTAGATTTACCCTTAGTTAATTCCTTAGGTATCTCATAAAACACATCATATAGGGTATAAGGTTTATTCTCATTCAATATTTCATTTGCAATTACCCTGCCATCTACAGATATATTAAAATCACGGATATAGTTTTTACCATTAAACCAGTAATTCTTATCACTTCCCCAGTAAGTTATTACAAGATACATTTGTTTATCTTTGTAAGTTGTCATCTCATAGCTGAAATAACCACTATCCGTGCTTTCACGGTAACCTTTGCCTGCAGAATTAAAATAATCCGACGTTGAGTTTTCAGATTTCATTTTGTGATCAATCTCTATCTGCTGTTCATTTGGATTTATAGAGTCTACAGTTATTTTATCTAATTTGTCCTGATAAGTTGGACTTGCTATTTCCCATGAACTGTATTCATCTTTTGTCATTTTTGTCCAGTATATAGTATATCTTTCATGATGCAATGCATAAAAAGGGATAAGTTTGCACTTCACATCTCCTGGTTGTCCTATTATACCCGTTTCAAATGTTAGAGGTGAACCCTTTACAGGCTTTACAATTTCCGAAAGCTTTGAACTGTCGGTTACAAGCGTTGGAACTATAATTCCCGGGTAATGATTTAACTCTAGATGATCTTCTAAAATATCTGTCTTTGGAAAATTGTCTCTTCCTAAAGCTCCTGCAAGTACAAGTGGACCATACATAAATGCAACCTTGTTTGAATCCTCCCTCGAAGCATAGATGTGCACATCCATTGGAATTGTGACCTCTATTGTATCTCCTTTTTTCCAATCACCACTTATATTTAAATAACCTTTATCTGCTTTAAAATACTTTTCACATCCATTAACAACAGCAATTACCTCTCCGGCAGCCCAATATGGCACCCTTATCTTTATATTCATAAATTTACCACCAGCTTCTTCAAATATAAGTGTGGTTTTGTCCTCTTTGGGAAAGTTTGTTTGCTGCCTAATCTTTATCCCTTTATCTTCTATATCTATCTCTGATGCAATATAAAGATTAACAAACAGGTCAATATTATCTCTATAATATATTTGTCTTATATACCTTGCAGGGTTTTCCATTCCTGTCCCTGTGCAACACCAAAATGAATTGTCTTTTGAACAATATACTTTAAAATGTCCCGGTTGCGTTGAAACAAAATAGGTTTTCATTCCTGAATCAGGGTCTTGAGACGCCAATATATGATTATAAAGTGCATTTTCATAGTAATCTATATACTCAGAACTCTGCTCCCAAGAGAACAAATGCTCCGTAAGTTTTAACATATTGTAAGTATTACAGGTTTCTGCTGTAGTAACCCCTAATTTCTCTGTACCTTCTTTTCCAAAATGCTCATCACGGCTATTACCCCCTATGGCATAAGAACGGCTTTTAGTAACTCTATTCCAGAAGAATAAAGCTGCATCTTTATAGTTTTCATTTCCTGTAATCTCATAAAGTTTTGCCGCCCCAATAACTTTAGGAATTTGAGTATTTGCATGTTTGCCTTCAAGCTCATCTCTATATTCAGAAAGAGCTATCAGTGTTTCCTTGTGATAAAATCTTATAGCTAAATTTAAATAATCTTCATTTTTGGTTATTTCATAAAGATCTGTCATCGATTCACACATACCACCATGTTCGCAGAAAAGCATCCTTTGAAATTGCTCTTCGTTTATGTTATCTAATCCCTTTTTAGCCCAATTGGCAAGTTTAATTACAATTTCAAGTGCTTCCTCATTGCCCGCTAGAACGTAAGCATCAATTAGTCCAGCATATATTTTATGAATACTATACCATGGTACCCAACTGCCACCAAGTTCAAATCTTGAAACCTCAAATTCCCCTGTGAATACTTTGTCAAAACAATCCCTAGGAAACCCACTTACATATCCATCAAGATCAAATTTTTGAATTACTCCCATCTCCGATACAGCATAATCAAGTTTTTCCTTTATAGTTTTATCTTTCGAAGCTTCAAACATCGCTGCAAGTGCTGATAAAAAATGCCCCACGGAATGTCCGCTGATAGGTTTTGACTCCCACCCTCCATATCTTGTTTTTTTTGCACGTATGCCAACCGCTTCATAACAAGGCGCCATAAGTCTATCCACATCTAAATATAATAAATACTCTTTCCCTTTATCTTGTGAAGTTTTAAATATTCCATCTAATAGTTTTACTTTTCCCATTTTAATTGCCTCCTTTTGATGTTTGCAAAGGTTTACTGCAAACCTTTATACTTCTATTATTATCTCGTACTATACAAGTATGACACATTACAATCTAGTTGTCGGTAGACTATATTAACAAAAGGTGGCATATATTGACCTACTAAGCAGCTTAAATAATATTAAAAAGACTATACATTTTACTGTATAGTCCTCTAATATTTTATTTTAAATTCTTTAAGCTAGTTATCATTTTATTCACTTTATCTTTTGTAATTACAAAATCAGATTTTCCATCCCTAAATACTGCATAAAACTGGTCATTATAAGGTACAAAATTAACAACTTCTTGTTTTTTGCTTCCCTTATTAAGACTATAAGTGATGCTGATTTCTGGTTTATCTTCTAATTTTTTATCATTTTCAGAATCCACTGTAAGTCCTATTATTTCTTGATACTCAGTCTTAAACTTGCTAATTTCTATACTCTTTCCGTTTACTTTTGACGTTGTAGTCACAACATCAGGATCTCCGGATTTTTCAGCTTTAGCAGAAGTTCTAGAAAGCAAAACAGTGTCTTTTTTACCATTTGCATCTACAACTATCATGTCCACATAATCTATATTTACAATGTATGCAAATTTAGAGATCACATCAAAAGGCTTAAGTTTAAAGGTATCAGTTACTGTCTTATCCATTATATATACAGTATTAACTCCATCTACTTTAAAATACACACTACTCTCATCTTTGTTTTTACCCATTAAGAGGTGCAACGTATTTTTAGTATCCTTAAGTGTTAGATCCATAACCGGCTTATCTAATCCATATCTACTTAAGTCCTTTGGATTATCTTCAGCAATATCACTAACTATTAAATTCGGAATGGCAGCTGTCAGCGTAGCAATTTTCTCTGAATCTAGACCCTGTGGTGAACTATACGCACCTGTAAGCATCCAAGTATTTACATTGTATTGGATTTCGTCCGCGCTTTGATTTGTACTTTTTGTAATCACAACTGGTGCATTTCCAGTTTGTACAATTTTCATATATGAAAGCGTGGCTGCATCTATTGCAGTAATAGTGTTATCTCTATATGCCGACTGCTTTAAAGTAAGACCTTCTACAGTGCTAGCTGATATAAAATATACGTTTTTACTGCCTTTTTCACTTGCATAATAATTGGCTGCATCTGAAGTTTTATCTCCAACCAATAGGGTTTTATCTATTCCTTCCCCATTTATTACTACATTTATAATCGGATTATCAAGACCATACTTTGCCATGTCCTTAGCATCCTTTTCTACTAGTGTTCCAGACAAAGTTGTTAACGGATCTGTAACACTAGTAATAGCAGTTTGATTAATCTTATAATCATAATTTTCAATAGACCATACTTTCGCATTTTTAACAAATGTATTATTAGCACTGCCAGTAATAACTACTTTTGAAACCTTAGTACTGTCTAACTTCCAAACTTCTGCGCTAGCCGCCACATCACTTGAAGAACTTGAATCCTTCTGGGCAGTTTTGGGGTGCTTAGAAATGTAAAAATATGCTCCACATAGAACGAGTAATATAACAACTAATGCAATAATACTCTTAAATTTCTTCATAGATGTCTCCTCTTAAGCCATACAACAACTCCTGCAATTAAGACTATTCCTGGAATCACTATTACAACTAATGCGGAAAATCCGAGTATTTGTGCCTGCGTAATCTCTAATGCTTGAGTTGTTAAATCCTTTGGCGTAACAGAGATATTATCCTTAAGATCCTGTACCCAATTCATACTATTCATGAATAGGTCTATGTTACCACCACCTGCTACATTAACGAAACCTGATGATGAAAAAACAACAATTTTAGCAGAACTCTCTCCTTGCGTATCTGTTATAGCAACTGCAACATCAAAAGGGCCATCTATGTCTCCGGCTTCTTTCTCAGTGGTTGTGCTATTTATATCTTTCTTTCCCCAAGACTTATCAGAAGTCGTAAGCAAAGGTTCTATTTTTAAAGAAGCCTTCTTAACTGCTAATTGCCTAATTGGTTGTCCTACTGGAAAAAGAATAGGTAGACTTGCAGAAATTATAGGATCTACAATAGCATGACTATTCATTGTAGGGATAAGATACACTGGTTCCTGATAGTACTTCTCTGAATTCCCTTCTAAGATTATAGATTGTTCTATTTGAATTCCAAAAGTACTCATAAGATTATCAAGATTTGGTAACTTAGTTTTCTGCACATCCATTAAGAATATTCCATGACCTCCCTTTGAAAAGAAATCTTTTAACTTAGTTAATTCGTCCTTTGATATATCAACTGATGGAGAACTAATAAGAAGCATATCTCCAGATGCTGGTTTCCAATCAGTTGTTAATAAATCAAGCGTCTTCACTATGAAGTTCTGATTACTTAAGCTCTTCGTAACTTCAGCAGCTAATGCTTGCTCTTTATGTCCTTGTAAATTGTAAACAACTGAATTTGTATCGCTTACAACGTACATTATAGCTCCTGTGATTTTTTGTTCTACTGCAAGTGACTGTACAGATGTCTCTCCAGTAGTTTGATCTTGAGTAGTGTTATACAACTCACTTTGGCTAATAACTTTAAATTTACTTCCGCTCTCAACAACTATGCTTCCACTTGCAATTGCATTTTCAGTACTGCTATATTTTTTTGCAACTTGAGGATTAGTTGTTGGATCTATATATTTTAGAGTTATTTTCTTAGATTTATCTGGATATTTATTTATTATTTCCGCAATGCCTTGGTCTTCACTACCCTCTTTACCAAAAATAATGATATTAATATTTTTACTTAGCTTGTCCATAACTTTATATGATTGATCAGATAATGAATATAATTTATTTTTTGTCATATCGTATTTTAGATCCATTTTGTCGACTATTAAGTTAGCAACTAATAATATTACAAGTACTATAGATGTAATTAGTGTTGCATAACCACCATATTTAAACTTATTACTTTTAAAAGCCTTTTTAATTTCTAACTTTTTCATATTCATCCACCCCTTAGCTCCATCTTCTCTTGTCAACCATTCTTATAGTTAAAAATACAAATGCCACAATAAATGATAAGTAATATACCACAGAATTAAGACTTAACACACCCTGTGAAAATAAGTTATAACGTTTTATTAGAGAAAACCAATCGAAAACCTTTTGAATTAGACCATCAAACGCTTCCTTCTTTGCAATATATATACCTATAGTTATAATTATTCCTACTACTGCTGTTATTACTGCTGCATATATGTTTTTCGTTGAAAAATATACAACCAGAGCAAATATAGCCACTATAATCAAAGCAAATATTATGCTAGAAGTTCTAGTGCTTGGTAGTGCCTGCTGTATACTGTCTATCAAAAATATAAAAAGCAATACTCCAAAAGATAACACAGCAGAAGTCACTTGATTTTCTGTTAAACTTGACACAAATAATCCTATTGATATTAAGGTTGCTCCTAGTAGAAACATACCGATATATCCAGTAAATATTTCAGATGCCGAGACAACTCCAAACATACTTAAAATTAGTGGGTATAAAACTGTTATTAAAAGTGAAATAGTAAAAATAGCTACAGCTGCAAAATATTTACCCAATATAATATCTCTTATTTTTAATGGTGAGGTAAATAATAATTGATCTGTCCTAGTTTTAGTTTCTTCAGATATAATCTTCATAGTTAATATCGGAATAATAAACAAAAATATAGTAATTAAGCTTTGCAATGTATTATTATATGCAGGACTTGCTGATAGTAAATTATACATTGTAAAAAATATTCCTGTTATTAATAAAAATGTCCCCATAAAAATATAACCAATAGCTGAAGTAAAATATGATCTAAGTTCTTTTAAAAACACAGCTAACATTACATTCCTCCTCCTTTATTGTTTGTGGTAACATCCAAGAATATTTCCTCAAGATCAATTTCTTTTGACTTCATCATTAAGATAATAAACCCAGCCTTACTTAATGAAACAAATAAAGTTTCTCTTATATCCAAATCATCTTTTGCCTCAACTAACAAATCTACTGTACCAGGTTCATTAACCCCTTGCTCTTGGACTAATTTAACATCTTGAATTTCTCTGATTTTTTTATATACATCTGGTTTTGCACCTTTAACTCTAAGTAAAACTATGTTACTATTATTTGCTTTTTTAGCTAATTCTTTAGGAGTTCCAGATGCTACAATCTTTCCCTTATTTATTATTATAACTCTATGACATATTGCACTAACTTCTGATAATATGTGAGAACTTAATATAATAGTGCATGTCTTACCAATTTTCTGAATCAAATTTCTTATTTCTATAATTTGCTTTGGATCGAGCCCTACTGTAGGTTCATCTAAAACAAGTACTTCAGGATCTCCAACTAAAGCTTGAGCTAGTCCCACTCTTTGTTTATATCCCTTAGAAAGATTTTTTATAAGCCTTCCTCTAACATCCAATATTTTTACAAGTGACATTATTCTTGTCATACTTGCCTCAATACCATCAGATTTAACCTTTTTTATTCTATGCACAAATTTAAGGTACTCTTCAACAGTCATATCCAAATATAATGGAGGTATTTCCGGAAGATATCCTATTTTTTTCTTTGCAGCTTCAGGATTTTCAAGTATGTCGATACCATCAATTCTTACATTACCGTCAGTTGCAGAAATATACCCTGTGAGAATATTCATAGCAGTTGATTTACCAGCACCGTTAGGCCCTAGAAATCCCAATATTTCACCTTTTTTCACAGTAAGATTAAGTCCATCTACAGCTACTTGATCTCCATAACGTTTTGTTACATTTTCCATTTCTATCAATTTTCTTCACCCCTTTAAGCATTTCTTTTCTAATGTTTTTCATAAATTATTCAACCATTGACATAATATCACTTAATTATGTCAGTTTGGAGTTTATTTTATGACCATTTTGTAAACAATTTCAATTATAACATTAATTCGCATAATGTACCAAAATTAATTATATTATTTATATCTCTTTTTTATTTAAATAATAACAATTAATATTTATACCAAACGAAATTTTAAAAATGAGATTTTCAATGAAAGAGGATAATAGAACATAAAAGCGGAATAAACCTTTAAAATGGTTTATTCCGCTTTAAAATATAACTTATAAACTCTTAATTGTTTATAAGTATTTTGTTTACAGCGCCTCTTTTAATAAATACTGGAATTACCGCAAGTGGAGTATCTACAACTATAGTCTGTCCACCTTGATAAACCTTCCCATTATCCAATTGAGTCCACTCCATGTCTCCTGGTAGATACACAGCCCGTTTTGTCATATCTTTATACATTACAGGCGCAACCAAGATATCTGGACCATACATATACTGTTCCTCTACTTCCCAACAATGTCCATCCTCCGGAAATTCATAAAACATTGTCCGCATTACAGGTGTACCTTTCTCATGTGCCTGCTTCATAAGTTCTCTAGTATATGGCCTCATTTTTTCTCTTATATCCATGTATTTAACTAAAATTCCATAGGCTTTCTCACCATAACTCCAGACTTCATTATCTCCTCCAGTAAAGAGTGCTGAGCGACCATCCTTTCCATATAACTTGGTAGAAGGAGCGCGATCTCCATGTAAACGCATAACAGAGCAAAATGTACCATATTGAAACCATCTAATTAGTAGCTTTCTAAAGTTTTCATCATCAGGATCTCCTCCTCCAAAACCACCTATATCTGTTGTCCACCAAGGTATTCCGCAGATACCCATATGTAATCCAGCACAAACCTGTTTTCTGAAATCTTCGAAACTCGAATGAATATCACCAGACCAAACCAAAGCTCCATACCGCTGACTTCCAGCCCATGCGCAGCGGACGAGATTTACAATGTTTTTCTGTCCCGCGGCCTTCATTCCATCATAAAACGTTTTGGAGAAAAGCTGAGGATAAACATTTCCAATTTGTAAATTTGTACCCATATGATACCTATAATTATCAAAGTCATAAACTCCATATTCTGGTTCTGCCTCATCAAGCCAAAATATTTTAATCCCTTTATCATAATAATTTTTCTTGCATTTATCCCAAACATATTTTCTTGCATCAGGATTAGTAGCATCATAGAATACGCTATCCCCACCAAACTGCATGGACACATTAATACCCATTTCAGATTTTACTAAAAAGCCGTTTTGCTTCATTTCATCAAAATTTTCACTTTCTAAAGCAATCTGAGGCCATACAGAAACCATAAGTTCAATTCCCATTTCTTTGAGCTCATACACCATTCCTTTAACATCCGGAAAAAATTCTTCATCAAAACGGAAATCACCCATTTTAGGCCAATGAAAAAAATCGCATACGATTACATCTATCGGTAGTTTAAGGCGTTTATATTCCCTTGCAACTCTCAGTAATTCTTCTTGATTGTAATAACGCAATTTGCACTGCCAAAAACCTAGACCATATTCAGGCATCATTGGGACCTTTCCAGTTGCATCCGCATAAGCTTCTTCTATTTGAGCTGGAGTGTCCCCTGCTGTAATCCAATAATCAAGCTGTTTTGTACTTTCTGCATACCACTGCGTGCAGTTTTTAACAAAACTAGCTTTACCAATTGCAGGATTATGCCACAAAAAACCATATCCAAGACTAGAAAGTATAAATGGAATACTCGCCTGCGAATTTCGATGAGCAAGCTCAAAGTTACAATTTTTTATATTCATAATTTCCTGTTGATATTGTCCCATTCCATAAAGTTTTTCATTCTCGTTAGGTTCAAAGGATGCTGTTAACCTGTAGTCCCCACCAATAATCGGTTTGAATTTTCTCGCACTAAGATTTAAAGCGCCATGGCTTCCAATCTCACTAAGCAATAAATCACCTTTATAATTGTAATAACTAATTACACAATTTTTTGTCCAACCATCTTCTACAATAACTGCTTTAATTCTACCATTTACAATAGATGCCTCATGGTCTTTTACTTCAATAATCACATTACACTCTTTTTGAGGTAGCAAAGCAAAATCCGTATCTATTATATCTCCCATAACAGTTGAACGAACCCTAAGACTATTTTCACCCCATGCCTCGACAACTAATTTTTCTCCATTAAACTGCCAGATCAATTTATTTTCCTTGTTTGCAAAAATGCCCATAATTATTCTCCTTTCTATAATATATACTTTATCATTAATGTTTTTTTGTAACATAGGTTCATTGATATATTACGTTCAATTTTCAAATAACTTATTTTTATTTTTTATACCTGTACAATATAACTATGACACATTTCTAACTGATTGTCGGTAGACTATATTAACAAAAGGTGGCGAATATTAACTTTTTCTATGTATAAAGCTAATTCCACCTATTGCTCTGTTGCATTACAGTTATAACACAAGGATTAAGATATCTCCAGAACATAAAAAAAACAGCACTAACCAAACAATTTGTGTTAGCACTGCATTTTGTTTTATTATCTTTAAATAGCTTCAAGCATCCTATATTGACTCATGTAAAGTTCATAATATTCACCTTTAGCTTCCATAAGTTTATCATGGTTTCCTGATTCAACTATTGTCCCATGATCAATATACATTATTCTATCTGAATTTTTTATGGTAGAAAGTCTATGAGCTATTATAAATGAAGTTCTTCCTTTTAAAAGTTCTTCAAGTCCCTTTTGTAAAAGCATTTCTGTTTTTGTATCTATACTCGAAGTTGCCTCATCTAAAATTAAAATCTTTGGATCTGCAAGTAAAGCCCTTGCAAAAGATATTAACTGCCTTTGACCAGCTGAAAGTCTTGACCCTCTCTCATGAACCTCTGTATTGTATCCTTCACTTAATGTAACTATAAAATCATGAGCTCTAACTGCTTTTGCAGCAGCCATAACCTGTTCATCCGTTGCATTAAGCTTGCCATACCTTATATTATCCATTATAGTTCCTGAGAATATAAATGAATCCTGAAGCATTACACCCATCTGTCTTCTTAATGAATTAAGTTTCACATCTCTAACGCTAATTCCATCTACAAGTACTGCTCCACTTTCGAGGTCATAAAATCTACTTATAAGATTAATTATAGTTGTTTTCCCAGCACCTGTAGGACCTACTAGTGCTATTGATTCTCCTTGCCTTGCAATAAAATTAACATTACTTAATATTCTATGCCCATCATCATAACAAAAATCAACATTATTAAATTCTACCTGGCCTTTTATTTCAGGCATATCAAAAGCTTCTGGTAAATCTTTAACATTAGGTTCCTCATCCATAGTTTCAAATATTCTTTCCAAATAAGCCATATTATTTATAATAGAATTATAAGTGTTTGCAATATTATTTATTGGTCCCCAGAACCTTCCTACATATGCTATGAAAGCAATAAGTACACCTATTGTGATAGCGCCACTTGCAATCCAAGCTACCCCTAAAATGTAAACAGCTACCACTACCAAATTACCAATATTATCAACAAAAGGTCCCATTAAAAATTGGATTTTTACAGCATGCATCCAAGCTTTCCTGTAATTATCACTAAGTTCATCAAATATTTTCAGGTTTTCTTTTTCTCTAGAAAAAGATTGAGTAACCTTCATACCGCATATGCTTTCATGAATATATGCATTTAAATTTGACGATTTACTACTTAAAACTTGGAATGCTTTTCTCTGCATTGTCTTAATTGCAAAAGCAGCTCCTGCAAGCACTGGAAGTCCCACAAGTCCAATAAGTGTAAGTCTAACATCTATTAAAAACATAAATCCAATAATAACAAACAAAGTAAAAGTGTCTGTAATTAAATTGATGATACCATTAGATAAAAGATCACTTAAAGAGTTTACATAGTTAACTACTCTTACTAATATTTTACCATGTGGCCTACTGTCATAATAACTAAATGGAAGTTCTTGTAGGTGCTTAAATAAATCTTTTCTTATATTTAAAATTGCACTCTGTCCCATATCCGTCATAAATTTTATTTTAATATTTAAACAAAGTCCATTAATAATAACCGTTGCAAAATATATTAAACTTAATATTATGAGTCCCGTTATATCTTTGTTAGGTATTTTACTATCTAGTGCTACTTTAATAAGATAAGGACCAATAAGATTTGCAACTGATGCTATTAACATAATTACTATAGTTATACCCATTTTTTTCTTATACGGCGTAACATATTTCATAAGCCTTTTAACGTGCTGAATATTAAATTCTGATTCTAATTTCTCATCTACATCGTACTTATTTCTAGCCATTTTAAACTACCTCCTTGCCTTTTTCATCATCGAAATTTCCAAACTGGTTAATATACACATTATAATATTCACCTTTCTTGGTGAGAAGTTCACTGTGAGTTCCTCTTTCTACAATTCTTCCATTATTAAGTACCAATATCATATCTGCATTTTTTACTGAAGATATTCTATGAGCAATAATAAATGTAGTTTTATCTTTAAAATATTTATCAAGTGAATGCCTTATATTATTTTCAGTTTGTATATCAAGGCTAGACGTGGTGTCATCTAATATTATTATTGATGGATTTTTCAGAAGTGCTCTCGCAAGCGAAATTCTTTGTTTTTGCCCACCTGATAACCCCACTCCTCGCTCACCAACAATAGTATCATAACCCTCCTCCATCTTATTTATGAAGTCATCAGCACCTGCAATACTGGCTGCCCATCTAACCTCATCCATAGATGCAGTAGGCAATCCATAGGCGATGTTCCCTTCGATAGTGTCAGAGAAAAGGAATATATCTTGCATAGCTACAGCAATATTTTTGCGTAATCTTCGCAAATTAAAATCTTTTATATCATAACCATCAACAAATATTTCTCCCTTTGTACATTCATAAAACCTACAAAGTAAACTTACGAAAGTAGATTTACCTGAACCTGTATGTCCAATGATTGCAATAGTTTGACCTGGACTTACTTTCAAATTTATATCCTCAAGTACTGCTTCATCCCCATAATTAAAGTTTACATTTTTAAACTCTATATTACCCTTTATCCTGTCTTCTTGAACTTGATGTTTTGAATTTTTGATTTTAGGCTGAGTATTCATAAGTTCCATTATCTTCTCACCAGATGCTGAAAATCTTTGTATATCATTAATTAACCAACCAGCCATTCTCATTGGATTATTAATTGTAAATATTAAGGCATTAAAGGTAACTAAATCTCCTATGGTAATACTTTTGTTAATTACCATAATGCCACCTACTAGAATAAGTACTATATTAAGACTTATAGACAAAGAATCTATAATTGGAAGGTACTTTCCCCAAACTTTAGCTGAATCAATATTTCTTTTTCTAAATTCAGCATTTTCTTTACCAAATTTCTCAATTTCAAATTCTTCCTTAGCAAAAGCCTTTACAACCCTATTACCACTTATATTTTCCTGTGCTACAGAATTAAGCCTTGAAAACTGCTGCCTTACATTAAAAAAAGTTGGTTTTACTTCTATTGCAAGCTTTCTAGCAAAATAAGCTATTGGCGGCGTAAACATAAGTAAAATCAATGTAAGTTTATAATTCATTGAAAACATAATTCCTATTCCGAATAAAAATATAAATGAGTTCTCTATAACGTTATACCCCACCCATGCAAGAAAATGTCTTACTGCATCAATATCACCTGTCATTTTATTCATTATATCTCCTGTGCTAGTTTTATCAAAGAAATCAAAATCTAGTTTCTGAAGATTGCTATAAATATCATTTCTAATATCAAATATAGAATTTTGAGACATCTTTTCTAACAAAATTAAAAAAGTATACCTTAATATAGACCTTAGCAATATTATCCCTGAAATAAACAGTAGCAATGGAACTAATAAATTAGTCTCTTTTCCTATAATAATCCTATCTACAATTGTTCCAGATAAATACGGTGCCACCATGTTCATAGCTGAACATATAATAACTAGTAAAAACCCCACTATTATTTTACCTTTGTATTTTGTTGCATATTTCCATACCCATTTAAAAGCCATAATTACCACCCCATAATTTTTTTCTCTATACTATTATCATGTATATGTTTAAATAATAAAATGTAGTTTTCACTCTAATATAATGTTCATTCTTGTATTAAGAAATAAAAATCTCTTGCCTTGATAAATAAGAGCTTCTTAATTTAAATAAATAAAACCACAATTATAGTTTGATTAATTATTTGTAAAGACTTATAATTAACTCATAATATAGAATAATTTTGCAGAGGTAGATTATGTGTGATTTAAAAATTGATTTAGATAATTTTAACCCGAAAATGTTATATACTTTCACAAAAAAATTCAATGATAAAAGTGATGTTACTTATCATTGTCATGATTTTCTGTCCATAATATATGTTTTGTCAGGTACGTGTACTTATAATATCAGTGGAGTTCCACATATTGTAAAAAAAGGAGATTTGCTTGTTATTAACCCTCATATGTATCATGGAAAAATTATCGCCACAGGTAGTGAAATCCATGAATTTCACGTAGGCTTTGAAAACCTTCACATAAAAGGGCTGATGCCTAATCATTTTCTTGAAAATCATGTATCACCAATTATTAATGCATCAAATTATGAAAATGAGCTCTTAAAATTTTGTTCAGATGTGATCTCGGAGCAAAGCAAAAATCAACCGTCGCTAAAATTATCTCTAAAAGGTCTGGGGATTAAACTTCTTTCCATTCTTTTTAACGCAACTTTTGAAAGTTCTACTCTAAAACGAAAAGGTATACTAAATCTTGAAAGTTATGATAATACTACTATAGTGAATACAGTTTTAGAATTTATAGACGAGAATTTTATGCACAGTCTGTCTTTAGATGTAATATCACAAAGTATGTATCTTAGTCCAACTTATATTTCTAAACTTTTTAAAGAAAGCACTGGTAGTTCGCCTATAAATTACTTAATAAAACTTAGACTTTCAAAGGCAAAACAATCTCTAGAAGTTGGAGATCAATCTATAAAAAAAGTGGCTTTATCTGTTGGTTATCCTGATGTGTATCACTTTAGCAAACTTTTCAAAAAGTATTATGGTTGTCCTCCCTCAAAATTAAAACGTAAATCTGCTAATAATCAGCTTATTAAACTAAATCCATAAGTTAAAAGAGTGTTATGTATACAATTAATTATGGTCGCCTTAAAAAATATAATGGAGAATTTTATTATTTTAAAAATAATAAAATTCTCCATTATATTTATTTTACTATATCATGAACTATATTGTATCTTCTTTAATTTCTCCTCACATCGGTAGGGCTCACGCCATATAATCTTTTAAACGCTCGCCTAAATGACTGTGCACTATTATATCCAACCCTTTCGGCAATCTCATTAATGTTTAGCCCTTGATCTTTCAAAAGAATATTTGCATTATTAAGTCTAGTTTTTTCTAGATAATCTGTAAAATTAATATCTGTTTGTTCTTTAAAAAGGTGTGAAAAATAGCCTTCACTTAAATTAAACTCTGAAGATACTTTATAAAGGCATAAATTACTATCCATATAATTTGTTTCAATGTATCTTTTTATTTTATTCATCAAATTCAAATTAGAATTACCTTTTTGCACTAATATTAAATCACATAAATTACAATAAGAATTTGCTATTAGTTTAAAATTAACATCGTAAGAATTATTTTGATTTACATCTCTTAAAATATTATTAATCTCCTTAATGTCATCATTATCTTTAATCTCATCACTATCTTTAAAACTCGGCAATATTTTTCTAATAGTACTTTTTAATTCTTTAACAACATCATAACTTCTACATGAATTTAAGCTTCTAGTCTCAAAATTTTCATCATAAATAAAATCTAAAAGTTTTTGAACTTGAACTTTGTCCCCTACTTTTGTATGATTCGATAACTTTTGTTCCAAATCTAGTGGATAATAATAATTTTCGATTTCGATTTCAACATTATGAGACCAAACTATGGAATATTTATTATCTAAATTTTCTAAAGCATTTCCAGCTTGTTCAAATGAATGCCAAATCTCCAGCGGATTTGAATATGGCTCTCCTCCTGAAACATCAACTTTTAGATTAATAGTATCTATAAGCTCTTTTTTTATATTACTTACGATATCTTCTATTTCCTTATAAAAAGCCTCTATATCTTTTATCTGCGAATTCAATATAATAGCAATTGTTTGTTGGTCTGTATCATGAAAAAATACATTTCCTATGAAATATTTTGCGAGCACACCTCTAATAATCGCCTTAGAAATAATTAACTCTTTTATAATCTCATCGTTTAAGTTTATAGTTGTTAAATCATTGTTAAATATTTTAAACAATATTACAATATTTTCACCTTTTGAAATATCAATCCCTACATATGTAGAAGTTGCTAAAAATTCAGCTTCACTGTATATCTGTCCTCTTATAAGCTTATCAAGAAAATCAGAATGAATTAATGCCTTTTGATTATGTATGTCTTTTTGAAGTTCATTGTTTGTGGAAATCAAATTGGAGACACTGCCATTTATTAAAGAGAATGCATCCTTATTAAGATTTGATTCATCTCCATTAAATTGTTTTAACTGCTTAACAATATCAAAAACTGGTTTACTGTTACGATAAGCAAGTATAATTGCAATTATAATACCAACTAAAAGCGTTATTAAAAACAATTTAACTGTAGTCAATGTAAAGTTATTTAAATTGGTAAGTACTATGTTAGATGGCAAAGCAATAACGTATTTCCACCCTCTTTCTTTAGAAGTTATATAAGTTACAATCATCTTCTTGCCATCAATATTTTTCGAAAAAAATCCTTCCTCCTTTGTTAACTCTTCTGAGTTAATATGATAATTTGCATTCATATTTTCTGGCATTCTAGTTATTATATCTCCCTCATCATTTTCAACATAAACAAATCCACCTTTTGATATGTCTATATATGAAATTAATTCTGTTATTTTTTCATTTTTAAAGGATATTGTCATTGCACCCTTTGGTTTTTCATTAAATCCGAATGGAACTGATTGAACAAAATTAGTTCTATTGGAGTCTAAACCCTTTACATCATAAGATGTTAGTGGAACATACTCACAAGCATAATGATCACTTAGTAACATATCTAACCATTTTTTATACTCTGAAGGTTTGAATTTAAGTACCATATTATAATATACATCTGCCTTATAAAGAGTATCTTGAGTAATAATGTAATTGCTATTCTTCAAATAAATATAATAGCCATCTAAATAATCCATATTACTAGTATAACTGTTGAGATCCTTTATTACATTTGCGATATTTAAGTAATCACTACCTAATAAAGGTTCTTTAAGATCGAGTAACGATGCTAACTTATGATTGCTTGCTAGTTGAATAGCCAAATGATCAATTTGTTGGAGTTGTTTTTCAACTATATTCTTTGATTGGTTAAGCATAGAGATATTTGATTCCCTGATATCTTCTTTGACAATACTTGCAGCTATTTTATAAACACCTATACTCATAACTAGGGGAACCGCTAAGATAAAAATATATGGAACAATAAATTTTAAAAACAATTTATTATCAAAGTTTTTATATATTTTAAACAAATCTACACCTCCAAGGGAAATATGTATGTAAAAGATATCATTATTTAATGTAAAAACAACCAAGTATAATGTTTTGCATTACCTTGCAATACAAAAACATTATAACATAACATGTTTTTTTAAAGTAGAAATACTTTACTTTATGTAAACTCTAATGTTAAGACTATTGCAATCACTAAGCTTAACGGTTGATACCTTTTAAAATGTATCATATATAAAGAAATGTATCATAGTCGTTCTAATCACATTTTTTATGGTTTTCTATGATATTGTATGGTATATTCAGAACTGTTTCTTTACAAAAAATTCACTAGATAATATAATTCAATTACAGTTGGAAACGTTAACAACTAAATTAAATCTTATATATTTAAGGGGGAACCTATTAATGAAAAAATCAATCTTAAGAAGTTTAGGTTTAGCTTTATCACTTGCTATGGTAACTGGTGGTTTCGTAGGATGCAAATCTAAAGAAAGCACAGAAACTACTACAAAAGCAGCAAGCGGGGTAGTAGTAAAACCAACAAGCATAAAAATGACTACTGATACTTTTCTAAAACCTGAAGATGGAATGGCTGATTTTATTGCCGGCTTCAAAAAACAAACAGGAATGGATCTTCAAATTACACAACCCGTTCATAATCAATACTATGATAAACTCAGTCTTCAATTCGCATCAGGTGATGTACCTGACGTAGTAGAAGTAGCTAGTACTTATCTAACTACTTTCGCAAGTAATGGAGCACTTTGGGATATGACAGATTCACTTTCTAAATCTACAGTCCTAAAAGATATTGATCCAAAATATGCAAATTCAATTAAAGTAAACGGTAAATCATTTGCCTACCCAATTCAAAGTGGTGGTGGTTGCATTACCTATTTAAGAAAAGATTGGCTCGATAAGCTTAAACTAAAAGTTCCAACTACCTATGATGAATATATTGCTGTTTTAAAAGCATTTAAGGATATGCCAGATAGTAACGGAAATAAAACTGCTATTCCATTTAGTGCTGCTGGAGTAATAAATACAGAAGTTCCTTATTCTATATATTTGAGAGAATTCTATCAAGATGCAATCCCTAACTTTACAAAAGTTGACGGCAAATGGGTAGATGGTATGTCCCAACCTAACATGAAAGCTGCTCTTCAAAGAATGAGTACAGCCTATGCTGATGGATTAATTGATAAAGAAATAGTTACAAATAAAACGTCAAGTGTACGTGATAAATTTTATGCTGGAAAAATCGGTGCATTCACTTATTGGGCAGGAGATTGGAATAGACTTATAGAACAAAACTTACAAAAATCTGTACCGACTGGAGAAGTTGTTGCAATTCCTGCAATAACAGAAACTAAGTATATTGAAAGAGCACCTATCGCCCTGGGAATAACTAGCAAAGCAAAAAATCCAGAAGGAATATTTAAATATCTTATCGAGTATATGCATGATGCTGGTGAGGGAGAAATGTTATTTACAAATGGAATTAAAGATTTAAACTACACAGTTAAAGATGGAGTTACTACAAAATTACCTAGCAAACTAGATCCTAAAATAGCATTTCCAAAAATATATGAAGCAACAGAATTATCTTTGACAAAATTTAAAGATCCAATTGCTATCGATAAGAGAATAACTACATCACTTGAAACATTTACTAAAGACTCTGCTCTAGAACCTTTGTTACCTGCTTCAGAAGTTCTTAGTAAAGCAATTCCAGACTTATTAACAATAAAAAATGAGATTATCTCTAAAGTACTTATTGGAACATTGTCAGTCGATGATGGAATCGCTAAATATAATAAAGATTCAAAATCAATAGTTGATAGTGTTCTAGCTGATCTTAACAAGTAATAAATAAATTAATTGATTATTGGAAGTGAAAATTAATTTTACTTCCAATTAATTTTATATTTTTAGACAAATCCTAAATTTTACTACTACAAAAGGAGGACTAATTAATTGCAAACTAAAAAAGTAAAACCAACAAATAATCGAGTGACAAAAACATCAAGTAGTCGTGTAATAAAAAAAATGTTAAGATACAAATATTTTTATCTAATGTCTCTTCCAGTCGTATTAATCACATTTATGTTTTACTACATGCCTATGTATGGTATAAAATTTGCATTCACAAAATACGGTCCCTTTGCCCCACCAAAGTTTATAGGTTTAGAAAATTTTAGAACATTATTTAAAACGCCTCAATTTTTAAGTGCATTTAAGAATACCATTTCACTTAGCTTATTGAACCTTTGCATTGGAATGGTAGTAACAATTGTTTTTGCATTATTATTAAATGAGGTAAAGAACAAGTTTGCTAAAAGTTTTGTTCAAACACTTTTATACCTTCCACATTTTCTTTCCTGGGTAGTTGTAGCTTCTATATTTACTATAATTTTATCACCTCAAGATGGATTTATAAATCAAATACTTGTGCAATTAGGTTACAAACCCATTTATTTCTTAGTATCAGAAAAATGGTGGACTCCTATATTCCTTTTCATAGCAAGATGGAAGGATACTGGATGGGGAACTATAATTTATTTAGCTGCACTATCTGGCATAAGCCCAGAATTATATGAAGCTGCATCTATAGATGGTGCCAACAGAATTAAGCAGTGTTTTCATGTTACTCTACCAGGAATTATGAATACTATACTTGTAGTATTTATACTAGATTTAGCCAAAGTATTAAATTTATTTGATTCTGTATTTAATCTTATGAACCCTTTGGTTTATAGTGTTTCAGATACTATTCAAACCTACACATTCAGGGTTATGTCACAACAAGCAGACTATGGTTACACCACAGCTGTAGGATTATTTAAGTCTGTAGTAGCGTTGGTATTAGTCCTTGCAGCTAATCAAATCAGCAAAAAAATTAAGGGTTCAAGTATTTTATAGTGAAAGGAGAAAGTTATTAATGAATGATAAATTTAGCTTCAAAAAAGGTTCACGTGCAAGAGCTCTTTTCAGAATATTTAACGTATTCTTTCTACTTCTAACTGTAGTTGCAATACTTGTTCCTCTTTTGAAAGTAGTATCAGATTCTTTAGACGCCACCGGTTCATACGGTTTGAGACTCATTCCATTACATCCAACACTTGCAGCTTATAAGGCTGTTATTACACAAACAACCTTGTATACACCTTTTCTTATTTCTATTTATATAACTGTATTAGGTACAGTTATCGGTTTGTTTTTGACAACACTAGGAGCATATATATTAATTCAGGATGATATGCCTGGAAGGAAGCTATTTGCATCACTTTTATTTTTTACAATGTTATTTAATGGAGGCCTTGTACCTACATATTTAAATATGAAAAATCTTGGATTAATGAATAGTTTATGGGCAATTATTCTTCCATTAAGTTTACAAGTTTACAATTTGATTCTTATGAAAAGCTTCTTTGAGGGAATACCTAAAGCTTTAATGGAATCAGCAGAAATAGACGGTTGTACTCCTATGGGTATATTTGTTAAAATAGTATTACCACTATCAAAACCGGCACTCGCTGCCATAGGATTGTTTTTCGCTGTTTCTTTTTGGAATGAATATTTCAATTTTATGTTGTATATTTCAGATCCAAATAAACTTAACTTTCAGATTAAAATAAGAGAAATGATAATAGAGAGTACAACCACTCAATCAACTGCGTCAAGCGGTATATATAGTAAAACTCTTCAAAATGCGGCTATAATAGTTACTATATTACCATTTGCTGTTATATATCCTTTCTGCCAGAAATATTTTGTACAAGGAATAACCCTTGGTGCAGTTAAAGGTTAAATCTCACAATAGAATAAAGGAGATTTTCATGGATACTAAAGTATATTCAACAACGTTTAACATAACAGAATTTGGAGCTATCCCTGATGGTATTTCCTCTTGTACCCAGGCTTTCACTACAGCAATAAATGCTTGTAGTGAATCTGGTGGTGGCACTATTTATGTACCAGCTGGCATGTTTCTTACGGGAGCTATTAAACTTAAAAGCAATATGAATTTAAACTTGGATTCAGGTGCCGTTTTAATATTTACAAATGATATAACCCAGTATCCCGTTGTAACATCAAGATGGGAGGGTGCAGAGCAAGTTGTATACTCTTCTTGCATATATGCACAAAATGCAGAAAATATTTCTGTTACTGGCCGTGGAAAACTTGATGGACAAGGTAAGTTTTGGTGGGAACTGATGAAAAACAGAAAAAATCTATATCCCAGGCCTAAATTAATAAGTTTTCATGGTTGCAATAATGTGCTTATTGAGGGTGTTTCCTTAATTAACTCCCCAAGCTGGACTATAAACCCTATATGTTGTGAAAATGTTACCGTAGATAAAATTTCAATTAAAAACCCTGCTGACTCTCCTAATACTGATGGAATTAACCCAGAGTCATGCAAAAACGTGCACATCTCTAATTGCCACATTGATGTTGGAGATGACTGCATAACTATAAAATCTGGAACAGAAGATACCACTATTAGAGTTCCTTGTGAAAATATCACTATCACAAATTGCACCATGGTACATGGCCATGGCGGAGTAGTTATCGGAAGTGAAATGAGCGGTGATGTTAGAAACATAACTATAAGCAACTGTGTATTTGAAGGAACTGATAGAGGCATAAGAATGAAATCCCGACGTGGTCGTGGAGGAGTTATTGAAGATATAAGAATTAATAACATAGTAATGAAGGATGTTTTATGTCCTTTTATTACAAATCTATACTACTATTGTGGACCTAAAGGAAAAGATAAATATGTTTGGGATAAAAATCCTTACCCAATAACAGAAGAAACTCCAGCTTTTAGAAGAATCCATTTTTCTAATATAACTGCTAGGGAGGTTAGAGCGGCTGCCGGTTTCATATATGGTCTTTCTGAAATGTACGTTGAAGATATATCTTTTGATAATATTTCAATAGCAATGGCAGAAAACGCTGAGCCTGGCATGCCAGACATGATGTCAAATCTTGAGCCGATGAAGCAAAGAGGTTTCTTCTGCTCAAATGTTAAAGACATAACCTTTAACAATGTTACTGTAAGTAATAACGAAGGGCCAGCTTTTTATGTAGAGAATAGTATTAATGTTGAATTCTCAAGATGCAAGACAAAAAATTCTAAGGGCGATGACCCTATGATAAAACTTAATAACGTTATATAAATATATTAAATTAATAACATAGCAAGTTAAAAATAATATCGAGAGGTGTGTATATGGAAAATTGGGCTGCTAAAATGGCTGATTCGGTAATGAGCAGAACTCCAGAATTTAATGGTAAATGGGAATATGATAACGGTGTTATTTTTAAAGGTATCGAGTCATTATGGAAAATAACTGGAGACAAAAAATACTTTGATTTTATTAAAAAGAATATGGACTTTTTTATTGATGAAAGTGGTGATATTAGAAAATATAGTGTTACAGAATATAATATAGATCATGTAAACAACGGAAAGTTACTTTTCCTTCTTTATAAAGAAACAGGACTTGAAAAATATAAAAAAGCCGCTTTCCTATTAAGAGAGCAGCTAAAAAATCACCCAAGAACTGCTCAAGGAGCTTTTTGGCATAAGCAAATCTATCCTTATCAAATATGGTTAGACGGACTTTACATGGGCTCGCCATTTTATGCTGAATTTATAAAAGAATTTGGTGAGACTTTGGAATTCGATGATGTTACAAAACAATTTTTAATATGTGAAAGTCATGCAAAAGATTCTGAAACGGGTTTACTATATCATGCCTGGGATGAAAAAAAAGTTCAACCTTGGTGTAATAAGGAAACAGGCCTTTCAAAAAATTTCTGGAGTCGTTCGATGGGTTGGTATGTAATGGCTATAGTTGATGTATTAGACTATATACCAGAAAACCATAAAGATAGAGATAGAATAATTGAGATTCTAAATGAAGTATTAGAATCACTTCTTAAAGTTCGCGATGAAAAGACAGGGCTTTGGTACCAAGTATTAGATCAAGGACACCGCAAAGGCAACTATATAGAAGCCTCTGGATCATGCATGATATTATATGCTATTGCAAAAGGAGCAAAAAAAGGTTACCTACCTGAAAAATGGTTTGATATTGCAAAGACAACATATAAGAGTATTATTGACGAATTTATTACTATAACACAAGAGGGTCTTGTAAATTTGAATAAAACTTGCGCTGTAGCAGGCCTTGGTGGCGTGGGCAAAAGAGATGGTACATATGAATACTATATAAGTGAACCAATTGTAACAAATGATCCAAAAGGCGTGGGGGCCTTTATCCTTGCTGCGGCAGAGATGGAGACTTTGGGTTAAATTAAAAAAAGACAGTATTTTTTAAATGAAAAATTTAAAGCTAGCAATTTATTTTGCTAGCTTTAACTAAACCTATAATTGAAATAATCTTATAAAAACAAATAAGAGCTCAATAAAATTAAACTTTGCTGTAAGTCTTAGTAATAAACCTCATACTTGTATCCATATCAACTTCTCTAATATTTTCTAATAAAATATTAATAAATGGTTTGTTCTCCTTAATAAGTTTCAATATTAACCGATAATTCATTTCTCCAGTACCAGCAGCTACTGTATGAATTTTACCATTTTCAAGGACTAAATCCTTTGCATGTAGCACTACCATTCTATCCCCAAATAACCTAAAGGCAGATTTAATAATTTCGTCCTGATCTTTAAAGTTGCCTTCTGACAAGTAATTGCTGGGGTCATAAATAACCTGTAAATTGTTAGAAGGAATTAAGTCTAATACTCTTCTCATTCTTTGAGGTGTTGTTACAACTTGCTTTTTTCCTCCCTCAATTCCAACTATAACTCCAAATTTTTCAGCTTCATTAACAACTTCACTCAAGCTTTGGATCAAAGTTTCAAAAGCTGATTCGCTTTCGTTATCATATTCATTTATATCATCAACCTTTAGGCTTCCGGTTTCTGTCCCAACTATACTACACCCAAAATCCTTAGCAAATCTTATATGTTCTTTAAACCTATCGATTTGCCTCCTTCTTTCATTAATACTCGGATGTATAGGATTTATGTAACAACCTAAAACAGCAATTTGAATGTTTTTCTTTTTAAAGCTATCTCTAATATAATTCGCCATTCCAGGACTTAATTTGCCTAAACTACTATCTATTCCATCTAATGCTTTATCTAAAGCCAATTGTACATATGAATATCCTTGAATGGATATTTTTGCTACTAGCTCATCTATTGGAAACTTTCCAAAATCATGTGCTCTTCCACCTATTATCATAAATTTAACCTCCATCTTTAATATAATTAGTTACAATTAATAATAATTTTTATTTTAAACATTTATTTTTCCAACATTTTTCTTCATATTTATTAAGCGCGTACCAAATAGTATATAAACTTAAACTAATAGAAATTTTTTAAAACAACTTCTATTAGTTTAAGTTTAAATTGTTTGATATCTTTTTCTACCTTGTAACTTCAATATTTGCTAATTTCTCATAATATTTCACTATACTTGAATGGTCTTCAATGCCACAACCATCCAATTTAATTGCCTGCATCATTTCCATGACTTGTGCAGTTATTGGTAACGAAACACCTACACCATGTGAAGTTTCAAGTACATTATTTAGGTCCTTAATATGTAGGTCAATTTTAAATCCTGGTTTAAAGTTTCTGTCCATCATCATTGGTGCTTTTGCCTCCATAACTGTACTTCCTGCAAGACCACCTCTTATTGCTTTATAAACTAGATCCGGATCAACGCCAGCTTTTTTAGCAAGGATTAATGCTTCTGATACCGCAGCTATATTAATTGCAACAACAATTTGGTTGCAAAGTTTTGCGATATTTCCTGCTCCGATTTCTCCAACATATACAACAGAACCTGCCATTACCTTCATGAAATCATGGTATTTATCAAAAACCTCTTTTTTACCACCTACCATAACTGATAATGTACCGTCAATTGCTTTCGGCTCTCCACCACTTACTGGTGCATCTAGCATATCAATCTTTTTCGCTTCTAATGCTGCATATATTTCCCGGCTGCTTAGAGGTGCAATTGAACTCATATCTATAACAACAGTTCCTGGTTTTGCTCCTTCTATAACCCCGCCTTCGCCTAAAACTGCCGCTTTAACATGTGGAGAATTTGGGAGCATAGTCACAACGATATCACATTTGCTCGCTACTTCTTTACCTGATGTAGCTGCCTGCGCTCCAAGTGCTGTTAATTCTTCCATTGGTGATTTATTAAAATCTAGTACCACTAGTTCATATCCTGCTTTAATCAAATTTTTCGCCATAGGTTTACCCATTATTCCAAGTCCTATAAATCCTATTTTCATTTAATTATCTCCTTTTTAATCTATATTTTAATGGTTTTGTTATAGCATTTAATGAAGCTGCTCCACATAACACAATTACTTTTCTATTTTATTAAATCCAAGTCAATAAGTACTTTTTTAATAGCTTCAAGCCTTTCTTCGTTACAATGATCAATAGGTTTTACGGGATGTCCTACATTCAAACCCATTAAATTAAGACAATCCTTCATTACAACTGGGAATGTGCCATAATTATAAGCATTTCTAAGAGGGATCAATTTATACTGTGCAGCCATTGCCCCTTCATAATCGCCTGCCATATACTTATCATATATGTCAACTACAAGCCTTGGCGCCACATTCGCAGTTCCCGCAATACAACCAACTCCACCATATGCTAGCGTTGCATATATTAAATAATCTATGCCACCTAATACTTTAAAGTTTTTTATATCTTTTGTAACTCTGATATATTCAATCGTTTGAACAAAATCCGACGATGTGTTTTTTATACCTATAATATTTTCGATTTTAGCCAATTTTGCAAGCAATGAAACAGAAATATTATTATTCGTTTTACCCGGATTATTGTACAAAAGTACTGGTAATTTTGTCGAATTTGCAACTGCTACAAAGTGATTGTACAATTCCTCATCATTTGGAGTAATAAACATAGGTGTGAGCACAGTAATTGCATCTGCACCTGCTACTTCTGCTGCTTGTGCAAGCCTAATGCATCCTTTAGTAGTAATTGCACTTGCTCCTGCATATACAGGAACCCTTTTATTCACATGTTTAACGGTTATCTCAATTGCTTTTCTTTGATTTTCAAAATCCAGGCCATAAAACTCCCCGTTACTACCTAGTACAAAAACGCCATGAACTCCGCCATTTATTACATGATCAATTACCCTCTTAAGTCCTTGTTCATCTACATTCTCATCTGCATCCACGGGTGTAATAATTGGTGGAATGACCCCTTTTAAATCATTAATATTTAACATATTAAACCCCCTATAAAAATAAATTCATGATTATATCTATTTTAAATTCTATGTCACCGGTGCTGGATTAAATAAACATATTGCATTTTCAATGCCCCAATAATCTGCCCAAACCTTCTTGTTGCCACTTGCAACTTGTAGTATAAGTTCAAATATTTCTTTACCTATAGATTCTATTGTGGCTTCACCTGTTGCAATTTTGCCTGCATCAACATCAATTAAGTCCCTCCATCTATTGGCAAGTTCGGTTCGACTTGCAACCTTAATAACAGGTGCCATTGCTATTCCATATGGTGTCCCTCTTCCCGTTGTAAATACTTGCAACGTAATGCCTGACGCCAATTGACACGTTGCACATACAAAGTCACTTGCAGGCGTTGCAGCGTAAATTAATCCTTTTTTGAGTACCTTCTCTCCAGGTGATAAAACATCCATTATTGCAGTGCTTCCTGATTTTGCTATAGATCCTAGGGACTTTTCAACAATATTAGCAAGTCCACCTTTTTTATTCCCCGGTGTAGGATTAGCATCCCGATCCACACTTCCGAGCTCCAAGTAATGATCATACCACGCCATCTCATCTTTTAACTTTTGCCCTACCTTTTCATTAATAGTTCTAGGGGTCAAAAGATGAATACCATCTCTCACTTCTGATACCTCTGAAAATAGAACAGTAGCTCCAGTTCTAACTAGCAAGTCTGCCGCATACCCAACTGCTGGATTTGAAGTTACTCCTGAAAACGCATCACTGCCTCCACATTGGAGTCCAACAACAAGTTCAGATGCAGGACAAACCTCTCTTACTCTTTTATTTAAACGTTCCAAGCACTCCTTTGCTTTCTGAACTATTCTTTCGACCATAGGTCCAAATCCAATTTCATCCTGCAATACCACTATATTTTCTTCCTTAATATTTGGAAATAATCTAATTGGAAGAAGCTTTTCACAACCTAGACTTACTATTAATAATTCTCCACCAAAATTAGGATTAGTTGCTAGATTTCTTAATGTCCTAATTGGTATTATTGCCTCTGGCGCATTAATAGCAACGCCACACCCATAATTGTGATTAATTGGCATAACACCATTTACATTTGGATACTCTGGCAATAGTTTTCTTATCCTATCTATAGCTATATTCACTACTCCTTCAACACACTGTACACTTGTTGTTATTCCTAATATATTTTTTGTTCCAACAGTCCCATCAATGTTGCGGTATCCTAAAAATGTATATCCTTCTAGCGGCGGCAATAGCCCAGGAACCTTCGTAGCCACAGATAGTTCTTCTAATACTGGCGCTTTAGGCAATTTTATCTTAGTCTCATCTATTAAGCTTCCTTTAGAAATATCTTTTTGTGCATAACCTATAACCTCACCATACCTTATAACTTCATCTCCTAATTTAAAATCTATTAAGGACACCTTATGGCTCTGAGGGATATATTCAACAGTTGTGAGGTTATCTGAAATCATTGTCCCAGCAGTAATCCCTGCAGCATTCACTACTATTTCTACGTTATCTTCAGGATTAACCTTTATTAATAATGTTTTTTCTAATTTCTTATTTTCCATGTTACTCCTCATTCCTCTAATAAATAGCTGGCTTAATAAGCTATATACTCCATAAATTATTTATCAACAATTGCCAGCATTATAGATTTTAATATTATCCTTTAACTTATTTATAAGATTAATTTCATTGTAAACCATAAGAAGTGGGGCTACTCCATGCCCATTATTCTCAACTACTTTTTCGCCTGTAGTATAATATTCAAAGCTTCCATCGCGTACAACACCAGTATCCGGATGTATGCCTAACCCTGCACTTTTACAAATGCCACCTAAAAGAACTTCACCGTGAGCCTCCCTAATATACTTTTTTACAGTACCATCGAATGCAGCCGTGCCTTGCGCTTGATATTTATTTGACAAACACCCTAATCGTACACCCTTTAATATTGCATAAGACATCATTAATGTCCCACTTGATTCTAAATAATTGCCTGGTTTACTACCCATATCAACCACTTGATACCACATACCTGTGCTATGCTGGTAAGGTAACATTCCATCAATAATTTCCTTTAAAAATGCCTTCAGTTCTTCTACTCTATTTGTCTCCCCTTCGAGCAATTCAATAACATCAACTAGTGCCATACTAAGCCAGCCAACAGCACGACCCCAAACATTTTTAGAACAACCAGTCACCTTGTCACACCAAAATATTTTGCGGCTTTCATCATATGCATGATAATATAATTTATTTTCTTCATTTAAAAGATTTTTTCTAACATTTTTAAATTGATTTAATGAATCAGAATAATCCTTATCTTCTCCAAATTCCTTAATATACTGTACATAAAACGGTTGTCCCATATAAAGTCCATCAAGCCAGACTTGATTTGGATAATTCTCTTTGTGCCAAAAGTTTCCATCTTCTGTTCTAGGGTAACCCTTTAATTGTTCAAAAATCTGATCTAGTATTCTTTTATATTTCTCTTTCTTCTCTATTTTATAAAGCTTAAAAAGTATTGATGCCATTCTTATCTGATCAATGCTATAATAACTTAGATTAATTTTGCTAATATTACCTTCTTTATCATAGAGTTCATCTATAATTTTTTTTACGAAATCATAATATTCTTTATTCCCTGTTTGTTCATAACTATCTAAATAAGCCTTTAAGATGCATCCTTCTATATAATGCCATCTTAAAGAATACCATTTTCCACACACCATATATTGCTCTTTTAGCTTATCTACCATCTCATATGTCAAAATCGTTCACCTCTTAAATTAATAATAATATATTACTAAAGTACGTTTTTTAAATCGAATACTGGTACCTCAGGATTTTGGGAACTTTTGGATCTACATTTTATAAATTCTATATTTTCTCCATTTTCAACTGTAAATGCTGAGCCTTCATGATTAATTATACTTACATTATTAAAGTATATATCTTTAACATTCTTACAATAAAAGCCTTTTTTATTTAATGCTTCAATGCCTTCCATCATTGCAGGTAACGCTGGCAAAGAATCATTAGCCATATGAATATCAATGTTATCAAATGTAATATCTTCTATAGGCATTTCTGGTAAACCATATAAATAGCCAGCTGCTGAACTTACCTCTCTAGCTGTAATATTACTTATATGAATTCTTCGAAAAATAGGAGTTTGGTCATTTATTGGATAATCATCTTTGTCCCAGGTATATTTATCCGTGCCACCTGGCCCACAATAATAGAACATATGCATTATTATTGGCGAAATAACGTCCTTCATTATTATATTATTTACCCTTATATCTTCTACAACACCACCACGCCTACGTCTCGATTTAATTCTTATGCCGCGATCTGTTCCTTCAAAAATGCAGTTACTAATAACTACATTTCTTACACCACCAGACATTTCGCTACCTATTACTACTCCCCCATGCCCATGTAACATTGTGCAATTTGTTATAGTAATATTTTCACAAGGTACTCTTTTAGTGCCTTCTTCAGTTCCTGATTTTATAACTATACAATCATCACCTACATCTAACTGACAGTTTGAAATACGTATATTTCTAGATGAATCAAGGTCAATTGCATCTGTTGTTGGTGAGTCTCCAGGATTTTTAACAGTAATGTTATCTATTGTAACATTATCACAACAAATAGGATTGATTGTCCAACTTGGTGAATTTATAAGTTTTAAATTTTGTATAAGAACTCTACTACATTCATCAAAACTTATTAGTTTAGGTCTTGGATACTCTAGTGCATTGTTATTGTGTTTCCTAAAGCTTCTATATAACTCCCACCATGGGATTCCTTGACCATTTAACACGCCATAACCAGTTATTGAAACATTTTCTAGCTTTTCACCATATATACACGATTGGTAAACTTCCCTTTCTACACCTTCCCATCTAGAAAAAATAACAGGATAATCTTTTATGTTAGTGCTAAATAGTAGAGTTGCCCCAGGATCTAAGTAAATATTAATATTACTTTCAAGTTTAATGGAACCTGTAAGATATATTCCTGCAGGAATATACACTGTCCCACCACCAACTTCTGCTGCTCCTTTAATTGCTGCTTTGAAAGCATCTGTACAAAGATTTACTCCCTCTCTATCTGCTCCATAATCAAGTATATTAAAGCATCCTATAAAATTACTCATTTCATCGCTCCTCATATTTAACCAAAAATTTCAATTCATTATATTTAAATTATCAAGATATTTATATCGTAATAATGTTTATTCTTTCACTGCTCCCATAGTAATTCCTGTTACGAAGTATTTTTGACAGAATGGATATATAATTAGAAATGGTAACATTGCAACAACTATAGATGCATTTTGTATTGCTGACGTAGAAACAGTTTGAGATGTTGATGTAGCAGCTGCTAGCCCAGTACTATCCAAAACCAATTCTCTTAATTTTATCTGAAAGTTAAACTTTGTTGAATCAGTAATGTACATTATAAAATTAAAGAAATGATTCCAGTACTCTACAGCAAAGAACAATCCTATTGATGCTATCGCCGGCTTAGATAATGGGAGTACAATTTTTATAAAAATGGCCATTGGTGAGCATCCATCTATCTCTGCAGATTCGAATAAACTTTCAGGAATTTGTTGAAAGAAACTTTTCATAAGTATCATATTAAACACATTTAAAGATAGTGGTAAAATAACCGACCATAATGTATTTAATAGTCCGATATTTTTAATAACCAGATATGTTGGCACCAATCCACCATTAAATATCATTGTGAAAAAAACCATCCATACAAAGAATTTTCTTCCTGGCATTTTATCTTGAATTAAAACGTAAGCCCCTAGTGTAGTAAGTGCTAAACCAATCGCAGTACCTACTACCGTTGTGTAAATTGATACTAAAAAAGGACGGTAAAGAGATTCGCTAGTGAAAATAACTTTATATGCTGAAAATGTTAAGTGTTTAGGTATAATGCTCATACCATAAGTCGCACTTGAATCCAAAGAATCACTTACTATTTTCAGTATAGGAATTACCATTGAGATCATAACTAATCCTAAGAATATATAATTTGCTATTCTAAAAATAGTTCTATTTCTAAACTCTTTTTTAAAACTTAGTTTATCTTGCATTGATACTCCTCCTTGTTATAAAATGCCTTCACCTTTAATTTTTTTACTAATATTATTTGCTAAAACTACAAGTACCATGGATATTACAGATTTGAACAATCCGACGGCTGTTGCATATCCATAATCACTCTGTTGCAAACCGATTTTGTAAGTATATGTTTGTATAACTTCTGCTGAGTTAACAACCATAGGATTCATAAGTACGAATACAGATTCAAATAAGTTGAATACTTTAGCTAAGTTTAGAATGAATACTATAATTATCGTGTTCATTATTCCTGGAAGTGTGACATACCAAGTTTGCTGTAGTCTAGTAGCACTATCAAGTGATGAAGCTTCATATAACTCTGGATTAATACTGGATAAAGCAGCTAAATAAATAATTGTTCCCCACCCAGTTTCTCTCCATCTATTAATAAAATAGAAGATAGGAGTCCACCATTTTTCATCTGCCATAAAATAAATAGGATCTATACCAAACATACCAAGTATTTGATTTACGAAGCCATTGTTAGGTGACAACAACATATAAAAAATTGATGCCGTAACTACCCATGAAATAAAATGAGGTAAATATATTATTGTTTGCACAAAACTTTTAGCAAATCTATTGTAAAGTTCATTCATAAGCAATGCAAAAATGATTGAAACTAGTGTCGCCAAAAGAAGATTTGCAAAACTCAATGTTATAGTGTTACTAAACGCTGAAATAAATTTTTTACTGGTTAGTAATGTTTTAAAATTATCAAACCCAATGAATTTAGGTTGAGAAAAAGGTGTATACTCATAGAAAGCAAACCTGACTCCTGCCATTGGAATATAGTTAAAAATTATTGAAACTATTAAAATAGGTAAAAACATTATATAAAGATAGGTGTACTTAAAAATTTCAGTTATCTTCTTATTCTTTTTCCACTTATGTAGTACTGATAGTGTTTGAGTAGAATTATTCTTTTTAACCAATTTAAGTCTCCTCCATTCTTATTATAATCGTAAGTAAATTAAATTCACTTACGATTATAAATTATTATTATTTGGCTACATTAAATTCATTTAATATAGCATCAACTATAACTTGATTATCTTTTTTATACTTTTCTAAACCTTCATCAACAGTCATTTGTCCAATTACTACTTTAGAAATTATTTCTTTTCTAGATTGTATCAAATCAACGCCGGTCTTGGTATATGCAGCTGAAGCTGGCAATAACTTTGCCATTTGTGAATCTGCTTCAAATATTTTTGTTGATTTACTAATTCTAGGGTCTATTATAGCTGGATCTTTGAACTGACTTATTGTAAGTGTTGGATCAAAAAAGTAGGTTGACTTAACAGTTAACATTGTAGCTTTTCCATCTGTAACTTTATAATGAACATTCTCTACTCCACGAGAAAACAACAATTCTCCTTTACCAGCATCATGCATATATTCTAGAAGATATTTAAAAATACCTTCAGGATTCTTTGCTTTACTTGTAATTGCATAAACAGAAGGAACTCTTGAAGTATAATTAGTTTCTTTAATTGCAGGAATAGCTACAATAGAAGCAGTTGGTACAGCTTTCTTTAATTCATCTTCGAGTGTTGTGCTCCATGTACCTGCCCAATAAGACATTGCACCAACTTTTCCAGAATAAAACTTGTCTCTTACGTTCGTAGTTTTATTTGTTATTATCTCTTTATCAAATAAGCCCATAGAATAAGCTTTTCTTAATCTTTCTAATGCAGGTTTCATTTCTGGCTGGGTTATGCCATCTACCCATGTATTATTTACTAACTTAAAATCTGGATATGCATCTTGGTAAAACTCTCTTAAGTATATATCTGGAGTAGTTGTTGGATCATCTGAAAATAAACCTGCAGCTGATGTTCCAAAGGTGTCTTTCTTCCCATTTTTATCTGGGTCATCTGCAAATACCTTTAACACATTTATATATTCCTCATAGGTTTTAGGAACTTCCAAATTATTTAAGTCTAACCAATCTTTTCTCAAATAAGTGACAGTACCATTACCCGAAGCCTTAGGTACTCCATACAATTTTCCGCCTATTTTTTCGGAATCCATAGTAACTGTTGATAGTTTTTGTATTGTTGCTGATTTTTCAACTAAGCTAGTCATATCATACAACGCACCATTGTTTGCGTAGGCGCTATACGTAGTACCACCCATCTCAACTACATCTGGTATATCTCCTGAAGCAAAAGCAAGATTTAATTTTTCATAATATTGGTTGTGAATAGGATTTGTAATTACTAAATCAATACCTGTTTGTTTTTTAAATTCTTCAACCACTTTAGCTTGACCATCTTCAACTTTAAGTATTGTATCAAACATTCCAGTAATCTTTTCAGGTTTCGATGATGCTGTTGGGGTTGTAGTTGTGGCAGTCCCCTTTTCAGTGGAAAAGTTTTTAGGAGCACACGCAATTAAATTGGAAGTTGAAACTACTACAGTAAGAATTAAACACAGTTTTTTTAAAAATGACCCTTTCATTATTAAATCCCCCTTATAAAATTTACTTATAACTTAAAACCTTAAAACGATTACAACGAGTTGATAACTCCTTCAACACATTTAACCATCTACTCAATTAATATTAAGCAATACTCATGCCAAAGTGATAATAAACACTTTTAAACTTTAAAGTTATAGTTAGGTTGCTAAGGATAACCGATATAATTAGATAAAAACTAATATTATCTATATATATAAAAGTTTAAGTTATTTTATATTTCTATGCTATAATAAAAATAAGTTTAAAATGTAAACGATTGTTTCTACTTTTTTAACAAACGTTTCATATTTTTGAAACAATTGTTTCGTACCGACAAGTAATTAGTTGAAAATTCAATTACCAAAATACTAATATTTATTTATAGCAATATTGTAAAATTGAACTATAAAAAGATATCACGTAACTTTATAGGTAAATTGTATATTTTTAATAAATGTTATTTCAATTGACTATACTATTTTCGCTCGGAAAGTGAGTTATACTTATTTTTAATAATAAATAATGGAGTTGGTAACATGTTTAAAATAGTATTTATAGCACCTGGTGATGAATTAGCAAAAATGGGAAAAGAAGTACTAACAGAAATAAATGAAGACATTGATATAAAAATAGGTGTCCTAGAAGCTGCTGTGGAGATTGCGAAAAGCTACGACAAAAAATCTGTTTATACCATAGTCTCTAGAGGAGGAACAGCTGCAGCAATGAAAAGTGCAGGCATTCTAGCTCCCATAGTAGAGATACCTATCACAGAAAGAGAATTTGTAATAGCAATACGTAGAGCGAGAAAAGCTTCAAAAAAAGAAAATCCAATAATTGGATATATAGGGTTTGAAAATATGATTAGTATGTTGAAAATAATTATGGATATTATTGACGTAAATCTGAAAATATATGAATTAACTACTAAAGACGATATTGAAGAAAAAGTTCTTCAAGCTAAAAACGATGGAATTGATGTAATTATCGGTGGAATCTATACAATTGAATGTGCTGCTACTCATAATATTAAAGGAGTATTCCTTAGTACAACAAAGGACTCTTTAATCCTTGCCTTTAAAAGAGCAAAAGAAATTAACTACGCTAGAATGCTTGAACAGAAAAAATCTAACGAACTAAAGGTTATCTTAAATTCTGCCTTTGAAGCAATCATTGGAATTGATGATACTGGAATTATTTCTGTTTTTAATTCAGCCGCAGAAGTATTCTTTAAAGTTAAATCTTCTAATGCAATCGGAAAAAATGTTACAGAAGTACTTAATATTTTTGATGAAAAACTTCTAAACAATGTGCTAATAGATGGTGAGCGTATATTTGGTAAAATAATAAAAATAAACAATGATTCTGTTATATATAATTTTACTCCTATACTTGTTAATAATCAGATAGTTGCCGCAATAATATCTTTTCAAGAGATCCATCAAATAGAACGTTATGAAACAGAGATACGAAAAGCACTTTATTTAAAAGGAAATTGTGCACAATATACATTTGCCGATATCAAAGGTGTATCAACACAAATAAAAAAAGTGAAAAAAATTGCAGAAACCTTTTCAAAACTAAATTCAATTATATTGATTATCGGAGAGACCGGCACTGGAAAGGAACTCTTTGCCCAAAGTATACATAATTCTAGTTTAAGAAATGAAGGGCCTTTCGTTGCAGTTAATTGTGGTGCCTTATCACCCAGTCTTTTGGAAAGTGAGCTATTTGGTTATGTGGATGGAGCATTCACTGGAGCTAAAAAAGGGGGTAGAAAAGGTTTATTTGAAATTGCACATAATGGAACTATATTTTTAGATGAAATATCTGAAATGAGCATGCATGGTCAAACAATGCTTTTAAGGGTCATTCAAGAAAAACAAATACGTAGAGTTGGGGATGATAGTATTATCCCCGTTAATGTTCGAATTATTGTTGCAACAAATAAACCACTTTTAAAACTGGTGGCTGAAAAAAAGTTTAGAGAAGATCTATTTTATAGGCTCAATATTCTTTCGATAAGTATCCCTCCTTTGAGAGAAAGAAATCAGGATATAGAATATTTATTAAAGCACTTTATAGATGTATATAGTAAAAAATTTTATAAATATGTAGAATTAACAGAAGAAGCTATACAAGAAGTAAAAAATTTCTCTTGGTATGGTAATGTAAGAGAATTAGAAGGTTTTTGCGAAAGACTTGTAGCAATTTCGTTTCAAAAATCACTTGATAAAAACTTTATTTTAGAGCAACTTCATAATCAGAACTGTTTACTTAATGAAATAAATACCATAAATATTGTTGAAGATAAAAATACAGAATTCAATGAAAATACATTTGAAAATGACCCAGCAAAGAAAATTATACAACTGTTACAAAAATATAATTCAAATAAATATAAGGTTGCTGATGACCTTGGCATTAGTCGTACTACGTTATGGCGAAGAATAAAACAATATAATATAAAATGTGAATTCTATGAAAAAAAATGATAGATAATTAATTTACTACCAGAAACACTTATGAGATTTACAAAAATCTAAGACTGTTTTTCTTGTAATTAGAACATTAAAAGCTAGCAATTTATTTTGTTAGCTTTTAAAACATATTCAAAATCTGAACTTAACGTCTTTTTAACATCTATCTCGCCAATCATCAACAAAGTCATATGTTTTCTCCCCATTCCACTTGTGAGGTCCCTTAAATATATGATGATATAGATTATCTTTTTTATTGTTAAGAACATAAGCCTTTTTAGTTATTTCAACTTGCTCAATAACATTAATAATTCCTCTCGAGCCGTTAAGCTTATCCTCAGTACCACTTTCAATTAAAAGGGGCCTGGGTGCAATTAAAGCTG
>Ga0209123_1000247_pt1 | contig 78891 bp, 62 predicted proteins | sample BarGraIncu00431A_FD_184500 | JGI IMG/M metagenome (GOLD analysis project Ga0209123, IMG submission 184500) | Arctic peat soil microbial communities from Barrow, Alaska, USA - Barrow Graham LP Incubations 004-31A (SPAdes) (version 2) | ecosystem: Environmental > Terrestrial > Soil > Wetlands >... | reverse complement strand
CATGTCAACCTTATTTCAGGTGACTATAGCGTCGGGGTCCCACCTCTTCCCATTCCGAACAGAGAAGTTAAGCCCGCCCACGCCGATGGTACTGCGCAAGTGGGAGAGTAGGTAGTCGCCGTTTTTTAGAAAGCCCTGCAGTGTAAACTGTGGGGCTTTCCTTGTAAAAAGGGAAAGGGTCTGACCCGAAGGGGTAGGACCCGTACGAAGTAATTCTGCGGGGCTTTCTTTATTAAACAATGTCAACCCCCGCCCATTCGGGCGGGGGTTCTTTTTTTTAAAACAACAGCCCGATTTTGAAGCAAAAAGCGTATTATTTTTATGCTTTTGATGCTGATTATAAGGATAAATTTCTTTATCTTTGCGGGGTTTTAAAAAACATGCACCTTGGGCAAATTTGACAGTTATAAAATTCCTCTAAAAACCCTTTCCATCGGTGATCATACTTTTGATTACACCCTGGATACTGAGTATTTCAAGGATATTGACAGTCTAGAAGTCCAGAAAGGCAGTGTCAAGGCCAAAGTGTTGGTCCGAAACAATGGTAACAGTTACGAATTGAATTTCTCGCTGGAAGGTCTGGTAAAGGTGCCGTGCGACCGATGTCTCGATGACATGGAATTGCCCATATCCCATTCCGGAAAGCTGATCGTAAAATTCGGAACTGCCTATGCTGAAGAAGGAGATGACATCATCATCATACCTGAGGTGGAAGGAGAAATCAATATCGCATGGTTCCTGTATGAGTTTGTCGCTTTGAGTATTCCGATCAAGCATATTCATGCACCAGGGAAATGCAACCGAATGATGACCGGCAAATTGAAAAAACATTTGGCCAAGAACCCGGATGATGAGGATGACGATATGGATCAGGATATAGATATCGAAGACACTGAACCTGTGATCGATTTTGAAGAATCAGATTCACAGCCGACTGATCCGAGATGGGACGAACTAAAAAAAATAATCGATAACAATTAATTGTAAAAAAGAAAATGGCACATCCTAAACACAAACATTCAAAGACCAGAACGGCCAAGAGAAGAACCCACTACAAGGCAGAGGCCCCCACACTAGCTGTTTGCCCGAATTGTGGTGCTCATTACATTTATCATACCGTATGTGGTGAATGTGGTTATTACAGAGGCAAAATTGCCATCGAACAGGCTGCTGCCGTTTAAGGTAAAGGGATTCTTGTATCTAATAAAATCAAAAGGCTTCGAATCTTGTTCGAAGCCTTTTTTGGTTATAAATTCAGCAATTTTGACCCTTTTTTGGCTGTAATATCAGCCTTTTTGCTTATTTTTGCACAAAATTTATATAAATGAGAAATTTTAATGCGGTAATTACTGGTGTTGGTGGCTATGTCCCTGAAACAATTATTACTAACGAAGATATTTGCAAATTAGTTGATACATCCGATGAATGGATCACTTCACGGACAGGCATCAAGGAACGTCGCAAACTGGACATCCCCGGTGTAGGAGCATCGTATATGGGAACCAAAGCCGTTCAAGAATTACTCGATAAAACTGGAACGAACCCACTGGATATCGAAGTGGTCATTTGCTCAACCAATACACCAGATTATATATTACCTGCAGCAGCAACCATGATTGTTGAAAATTGTGGTCTGAAGAATGCTTACGGATGGGATTTGGGAGCAGCTTGCAGCGGTTTTATATTCGCATTGACCACAGGAGCAGCACTTATTGAGGCTGGTCGTTATAAAAAGGTAATTGTCGTCGCTTCCGAAGCAATGACCACTGTAACCAATTACAACGACAGAACCACCTGTGCCTTGTTTGGTGACGGATCTGCTGCCGTTTTACTGGAGCCGACTGAAGAACCTTATGGCGTGATCGACAGTGTTCATTATACGGATGGTTCCGGGCTTTCCAACCTTCAAATAAAAGCAGGTGGTTCAGCAAAACCTGCCAGCCACGAAAGTACGGACAATGAAGAGCACTTCATCTACCAAGAAGGTCAGGTTGTATTCAAGACCGCGGTGACAAGACTTGTTGAAGCAAGTGAAGAAATTCAGAGGCGCAACAATCTAAAACCCGAAGATGTAACTTGGGTTGTACCCCATCAAGCCAATATGCGTATTATTGACGCTGTCGTTCGTTATATGAAGGTCCCGATGGAAAACGTCATGGTCAATATCCAGAAATACGGCAATACATCTTCAGCAACAATTCCTATTTGTCTTTGGGAATGGGAAAGCAAACTCCGCAAAGGTGACGTTCTTATCCTTTCTGCCTTTGGAGCAGGCTTCTCATGGGGTAGCGTTTACCTGAAATGGGGTTACAATCCCAAATAAGGCTTGTCGACTTCCTTGCTTTAACCCTCTGAATTTCGTATCTTTGCACCGTTGTTTCAAACGGAAGTGAATAAGTATGCTTCTGCATGAACATGCGTATTACGAAGTTAAGCGAAAAAAATGCATAAAGCAGGATTTGTAAATATTGTCGGAAATCCCAACGTCGGAAAGTCAACCCTGATGAATACGCTGGTGGGAGAACGCATCTCCATCATCACTTCCAAAGCTCAGACAACCAGGCACCGGATCATGGGTATTGTCAACGGAGAAGATTTTCAGATTGTCTATTCCGATACCCCTGGCGTACTGGCTCCGAACTACAAGCTTCAGGAGTCCATGCTTAACTTCTCCAATTCAGCGCTGCTGGATGCTGACATTTTGCTCTATGTGACCGATACGGTGGAGAAAATGGACAAGAACGAAAGTTTTCTCCAGAAAGTTCAGCAAGTTACTATTCCTATATTGGTGATTATCAACAAGATAGACCTGAGTGATCAGGCTAAGTTGGAACAACAGGTCATAGAATTGGGCAAGTTATTGCCGAATGCAGAAATTATTCCACTATCTGCCCTTCGGAAGTTCAATGTGGACTATTTGCTCCGCCGGATTTCTGAGATGCTTCCGGAATCTCCACCCTATTTCGATAAGGATGCTTTAACCGATAAACCTGCTCGTTTTTTCATAACGGAGATTATAAGGGAAAAGATTTTACGTTTTTATCAAAAAGAAATTCCCTATTCCACCGAAGTGGTTGTTGAAAAGTTTGAGGATACACCGAATTTGGTCCGCATCAATGCTGTCATTTACGTGGAACGTGATACACAGAAAGGTATCGTAATAGGACATGGAGGCCAAGCCTTGAAAAAGGTTGCTACCGAAGCCCGCAAAGACATCGAATCCTTTCTGGGAAAGAAAGTATACATGGAAATGTTCGTTAAAGTGGAAAAAGACTGGAGAAATCGGGATAATAAACTCAAAGCCTTTGGTTATCAACTGGATTAATTTAGTAAGATGAGTAATATTGTAGCTATTGTAGGTCGTCCGAATGTCGGCAAATCGACCCTTTTCAACCGTCTGACAAAATCCAGACAAGCCATTGTCAATGAAGAGTCCGGTACAACCCGTGACCGTCAATACGGTTTATCCGAATGGAACGGTCGGGAATTTTCTGTCATAGACACAGGTGGCTGGGTGGACAAATCCGGTGACGTGTTTGAAGCTGAAATCAAGAAACAAGTAAATATGGCTATCGAAGAATCGGACATCATTTTGTTCGTGGTTGATGTCATGAATGGTTTGACTGATTTTGACGTTTCAGTCGGCAAGTTATTACGCAACGTCAAGAACAAACCGGTTTTATTGATAGCCAATAAAGCGGATACCAATGAGCTGGGTTATAATGCCTCAGAATTCTATGCGCTCGGTTTGGGAGATCCCATCGTTCTTTCAGCCATTAATGGATCGGGTACCGGTGATTTCATGGATTCACTGGTTGAGATGTTCAAACCTGATGCCGATAAGGAAGAAGGGCTTGAGGCATTGCCTCGTTTTGCTGTAGTCGGTCGCCCGAATGCAGGTAAATCATCCATTATCAATGCCTTTGTAGGCGAAGAACGAACCATCGTTACCGAAATTGCAGGAACAACGCGTGATTCCATTTATACCCGATATTCCAAATTCGGATTTGACTTTTACTTGGTCGATACGGCTGGTATCCGTAAGAAAGGCAAAGTGAATGAGGATCTTGAATATTACTCCGTCATTCGCTCCATTCGCGCCATTGAAAACGCTGACATCTGTATTTTGATGATTGATGCGACTCGTGGCATCGAAAGTCAGGACATGAATATCTTTTCGTTAATCCAGAAGAATCGTAAAGGTTTGGTGGTCTGCGTGAACAAATGGGATTTGGTCGAAAAGAAAGAAAACAGTGACATCAAGGAATTTGAACGGGCCATTCGGGATCACTTCGCACCCTTTGTGGATTTTCCAATCCTTTTCACTTCTGCAACGACGAAACAACGTATTTTCAAAGTGTTGGAAACAGCCAAGGAAGTCTATGAAACTCGTAAGTTTCATGTCTCCACTGCCAAATTGAACGACTTTTTCTTGCCGCTTATTGAAAATTATCCGCCTCCTGCAATCAAAGGTAAATATGTAAAGATCAAGTATGTAACACAGTTGAAAGGTCCGGATACCCCGACATTCATCTTCTTTTGCAACTTGCCCCAATACCTCAAGGATCCATACAAGCGATTCCTGGAAAACAAGTTAAGATCAGAATGGCACTTTACAGGAACTCCTGTTCAACTATTTTTCCGATTAAAGTAGAAAGCGATTGATTTACGCTGTGTAATTTGTTAATAATTGTATTCAAGCATCAGGATTTACAGTTTTCTTGACAGTATATTAAGTAACAGTATGGACTGTTTCAATATGCTTCAATTTTAATTTGTTAAAAATCTGATAGATAGACTTTGTTATATTAAATGCTTGTTCTGTAACCTTCTTTAACGTATGGAGTTTGAATTCGCCTGCCAATTTTGTTATATTTGTTGATAGAGGAGTTTTTAAATTTAAACAATAAAAAAAGGGGACATTTTTGATTTTTGAAATCAAGACGTTATTGAACAGATTAAACACACTAACTTTATTTCTACCGGACTCTTTCCTAACCCGCGAGGATTAGGAAGGAGTCTTTTTTTATACCTTTGTCAACAATTATAATTTCAACTGAATTGGAACGTATTGTACTTGGATTATCCGGAGGTGTTGATTCCAGCGTAGCTGCTTACTTGCTCAAAAAGCAAGGGTATGAAGTTGTTGGTCTGTACATGATTAACTGGAAAGAAACGGTTGGTACGCTGTCGGGTGAATGTCCGTATGAAGATGATTTGCTCATCGCTGAATTAGTAGCCAGGAAGTTGGACATCGAGTTTCATTCTATTGATTTAAGCGAACGTTACCGCGAGCGGGTCGTGGATTATATGTTTTCGGAATACGAAAAAGGAAGGACTCCCAATCCGGATGTACTTTGCAACAGTGAAATCAAATTTGATGCCTTTCTGGAAGCGGCATCTCTTTATGGAGCTGACAAAGTGGCAACCGGTCATTATTGCCGTAAAGAAGTTACAGCAGATGCAGAAGGTAAACCCATTTATAGATTACTTGCCGGAAGCGATCCCAACAAGGACCAGTCCTATTTTCTATGTCAGCTTTCCCAAGAGCAACTGTCCAAGGCACTATTCCCGGTTGGAGACATCGAAAAACCGGAAGTTCGTCGCATTGCCGAGGAACTGGGTCTGGCAACTGCATTTAAAAAGGATTCTCAGGGTATTTGCTTTGTCGGAAAAGTGGATTTGCCAGTTTTCCTACAACAAAAGTTAGAAAAGAAAAAAGGGGAGGTCATCGAAATTCCTGCTGATCTGAAAGCCTATTCCCGTATGATGCCGGAAGATGCTGGTGAAAGGCTTCGCAAGCAAGCCAAACCCTATTTCTACCGTAAAAAGGACGGTCGAGTGATCGGTACTCATCAGGGCGCCCATTTCTATACTGTCGGACAGCGTAAAGGGCTGGGTATCGGTGGATTTGAGAATCCGCTTTTTGTGTTGGCAACGGATGTACACGAGAACCTGATTTTTGTCGGAGAAGGTGTTGACCATCCAGGATTATATCGCAAGACGTTGAAAATCAAGACGGAAGATATTCATTGGATTCGAACGGACAAAGCACTTCAAGTCGGAGAATCAGCGACTTATAAAGTTAGGATACGTTACAGGCAACCTTTGCAAAATGCATTGTTGCATCAATTTGAAGAAGACTTGTTTATCGAGTTTGACAAGCCACAACAAAGCATTACCCCAGGTCAGTTTGCTGCTTGGTATCTGAAGGACGAAGTCATCGGTTCAGGTGTAATTTCTGAATAATTAATAGGAAATACAAAAATTATCATCAACTTTGAAGTCGCTTTGAAGTGCTGCGATTGCCTTTACACAACAATAATACCTAAATTAATATGAAACGAATATGTTGCACTAAACATCAACGTTTATGAACATTAATCATGCGAGTTCCTTTTAACCTTAGATTATATATTAAGTTCCTATGAAAACAGATTTTAAAAGAATATTTTTACTGGTAGTTTTTTTGGCAGTTGGACTGAATGCTGTTCGAGCTGCAGTCTGGACGGTCAGTACGGTTCCCAATACCCAAAAGATCGATGCCAGAGTTTTCACTTCCGACCCGGATGATTTGATAGATCCTGCCAGTCAGACGGAAATTGATCGTTTGCTATTAAATGCCAGACAGCAACTATCTGCTGAGATTTTTGTCGTTGCTTTGGAATCGACTGGTGATGTCGATCTGAAAACATTTGCTTTTGAACTGTTTAATTATACAGATAAAAAAGATCCCAGCAAGAGTTGGCACATCGGTAATAAGGATAAAGATAATGGCTTATTGATACTTTTTGTTCTGGATCAAAAGAAAGTGACCATAGAAGCTGGTTATGGCATGGAAGGTGTTTTACCTGATGCCATTTGTATCCGCATCATTAATAATGACATGGTACCTTTGATGAAAGAAGGTCAGTACGGCCCCGGATTGTTGGCAGGTGTCCAGGCTATATTGAAAGTCTTGTCCGATCCGGCAGCAGCTGCTGAAATCTATGCCGATCCGGCTGTGCAGCAGAAAGCGCAATGGGAACAAAAGAAAGCGATGCTTTATAATCTTTTGATCGGTTATTTGATACTGACTTTGATTGTGCTCATCTTCAGCATTAACAGTTCTTCGAAAAAAATAAAATCAATTGCAGGCATGGAGCCTTATGAGACTTATAAAGTGCTAAATACATCGGTAACAAGTTATCAGATACTGGCCTTTTTATTTCCATTGACCATGGTTGCTTTCCTGATGTTCTACAAAAAGAAAGCCAGCAGTTTTCGCAAGAAACAAAGAGCTTGCCCACAATGCGGCAAGCCGTTGGTACTGATGTCCGAGAAGCAGGAAGACGCCTATCTGAATGCTGGTCAGCAAAATGAGGAAAGAGTTGGCTCTGTGGATTACGATGCCTGGATTTGCATGGATTGCGGTCACCGTTCTTTTTTGTCCTATACTAAAGCATTCACCAGGTATCAGCCTTGTCCAAAGTGTCGTTTCAAGACATACGCGCAGACCTCGGACCGCATTGTATCTTCGCCCACGCCGATTTCGGCTGGTCAGGGTGTCCATATATTCACCTGTGCGAATTGTGGGCATGAAGCCCTTAAATACTTCGTCATACCGATGATCATCATTCTTCCGTCATCCCGCGGAGGAGGTGGCGGTGGTTTTGGCGGTGGCGGCGGAGGTTTTGGCGGTGGTTCCAGCGGTGGCGGTGGTGCTACCGGTGGCTGGTAACTGACAAATCGGCCAATTCGTCGGTTTCAGCCGTTAAAAAGAAATTGGCATGGATTTTGAAATGTTTGTATATACATTTAAACTAATTTGTAATCAATGAAAAAAGGTACCATCGTTGGTCTGTCTATCGCAGGCCTTTTCGTAATCATTTTCTTATGGGGCAACGGTCGTTACAACAGTATGGTTTCGTCCGATGAATTTGTATCTCAAGCCTGGGCCAATGTGGAAAGTCAGTATCAACGTCGTTCCGACCTGATTCCAAATTTAGTGGCCACTGTTAAAGGATATGCCACCCACGAGAACACCACCTTGATTGATGTGGTGGAAGCCCGTGCCAAAGCAACTCAGGTTACGGTTGATCCAACCAACATCACACCGGAGAAACTGGCTGAATACCAGGCTGCCCAATCAAAGGTCGGCTCTGCAATCGGTCGTCTGCTGGTGAGCGTGGAAGCCTATCCCGATTTAAAAGCCAATCAGAACTTTAAGGAGCTTCAAGCTCAGTTGGAAGGCACCGAAAACCGGATTTCAGTGGAACGTCAGCGTTTCAACGATGCTGTCAAGAGCTATAATGTATCGATTCGTAGATTTCCTTCAAACATCATTGCCAGCATGACTGGTTTTGAGAAGAAAGCGAATTTTAAAGCGGAAGCCGGCACTGAAAAGGCTCCTCAGGTGAAATTCTAATAAAGAAATACGCCTCAGGGTGTATTTTCCTCCCCATAGAAATCCGTCAAAGGAGAAAATTCCGACACCATAGAATTTCCTCTTTTGACGGATTTTTGCGATATTTGCAAACATATATAAAAAAAAGAAACCATGTTTTCAGGAATTGTCGAAGAAGCTGCCGTTGTTACCGGTTTAAAAAGGGAAGGCGGAAACCTTCACCTCAAAATGAACTGCAGTTTTACCGATGAACTCAAAATAGACCAGAGTGTGGCGCACAACGGAGTTTGTCTGACCGTCGTTAAACTGGAAGGTGATGAATACACCGTTACAGCCATTCAGGAAACATTGGACAAATCCAACTTAGGTTTGTTGAAAGTAGGTGATAAGGTGAATTTGGAACGCAGCATGATGATGAATGGTAGGTTGGATGGACATATTGTCCAGGGTCATGTGGATCAGACGGCTACTTGCACCAGTGTGGATGAAACCGATGGAAGCTGGCGCTACCGATTTGAATATCCGCTCAACACAAAAATGGCGGTAGAAGGCTATATGGCCGTAGAGAAGGGTTCAGTCACTGTCAACGGCGTCAGCCTGACCGTCTGCAATGCGGGTGACAACAGCTTCGAGGTGTCTATTATTCCTTATACGCACGAACATACGAATTTCCGTCAAATCCAGGCGGGATCGGTGGTTAATCTGGAGTTTGACATCATCGGTAAATACCTGAGCCGCATGATGCATTTCTCCCAACTGTAAAATGAGTAGAATTCTCGCCATCGATTATGGAAGAAAACGCACTGGATTGGCTGTGACCGATACGCTGCAATTGATTCCAGGGGGATTGGCAACAGTACCCAGTCACGAATTGTTGAAGTTTCTGGAAGACTATTTCCGAAAGGAACCGGTGGAACGTATCGTGGTCGGTTTGCCCAAACAAATGAACAACCAGCCTTCGGAGTCGATGAAATACATTGAACCGTTTGTTCGGTCGTTAAAAAAGAAATGGCCGGAAATGCCGGTTGATTATTACGATGAACGCTTTACTTCCGTGCTGGCCCATCAGGCTATGTTGGAAGGAGGGCTTAAAAAAAAAGATAGGCAGAACAAAGCACTGGTTGACCAGATCAGTGCTGTGATTATTCTGCAATCCTATTTGGAATCAAAAAGATAGACTATGCAATTGCCCATTTACCTATATGGCCAGCAGGCACTTAGAAAAGAAACGATCGACATCGATGCAGATTATCCTGGATTGTCGGATCTGATTGCCAATATGTACGAAACCATGAACAAAGCAGATGGAGTCGGTTTGGCCGCACCACAGGTCGGTTTGTCCATCCGCTTATTTGTTATTGACTTGTCTGCACTGGGTGAAGATGACGAACAGTACAAGGATTTCAAAAAAACGTTCATCAATCCCGAAATCATGGAGTTTTCAGAGGAAACCTGTTCGTACGAGGAAGGTTGTTTGAGTTTGCCGGATATCCATGAGAACGTTGTTCGCAGTACGGACATCAAGATTCGCTACCGTGATGAACGATTTGTGGAGCATCTGGATACATTCAACGAATTTGCAGCTAGGGTGATCCAACATGAATACGACCATCTGGAAGGCAAGGTTTTTACCGACAGGATTGCTGCCATCCGACGCCAGCTGCTTAAATCCAAACTGACCGCTATACTCAAGGGTAAGTCCAAACCGTTTTATAAAGTGAAAAGTCTTTAAAAAAGGCCCTATTCACCGAAATTGCTTGATACTTTACGGAAAGCCTGTATCTTTGATTCGATAAAAATTGAGGATATGGGCTTTTTTGGTAGAGTGAAACGACTGTTGTTTTCACTTGTTCTATTTCTTACATCGCTGCTTTCCCTTCAAGCGCAGATCAATACCGACCACATGATGACCATTGGCCGGAATGCGCTCTATTTTGAGGATTACGTACTTTCCATCCAATATTTCAACCAGGTCATCAAATCGAAACCTTATCTGGCTGAACCCTATTTTTTCAGAGCAGTAGCCAAGTTGTACCTGGAAGATTATGCCGGTGCCGAAGAAGATTGCTCCAAAACGCTGGAGCGAAACGAATTCATGGTCAAAGCGTATATTTGTCGAAGTTATGCCAGGATGAAACTTGGGAACAACGACGGTGCAATTAGTGATTGTGAAAAAGGTTTGGAATTTGACATAGAGAATAAGCCGTTACTTTACCACAAAGGGTTTGCATTGGTTTCAGCCAAGCGGTTTGGGGAGGCTGAAGTCTGTCTGAATGAAATGATTCGTCGATACCCCACCGATGTGGATGCCTATATGGCTAAGGGTCAGATGAATGTGGAACGAGGTGATACGCTGGCCGCCATTGAAGATTTCAGCCGAACTATTTCCGTAGACAAATATTATGCGCCGGGTTGGGGTGCGCGCGGTTGGGTTTCATTGATGAAAGACCGGTACAGCAATGCGCTGGCGGATTTGAACGAAGCCATTCGTCTGAAATCGGATGATCCGACTTATTACATGAACCGTGCCATGGCCAGATACAATTTGAACGATTTGCGCGGCACGATGGAAGATTTCGACCGGAGCATCAGTCTGGATCCAAATTCCAAGCTCAGTTACTTGAATAGGGCCATCATGCGGACTACAGTTGGTGACTTGAACCGCGCACTAGAAGATTTCGACAAGGTTTTGTTCTTGGATCCGGAAGATTATCAGGCTATCTACAGCCGTGGTTTGGTTCGTAAAGACCTGGGCAACAACAAAGATGCTATTGCGGATTTCACAACCATCCTAACTAAGTATCCAAAATTCACTCCGGCTTATTACCAGCGTTCCGATTTGAAAAAGCGTATCGGGGATGCCAAAGGTGCCGATAAGGATTATTTTGCGGCTTGGAACATCGAAGAAAAGGCAAAAGCTGAGAAGGCAGCCGGAAAGAAAGTCAAAAAAACGACAGAGGCAACCGATTCCACAGAGGAAACGTTTGATGTCAACAAGTATAAGCGAATGATTGCTGGGGTCAGCCTGGATGCCGATAAGGATAAATATCAAAACCCCATGCGCGGTCGTGTTCAGGACAAGACGGCTGAAATTGAACTGGAGCCCTTGTTCTGCCTGACCTATTATGAAAAAACCAAGCCTGGTCCGGTTCGACGAATTTTTGATTTGAGCAAATTTCTGCCGGAAGGTTTGGCTACTAGTTCAAAAGGCTTGGCCAATCTATTGATTTCCAACAGTGAGCAAGCCCTGACAACGGAGCAGGCTGATGTTCATTTTACATCCCGGGACGATTACTCACAGCGCATCAGTACTGCCCCGGACGATGCTTCACTCTTTTTTGCACGAAGCCTCGATTATTCGCTAGTGCAGGATATCAACAATGCCCTGACAGATTTGGATCGTGCCATTCTGCTGAATAAGAAGATGGTACTCGCCTATTTTGAACGTGCTATCCTGAGATACCGAAAGATGAATGTGGATTATGCCAATAAGCAAGTGGAAGAGGATCTGTCGGTAACGAATGCGCTTCAACGCAGAGACCCAACAAAACCTGCCCTTACGGATGTTTCGCCAAAGACCGGAAGTTTCTCGTTAGGAGAAAAAGCATTCGGCAATGATTTTGAGTTTGTGCTTCGTGATCTGGACAAGGTCGTTGCCTTGGAGCCAACTTTCATCTATGCGTATTACAACAGGGGCAATATCCGTTGCCTACAGCGCGATTACCGCAATGCGCTCATTGACTATTCGAAAGCGCTGGATATTAATCCAGATTTTGCAGAAGCATGGTTCAACAGGGGTATCACTCAAATATATCTGGGTGACCGGGAACATGGTCTGGCAGACCTCCGTATGGCTGGCCAGCTAGGTTTGTACAAGGCGTACAACATCATCAAGCGGTTGGGAGATTGATTATTTCAATTGCCTGGTGAAGCAAAAAAGGATTTGACCTTTGGAATAGCTTTCGGTAAAGTTCATGCCTTTGGCAATCAATGCCTTTTTGACAATTTCAGCATCGGCTTCAGTCTCCAGTGTATAAATCAGGAATTGCTTGTCCTTCAGTTCTGCCGGGAAAAGGCTTTCCATCAGTCTTTTTGCGTTGTTTGACTGCCCAAAATAGCAATCCCCCATGCTTTTGCTGTAGAATTCCATGGAATGGACAATGCGATTGATGACATCACCTGATTTATGGGGGGTATTCTTACCAACAATTATCTTTTCGTTAGCGGATCCTTTGGTTTGAAAGGAATTTATACCACCTAAAAGTAGATATTGGTAGTTCTTGTTTGAAGGTGTAGGGCAGGCTTTGTCCCAGTTTCTCCGGGAAAATCCATCGGGCCAGAGTTGATCAAGCAATCCGTATGCTTTGAAACGAAATGCCAAACCTAACTGATTCATACATTCGATTGAAGGATCAGAAATAGGTTCCAGATTTGGAAGGGTCCACGATGCTGTGTTTTTGATTTCGCTTTTGAAAATGACTTGTTTGAATCCAGGATGAACTTGCATCGTAAAGTAAACCGTAAAGTCCTTTCTGTTAAAAAAAAGTTGTTTTGCTACGGATGCTTTCATCGGTGTGCGCATGGTTGCCAAGTAATAATTGTCTAGTAAGAGATGGGCATCCAAAAATTCAGTTTCAGTATTGTATTCGCTCTGCAAGAAACGACATTTTCCTACCAGTTGAAAGTGGAGCTTTTCGTATAAAAGACCAGCCGTTTGATATTTTTCCCAAACCTGCAAAAGTCTGTAAATCACGGTTTCCTGAGCTTCTGCTATTTGCCGGATATTTTTGTTTTTTAACTCCAGAACCATTTGTTCCAGCTCTGGATCACAATTCCAGTGAATAGTGGTAGGAAGCGTTTCATTCAGATAAACCACATCGCTTTGTATGCCTTTCAGAAATGTTTTCGGGCAAATGTTTGTAAAATCCGGCTCATCGTACTTGAAAAATTCGTTGGCATCCCGCGTGTCAAAACGAGCCAGGCCGGATGCATCACTCAAATACCGGTAGACGTTTTCAGGCAGGTTCAACCAGACGATATGATTGCCGGATGTTTCAGAATGCTCCAGCCAAGCCGGGAAAACGAGTGTTTCAATTATTTGAGGATCAAGTAATTGTTTGTTCAGTGAATCGTATTCAGCTCGAAGTACGGTAGGGTTATGAAACGCTTTCCTGATTTGAGGAAAAACGCGTTTTTGTTGACTGAAAAGGGAATCCAGATGGGTTGTTTCTCTGTCGTTCAAGGCTCTTTCATCGATGGATTCAAACGGGTCGGTTTCGGGAATATTATTTTTGAAAGCGTAGATTTCATCACCGTAAGCACCATTGTTTTCGTATTGGTTTCCTTTCAAAACGATGTTTCTGTTTCGTTCCTGAAAAAGAAAGGCAGAGGCTGAGTTGTTGCGAATGCAACATTTAGTCAATTCCAAACCGTTTACGGATTGTGCAAAAACACCTCTGATCCCGTTGTTTTCGATATCTGCGTTTAAAATGCGGATGTTTTGGGATTGAAAAAGGTAAAAACAGGAACCGAAACTGCTCGCTTCTTCGGATAGGCGATGTTTAAAGGTCCCGTTGTAAATTTGGATGCCCGTACAATTTTGAATTACGAAAATGTCCTGAAACTGAGACGAACAGGTAACGGTTGCACCTTCCTCAAAAATGAGGGTGAGGTCTTTTCTTCCTGTCAATGAGACACTATTGTCAGAAATGTAATCGCTTTTTTCGATGTACAGGGTATCGCCATTATTGGTTTCATCCAGCATCTTTTGTAAAATAGACTGTGCAAACGAAGCAGGAGGGAAGAGACAAGTAAAAACCAGCATTAGGTATAGGGAAGCAGAATACTTGCTCATTGTGAATTTACTGGTTTTTTATAGGTTGTTGTCTCGGGTCTTTCCGTTTCAAGCGGAGAAGGCTAATGCGTTCAAATCTACAAAATTATTGAAAATCGATAGGCAATTTTGCAATCTTTATTTCGAATGAATGAATGTATGGACAGAATATGTAATTTAGTACCGAAAACCCCTAAAAATCCGATCCATGCGTAACCTTCCATTTGGTAAAAGAGTCGCTTTTCTTGCAATTTTGTTTTTCTGTTCCGCGTTGGTTGTTTTTTCAGCCAAAACGTTGCCTTATTGTATAGGAGCTGACATTTCCTGGGTTCAGCAACAGGAGGACAAAGGTTTGACCTACTCGGATAACGGAGTGAAGAAGGATGTTCTGACCATTATGACGGATAATGGTTTCAACTGGATTCGCTTGCGGCTCTTTGTTTATCCGAAAGCGGAGAAGGGGTATTCCAAAGAGGGGTATTGCGATCTGGAACATACGCTGACCATGGCAAAACGTGTTAAAGCAGCTGGGATGAAATTCTTGCTCGATTTTCATTACAGCGATACCTGGGCAGATCCAGGCAAACAATTTACGCCTTCTTCTTGGGATAGTTTGAAGGGTAAAGCATTGGAGGATAAAATATACAACTATACAAATGAAGTTCTGGTCCGTTTTAAAAAAGAGGGTGTTTCGCCGGATATGGTACAGATTGGAAATGAAATCAACCATGGAATGGTTTGGCCCGGTGGCAAGACTGACAGCACCTTGGTTCCGCTATCGAATTTGCTTCGTCGGGCCGGTGAGGCTGTCCGGGCAGTCGATCCGAAGACTCAAATCATGATTCATATTGCTCTCGGCGGGCAAAACAAGGAATCTGTCAGGTTTCTGGATCGTATTCTTAAATATGGGGTCACTTTTGATGTGCTCGGCCAGTCGTATTATCCCGAATACCATGGAACATTGGATGATTTAAGGAATAATTTGACAGATATGATTGCCCGCTACCACAAACCAATCGTCGTAGTTGAATACCAGGTTTTTAGGAAGGAAGTCAATGAGATTGTTCTCAATTTACCTGATAAAAAGGGTTTTGGGACTTTTATCTGGGAAGCGACATCACCACGTTGGGGCAATCTTTTCGACAAGAACGGGCACACGACCGAATACATGAAATTGTATCCGGAACTGGCTGAGAAATACAAGACACGACCTAAATAATTGATTACTTCAATCCGAATATCAGCGGAAAGAGAAAGACCACCAGAACTGTCCAAACTCCGTAAACCGGCAAGTATCTGGAAACCGTATTTTCAACCAATTCGATGTCTTTGTTTTTGAAGGATACACGAAACAAGCTGATGGTGATCCAGACCAAATGCCCAAATAACAAGACGTTGGAGCCTAATACTGCAGTTCGGTTCGGGGTAAATCCATATTCACCCAGTCTGTAAATAATGGCAGATATGGCTACCATATCAATAATCAATGCAGCCGATGCCATTAGGAAAAGGATGAGTTTATTAAACTGTTTCTTTCTGCTTTTTGAAGATTCTGAAACAGAAAAAACGATGATGGCCATTACACCGAGCAACAACAGGTTGAAAACCAATAAAAATTCCCTGTCGTTGTAAGGATCCTTTCCGGAGAATGGGATACTTATCATGTAGATCACTAGCATAATGAGTACCAATGGGCTGAAGATATTGGCAATGATCGGTGCTACCTTGTTGGTAACAAGTGCATGGTTCTTAATGATGTAGGTTGCTACAATAGGAGCGGAAACGAGTCCCCATACCGCGATGAAGTTAAAATAAAATTTTTCGATTTGCCACCCAATCAGATTAAAGAGTCCAACGGTGATCGCTGAAAAAATCCCACCTGTAATTAATAGGAGGGTGGTCAATACGACTAGGTCTCCATTGTAGCGGATGTAATCCATTCTTTTATTGAGCGTATAGTCAAAACCAATGTAGATTAGGCCGTAGACACACCAAATCAGCAATGCCAGATGCATGCAGACCAGCGCCATAGTGTCACTTGTGCCAATGGGAGGAAGAAGGTTTACATACACTGCCGGTATCAAGAAAACAAGGACTCGCCCAATCCAGTTCATTTTTTTAAGAAATCCAGTTGTCAGCAAAGCATAAACGGACATGCCGAAAAATACGATTAGCGCTCCGTTCTTCTCATAAAAATCGCCTTCGGTTTGCGTCAGGGGTAGGAAAGAAGGTAATTTGATAAGCAGACAGGTTGCAAAACAAGCCACCAAAAGCATGAGTAGATCCCTGTAAGAGTTGTTTGCAATTCGGACGATTGGTTTATCCTGTTCTAGTCTGATTTTCCAGAAACGAATCAGTTGATTGTCTTCCTGTTCGATAGAAAGCTGATCAAATGCTTTTTCAAACCCTTTTTTGTCTTCCCTGTATAGCTTTTCCAACTCTTCGGGTTGATTTAAATAATCCATGATCGAGTTCGTGTCCATTTTCGTACAAGTTTTATATTCTGTTATAAATGAAGTTGGGTATTCTTCGCAGAACCCAGACCACGAGTCCCCAACGTTTGGTGATGTAGGCTACCTTTTTCTTTTTTTGAAGAGCGTTGAACATTTGCCCGGCAGCCTTCTTGACCGATGCTACCCAAAAAAGACCTTCTCCTTTGGCCATGTCGGTATCCACAAATCCTGGCCGAAGGTCGGTGATGGTAATGGACAACTTGAGTTTCCCGGCTTTTTGTCGAAGTGCCTGTAAGTAATTGATTTGATACGCTTTTGTCGCTCCGTAGGAAGGTGATTGCCTCAAACCTCGAATGCCGGCGATGGAACTAATGGCTGCCAGATGGCCAAATCCTTGATTTTTGAAAAAATTGAATGCCCAATCTGCAATGGCTGTGAATCCGATCACATTGGTGTCGATGGTGCGCTTCTCGGGCTCAAAATCCAGGTTGTCGTTCAATTCTCCGGTTCCTGAACTGATGATCAGCAAATCCAGACCACCCAGTTCAGTCACTAATTCGTTCAATTCCAGTATAGATAGGGTCGTATCTGTGACGTCGAATATTTTGGTGAAAAAGGAATCCGGTTGTTCTTGCTTCAAGGCAACCAACAAGGCTTTCCGGCGACCGGTTACACCAACCATGTATCCGTTTCTTGCCAGTAGGCGGGCAAGTTCTTTACCAATGCCGGACGTGGCACCGACGACGATGGCTTTCTTCATGGTGTCAAAACGTACAAAGTTGTTTTCAATTGTTTAATTAACAAACTTTTATATTGATTTCAGAATTCGACGAAAAAGGCAATGAATGCCAGAATGATCAAGACTATGCCCGTGATGCCCTTTTCATGATGTTCGAGGAAATGGGCGTTCAAGTTTTTAATGCCTTTCATTCCCAAATAAACCAACGTAAGCATGATTATTAGTGTGACAAACAAATAAACCAAGGACACGATCAGAATACCTGTCCAACCGATCGAAGATGCTTGAAAATAATAGGCTTCTATTTCGATGCAAGGTGTAAGAAACATGGCTAGGCTCAACGATGTAATAACGGCAAATTTTGTTTTTTTTCGGTCACGATCGTTCAGTTCGAAATGAGGATGGTGAGGGTGTCCAGATCTCAGGTCCATCAGTAAATAAAGGACTCCGATGACCAATAAAATGGCAGGTGCGGCTATTTTGGTGAGGTGGCCGTAATTCTCAGACATTTCAATACCGGCAAACCCGACAACAATCCCGATGATAATGGTACTGATGGTGTGAGAAAAGCCTGTGATGAAGGTTGCTGAAAGTGTTTCGCGGGTGGTCCACTTCTCGGTTTTGGATAATGCGATCAATGGAATCCAATGATTAGGGATTAGAGCGTGAATGACACTAAGGAATAAGCTGCCTAACAGTATTTGCCACATGGTTTAATGTTTTTACAAAGGTAGCCAATAGGGCATAAAACAAACACGATTTAGGGCTTTTTAAACTGAAACAGGCCCTGCTTTTGGCAGAACCTGTTTAGTTTGGGAAGAAGCCGTATCAATGAGATGTGTGAAAACTCCGGTCGACAGGATTTGAGTGCCAGGTTTCCTTTTGTAATCCGTTGCGCATAAGCGACCTTTTCAGGTTTACGGCCCGCCATTGGAATATCTGAGCTTGTCTCGGTGTTCGTTATGTAATTGATGAGTCTACCAATCAATGTTGATACGACTTCTATACAACAAATATATAGAAACATCCCATAAATTGCAACTTTTAGAGTCTATATGTTTAAAAAAAGAAACCCCGAATTGTTTCGAGGCTTCTACGGCTGTTTAATAGCTTGTTATGCGTTATTTTTGGCTTGCTGAATGATGGCTTTGAAGGCCTGGGGTTCATTCATGGCCAAATCGGCCAGCACTTTGCGGTTGATTTCGATGCCAGCTTTGTGCAAAGCACCCATCAGGCGGCTGTAAGACATTCCTTCAAGACGTGCACCGGCGTTGATGCGCTGAATCCATAAAGCGCGGAACTCGCGTTTTTTGGTCTTACGGTCACGGTAGGCATATTGTTGACCTTTTTCCCAAGTGTTCTTGGCAACAGTCCAGACATTTTTTCTGGAACCGAAATAACCCCTGGTCAGGGATAAGATTTTTTTTCTACGTGCTCTGGAGGCAACGTGGTTGACTGATCTAGGCATTTTGTTTCTTTTTTTTGAATGTTAGCGTCATGCTTCTCAGATGAACTTTTGAGCTAAGGCATTCGGTTAAAAATGTTGATAAATTCTTTTTTTGTGAAGGCTATTTCATAGCCAACAACAACTTGACGTTGTTCAAGTCGGTTTTGTCAACCATGCCCATGTGGGTCAGGTTCCGTTTTTGCTTCGTCGTCTTTTTGGTCAGAATGTGACTTTTGAACGCGTGTTTACGCTTGATTTTACCTGTTCCGGTAAGGGTGAACCTCTTTTTGGAACCGGAATTAGTTTTCATCTTGGGCATCTTGCTCTGGTTTAATATTAGTAATCGGTAAATTTGTAATCGGTTTTACAGTAGCGGGTTTCGGTTCTGCTTTCTTCTTGGGAGCCAACATGATGATCATGCGTTTTCCTTCGAGAACCGGCATACTTTCCACTTTTCCATAATCTTCCAGGTCGTTGGCAAAACGGAGCAACAAAACTTCGCCTTGTTCTTTGAAAAGAATCGAACGGCCCTTGAAAAATACATACGCCTTCACCTTGCAACCTTCTTCAAGGAAGGATCTGGCATGTTTCAGCTTAAAGTTGTAATCGTGATCGTCCGTTTGGGGACCGAAACGAATTTCCTTCAGCGTGATCTTGGTGGCCTTGGCCTTTTGTTCCTTAACCTTCTTTTTCTGTTGGTAGAGGAACTTTTGATAGTCTATGACACGGCAGACGGGGGGGGCAGCGTTTGGGGAAATTTCCACCAGGTCCAATTGTTTAGAATCGGCTATTGCCAACGCTTGTTGAATGCTATAGACACCCTGTTCAACGTTTTCACCGACTAAGCGAACCTCTTTGACTCGGATCCTGTCATTGATCCGGTACTGCATTTTCAAATCATCGTTCTTCATTCAGATGTTTTAAAACCTCGTTTTTGTTATGTTTAAATGTATGACTATCAAGTTGTTGATTACCATGAAGTAACCATCTTTTCGACTTCTTGGGTCAAAAGTTCGGCAAAGGTAACAAATTTCATTGAACCTTTATCGCCTTCGCCCTGTTTTCTTATTGAAACTTCTTGTTTTTCTGCCTCTTGCTCACCTACGATAAGCATGTACGGTATACGTTTCAATTCGTTGTCGCGGATCTTGCGGCCAATCTTTTCGTTTCTGTCATCCAAAATGGTACGGATGTCACGGTCATTGAGGTAGTCGCATACCTGTTTGGCATAGTCGTTGAACTTTTCGCTGATAGGCAAAATGACCACCTGATCGGGTGTGAGCCACAAGGGGAACTTACCGGCGGTGTGTTCGATCAGTACAGCAACAAAGCGTTCCATGGAGCCAAATGGTGCCCGGTGGATCATGATAGGACGATGCTTTTGGTTGTCGTTGCCCACGTATTCCAGTTCAAAGCGTTCCGGCAAGTTGTAGTCCACCTGAATGGTACCTAATTGCCAGCGGCGGCCCAGAGCGTCTTTCACCATAAAGTCGAGTTTGGGACCGTAGAAAGCGGCTTCGCCGAGTTCGACTTTGGCATTCAGGCCTTTTTCCTGGCAGGCTTCAATAATGGCAAGTTCCGCTTTTTCCCAATTTTCATCGCTACCGATGTATTTGGTTTTATTTTCAGGATCACGAAGTGAAATCTGTGCTTCAAAATTTTCAAAATCAAGTGCCTTAAAGATGATGAAGATGATGTCCATCACTTTCAGGAATTCGTCCTTCAACTGGTCGGCACGGCAGAAAATGTGGGCATCGTCCTGGGTAAAGCTGCGGACACGGGTCAAACCGTGCAGTTCACCGCTCTGTTCGTAGCGATAGACAGTGCCGAATTCGGCGAAACGCAGGGGCAGATCCTTGTAGGATCGAGGAGCAAACTTGTAGATTTCGCAGTGGTGCGGGCAATTCATTGGTTTCAGCAAGTATTCTTCGCCCTCTTCCGGAGTATGGATGGGTTGGAAGGAATCCTTGCCGTATTTGGCGTAGTGGCCTGAAGTGATGTACAATTGCTTGCTTCCGATGTGCGGGGTCATCACTTGCTGGTAACCGAATTTCTTTTGAATGCGTTTGAGGAAATCTTCTAGACGCAGGCGAAGAGCGGTACCGCGGGGTAACCATAATGGCAGGCCTTTGCCGACCATTTCGCTGAACATGAAGAGTTCCAGTTCTTTGCCTATTTTGCGGTGGTCGCGTTTCTTGGCTTCTTCCAGGAGAATCAGGTAATCATCCAGCAATTTTTTCTTTGGGAACGATATACCATAGATGCGGGTGAGCTGTTTGCGCTTTTCATCGCCTCTCCAATAGGCACCGGCTACGGAAAGGAGCTTGATGGCTTTGATGTTTTCCGTATTTACCAGGTGGGGACCACGGCAAAGGTCGGTGAAGCTACCCTGGGAATAGGTTGTGATGGTTCCGTCTTCCAATTCGGAAATGAGTTCGCATTTGTAGCCTTCGTTTTTTTGACCGAAGAACTTCAAGGCTTCTGTTTTAGAGATGTTGCGACGTATGATGGATTCCTTTCGGGAAACGAGTTCCACCATCTTCGCCTCGATTTCAGCCAGGTCGGATTCCTTTATAACGTTTTCACCGGGGTCAACATCGTAATAGAAACCATTTTCAATGGCCGGTCCAATGCCGAACTGAATGCCTGGGTACAACTCCTGTAGGGCTTCTGCCATCAAGTGGGCGGAAGAATGCCAGAATGCATGCTTGCCTTCAGTATCATCCCATTTGAGCAGCTTGATGGTTGCGTCGGTGAGGATGGGACGATTCATTTCAATCGATTGACCATCGATGGCAGCGGCGATGCAGTCCTGTGCGAGCCTTGGGCTGATGCCTTCAGCCACGTGAAAAGCGGTGGTGCCTTTGGGGTAATTGCGGACAGTGCCGTCCGGGAAAGTCAGTTTGATCATATCTGATGTATTGTTTTTTAGCCGAACGACAAATTTACTGCATTAATTTCAGTTGAACAAGTGCCGTGGCGATGTTTTCCACGTTTTCGGCCACGAGGGAACGCTTATTGTTTTGCTCTCGCAAACGGGTAGTTTTAAGGTGGCTCTGTGTATAATTCAGAATGCCGTCGAAAGCTTTGGACTGGTAGAAGGACGAGTTGGGATTACTGACAAAATAACAGGTCATTTTGCCTGTCTTGAGCACCACTTTTTCCATGCCCAGTGTTTTGGCGATGCGTCGCAGTCGAACCATGTCGATGAGGTCGGAACCAACTTTAGGAATAGGTCCGAAGCGGTCGGTAAGGCGATTTCGGAAGGCGTCGATCTCGGATTCTGCCTCTAGATTGTCCATTTCACGGTACAAACTCATCCGTTCAGAAGAACCGGGGACGTAGGAATCCGGGAACAGCAGTTCCATGTCCGATTCCACCAGGCAATCCGAAACGTATGTTGGTGAACCTTCGCTATCAGCAGCGTGTTTTTCGTCGGCGTAAAGTTCGGAAAATTCTTCGTCCTTAAGTTCCTGCACGGCTTCGTTCAGGATTTTCTGATAGGTTTCAAAGCCCAAGTCGGCAATGAAGCCGCTTTGTTCGGCACCTAGCATGTTGCCCGCACCACGGATGTCTAGATCCTGCATGGCGATGTTGAATCCGCTGCCCAGATCGGCAAAGTTTTCAATGGCTTGCAAGCGGCGTCTGGCTTCGGGAGTCAACGACTGAACAGGAGGCGCGAGGAGGTAGCAAAATGCTTTACGATTGCTTCTGCCCACACGTCCGCGAAGTTGATGCAAGTCGCTGAGACCGAATTGATGAGCGTTGTTTATGATGATGGTATTGGCGTTTGGGATGTCGATGCCGGATTCGATGATGGTGGTACAAATCAGCACATCGTAGGCATAATCCATGAAATCCATGATGATTTTTTCCAGCTTTTCACCATCCATCTGACCATGGGCTAGGACGGTACGGGCTCCAGGGACACAGCGTTTCACCATCTTTTCAATGTCGGGCAGATTTTGTACTCTGTTGTTCAGCAGAAATACTTGCCCGTTTCGGCCCAATTCGAATTCTATGGACTCCTTCAATAAGTCTTCCGACAAGGAGTTCACTTCAGTTTGGATGGGATATCGGTTGGGCGGGGGCGTGGAGATGATGCTTAAATCGCGCGCACCCATTAGTGAAAACTGCAGGGTACGTGGAATGGGGGTTGCTGTCATGGTCAGCGTATCGACGTTGACTTTCAGTTGCTTGAGCTTTTCTTTGATGGCCACACCAAATTTTTGTTCCTCGTCGATGATGAGCAGACCCAAATCCTTAAATTGTACGTTCTTACCAATGAGTTTGTGGGTGCCGATCACGATATTGATGCTACCTTCTTTAAGGCCTTTCAAAAGATCCGTCACAGCCCCCGGTTTTCGGGTTCGACTCAGGTAGTCGACTTTGCAGGGAAAGTCAGCCAACCGTTTTTGGAAAGTATTATAATGTTGCATGGCAAGCACTGTCGTTGGTACCAGAATGGCTACTTGTTTGTTATCGGCAACAGCCTTGAATGCTGCTCGGATGGCCACTTCGGTCTTGCCAAAACCCACATCGCCGCAAATAAGTCTGTCCATTGGCAATAGGCTTTCCATATCGCCCTTAACGTCGTTGGTTGCCTTCGTTTGGTCTGGTGTATCTTCGTAAGCAAAGGAGGCTTCGAGCTCTTGTTGCATAAAGCTGTCAGGACTGTATTGAAAGCCTTGTTCATCCTTGCGTTTGGCATAAAGTAGAATCAGGTCTCTGGCAATGTCCTTTACTTTCTTTTTTGTCCGTTCTTTCATGGCGGACCAGGCCGTTCCTCCCAGTTTGTGGATGTGCGGTTCTTCACCTTCCTTGCCGCGGTATTTGGAAATGCGGTGCAGGTTGTGGATGCTTACGAAAATCGTATCGTCGTCCTTGTAAACTATTTTGATGATTTCCTGCATCTTACCGTTGATTTCCGTGCGAAAAAGGCCTGCGAATCGACCAACACCGTGGTCAATATGCACGACGTAATCGCCGAACTGGAACTGGACGATTTCCTTCAGGCTGAGGGCCAGTTTCCCGTTCCTGGCCTTGTCGGAGCGCAGGTTGTATTTGTGATACCGTTCGAACAACTGATGGTCGGTGAAGCAGGCTATTTTGAGATCGTGATCCACAAAGCCCTCGTGCAGGGTTTTTTCGATGGAGTTGAAATGTTGATGCTCGGCTCTGTCTTCAAAGATGGTTTTCAAACGTTCGATTTGTTTCGGGCTGTCACTCAGCACATAAAGTTGATAACCCAATTCCGTGTACCGTTGAAAAGCCTGACTGACAAAGTCGAAATTTTTGCCGAACTGATCTTGTGGCGAGGTCTGAAAAGTGCAGGTGGTATGTTTTTTGCTTTGCGCTTTCCGTCCGAATTCCACCCATGAAAATTTTTGCGCCGCTTCCATGAAATCGGCTTCCGTCAGCAACCTATCTAGAGGCGTATCACCGGGTTCTTCCGCCAATATATGAAGCTTACCGCAAGCATATTCGAAATCGGAGAATCCAAGGATGGTGTCCTTGCTCAGATAATCGGTAAAAGATACCATGCTCAGACTACCCTGATCGGTAAACGGAACAATCTTGATGCTTTCTACATGTTCGTTGGAGAGCTGATTTTCAATGTCAAAGCTACGGATGCTTTCCACTTCGTCTCCAAAGAAGTCGATGCGGTAGGGGAGTTCGTGGCTCCAGGAATAGACATCGATCAGGCTGCCGCGAACGGCAAATTGACCAGGTTCATACACATAATCCACCCGTTCAAAACCATACGTTTGTAATAGTTCGATTACGAAAGCGTTGTCGAGCAGTTCCCCTTTGTGCAAGGTCAGGGTGTTTTGTTGGAGTACATCCTTGGATACGACTTTTTCGACCAAGGCGTCTGGATAGGTTACCACGACGATGCCCGAATTCTGGCGCAATGCAGTCAGAGCTTCTGTTCTTAAAATGGTGTTTCCCGGGTCGTTCCTGCCAAATTTGAGTGCACGTTTGAAACTGGCCGGATAATAGAAAACCTTTTCTGAACCAAGTAGTTGAACCAGGTCATGATACATATAGCCAGCCAATTCGGCATCCTCGTGCACCAGTATAAAATCACGCTTGCCTTCCTCAAAAAGTGCAGCGATTCCTAGACTGACGGATGAACCGATCAATCCGTCCAAATACAGGTTTTCACCCGTTTTCGACAATACCAATTTGCCCGCAAGCAGTTGCGGGTGTTTTTGGTAGAGTTCAAGTAAATTTCCTATTTCCAAACTCTGTTTTCCTAAAGATGTTTAAATCCCTGCAAAATTAGAAAATTTATGGGCATATTATTCGGGACAGAAAAAAATAAAGCCTTATATTTGGAATCAATTATCTTCATAAACCAATGGACATGACTTCCGATTCCATCGTCATTATTCCTACCTACAACGAAAAAGAAAACATTGAACTGATCATTAAGGCTGTATTTGCTCTGCCAAAAGCCTTTGACATTCTCATTGTGGACGATGGTTCGCCGGATGGGACGGGTGCAATCGTAAAGACGTTGCAGAAAGAATTTCCTGAATCACTGCATTTACTCGAACGTAAAGGTAAACTCGGATTGGGTACAGCATATATTGCCGGGTTCCATTGGGCATTGAAAAACGGTTACGACTTTGTTTTTGAAATGGATGCCGATTTTTCGCATAATCCCAAGGATTTGATGCATTTATACCACGCTTGTGCCTTGGAAGGTGCTGACGTGGCCATTGGCTCACGTTATGTGAATAATGTGGTCAATGTTGTCAACTGGCCTATCGGCAGGGTGATGATGTCCTATTTCGCCTCCTATTACGTTCGTTTGGTAACTGGTCTGAAAATATTCGATACGACTGCAGGTTTCAAGTGTTACCGTCGTGAAGTTCTTGAAACCATTGAAATGGATAACATACGCTTTAAAGGATATGCCTTCCAGATTGAAATGAAGTTCACCGCCTGGAAATGCGGTTTCACAATCAAAGAAGTGCCCATTGTTTTCTCCAACAGAGAGTTGGGTATATCAAAAATGAACGGTGGTATTTTCAACGAAGCTGTTTTCGGAGTTATTAAGATGACCATGAGAAGCTGGTCCCGCAAATATCCTCAGAAAAAATTTTCTGCTGCATGACAAAGACGCTTATTCATCAAGCACTGATCATCAATGAAGGTCGTTCCTTCATCGGATCCGTGCTCTTGGAGGGTGTATTTATATCCCACATTTTTGAAGGCTCTGTTCCTCAGGAAGTTATTAATGAGAGTCATGTGCTGGATGCCTCCGGTAAATGGCTGATACCTGGTGCGATTGACGACCACGTCCACTTTAGAGAACCAGGTCTGACCCATAAGGCTGATCTTTTGACCGAAAGCCGTGCCGCGCTGGCCGGTGGAGTGACTTCTTATATGGAAATGCCCAATACCATGCCGCAAACCACGACCGTGCAGGTTTGGGAAGAAAAGATGGCGCTGGCAGCGTCCAAATCACTTGCGAATTATTCCTTTTACCTGGGCGCAACGAACGATAATCTTGCCGAACTGGAAAAAGCGGACTATAAAAGGGTTTGCGGTGTTAAGGTATTCATGGGTTCCTCCACCGGAAACATGTTGGTCGGACAGCAAAAGGCGTTGGAAGGCATTTTCAGTTCTGTGCCGTGCATCGTAGGCATTCATGCTGAATCCGAGGCTATTATTCAAGCCAATAAAGCGCACTTTCTGGAAACTTTCGGCGGGGATCTGCCGGTCAAGTATCATCCGTTGATTCGCAGTGCTGAAGCCTGTTATGCTAGCTCTGCAACAGCAGTGGAACTGGCCACCCGTTTTGGAACCCGACTACATATTCTCCACCTCACAACTGCCAAAGAACTGGATCTTTTTGAATCCAAACCTTTGAAAGACAAGAAAATAACTGCTGAAGTCTGTGTCCCGCATCTGTGGTTCGACGACCGTGATTATGAACGTTGCGGCAACAGCATCAAATGCAATCCGGCCATTAAGACGGAACAAGACAAATTATCATTGCGGGACGGATTGATTTCCGGCAAACTTGATGTCATCGCTACAGACCATGCACCACATTTATGGGCAGAAAAACAAGGTAATTGCCTGACAGCTGCATCCGGTTCCCCAAGTATACAGTTTTCTGTACCACTGATGATGGAACTCGTTAAAGACAATGTCTTTACAAAAGAACTGATCGTCGAGAAGATGTGTCATGCTCCTGCCAGTCTGTATCATATTGACAGACGTGGCTTCATTCGGGAAGGGTATTTTGCGGATTTGGTGTTGATCAACCCGGAGGATACTTGGATTTTGACCGGTGATCTCATTCTTTCAAAATGCGGTTGGTCACCCTACGAAGAACAGGTATTCAGAACCAGCGTGCTAAAAACATGGGTCAACGGAACATTGGCTTTTAATGAAGGTCAATTTGCTGAAGCTCGTACTGCTTCTGAACTCCGTTTTCAAATTTGAAAAACCCACCATGAACACCCGATCCAACTTTCTATTTCTTTTTATTCTGTTTCTGTCTGTCAGTGTGCAAGCACAGCTACTGTGGAAAATTTCTGGAAATGGGCTGAGTCAGAATAGTTACCTGTTCGGCACCCATCATTTGATTGATAAGGATTTGATACCTCAGTTTGATTCCATTTTGGCTGTTTGCGGTCAATCCGATGCGGTGGTTGGTGAAATGGACTTGAAGACACCGGGTATGCAGAAGAAAATGATGAAAGGTTCCGTCATGAAAGGCTCAACCATCAAGGATCTGGTTTCGGCAACCGATTATCAACTTTTGGATACGGAATTCAAATCGGTGATGGGCTTGGGAATGAGTATGTTGGGCTCCTTTAAACCTATGATGCTGATGACGATGCACCAAGCGATGTTGTATATGAAAAGTTCAGGCATTAAAAAACAACCTGTAGCCGTTGATGAACTCTTTCAAAAACAAGCTCGTGCTGCTAAAAAGAAAGTGATTGGTCTGGAAACAATTGAATTTCAGATGAATATGTTGTTCGATTCCTTTACTCTGGAAAGACAGGTAGAAATTCTTTTGTATGAAATCCGCGAAAAGGACCAAATGGTGAAGGAATTAAGCCAACTGAACGACGTGTATGTTTCGGGAAATCTTGAAAAAATGAAACAGATGGATGTCGAAGACGAAAGTATGACCCCAGAAGAACGCAGGAGGTTGATCGATAATCGTAATAGGAACTGGATGAAACAGTTACCTACACTATTTAAAGAACAGACTTGTTTTGTAGCCGTGGGTTGTATGCATCTGGTTGGTGAAACCGGGCTTATCAATCAACTCCGTTTAAACGGCTATATGGTCGAGCCCGTCCGTTTCCAATGAACCTGTAAAACCCTCCTGTAAAGGTATTGTTTCCAAGTCAATCCTCTGAGTCTAAGGATTTCCAAGAGTCTGCGAAGCAAATTCTAAACGTTCCCACAAACAATTAAGGAGTGATTTCCTCCGTTTTGGTATCGCCCTCTTCCAGTTTCAACTCTTCCACTTCCTGATTCAGGATTTCCGTTTCCACAACGCCTTCCTGATCTGTGCCCAGGCTATCTGTCAGGGTAGAATCTGCAATAGGTGTATATACGGTGTGGCATTCGTAAGATACAGAGATTTCTTCTTTGGGTTTCGGGAATTTTCCACGGTATTGCGTGAGACTAGGGTCTTTCAGCACCTTCTCCATAAAGTAGCCGAAAATGGGTAGTGCAGTTTTACTGCCTTCTCCCAAAGCACTGGTTCGGAAGTGTATGCAACGATGTTCACCTCCAACCCAGGCGCCTCCAACCAAATTGGGGGAAACACCTACGAACCAAGCATCCGAATGATTGGAGGAGGTGCCGGTCTTGCCACCGAATTCTGTGCCGTATTTGTGAATGTCGTAACCCCAGAGATCCCAAGTCGAAAGCGGTTCAGTCAGGCCTGCACGCAACATTTGCGTCATCAGGAAAGCCGATTGGTATGGAATGGCGCGCTTCTGTTCATCACCGTATTCGAAGATGACCTTGCCGTCGCGGTCTTCGATTCGGGTGACCAGTACCGGGTCGTGCGTCCTACCGTCGTTGATGACTGTGGAATACGCATTGACGAGTTCCAGAAGTGAAACGTCGGAAGAACCCAGACTGACAGACGGAATTTCGTGAAGGGGTGTTTTGATTCCCATAGCCCTAGCCGTGGTGACAATGTCGTGGATGCCAACTTCTTTGGCAACCGCCACAGCGATGCTGTTGATGGAACGGGCAAATGCGGCCTTAAGCGTTAAAGTCTGCCCAGAGAAATTCCCGTTGGCATTGTGTGGGGTCCAAACCTTGGGTTCACCCTTCTCCATGACATCCCAAGTGATGTATTTGTCTTCACGCAGGTCACAGGGGCTTAGGCCCTTATTCATGGCCTCGGTATATACGAAAAGCTTAAAGGTGGAACCCGGCTGTCTTTGAGACAAAACCTTGTCGTATTTCCAGAAATTGAAGTTGATGTCACCAACCCATGCCTTGACAAAACCAGTCTGAGGCTCCATGGCTACAAAACCGCAATGCATGAATTTTTCCATGTATCGGATGGAGTCCATGGTGCTCATGACGATGACTTTTTTGCCCTCTTTGTAATCGAAGACGGTAATGGGGTGTGGTTTGTTCATGTAATACTCAACTGAGTCCGGATCATTTGGAAACCTTCTGTACAAGCCTTTCCAGGAAGAAGACCGTTTTGCAAGGTCTTCGATAAAACCGACGATTTCCTGGTGATTCTCATCCTGCCAGGGGTTCTGTTTGCCCCAGTGGTTGTTGAAATTGTTTTGGACGATGCGCATTTGCTTGTCAACGGACTCTTCTGCATATTTCTGCATCCGCGTGTCGATAGTCGTGTAAATTTTCAATCCATCGGAGTAAAGGTCTACATCATTATCCTTACACCATTGTTCCAAATGAGCTGCCACCGCTTCACGAAAATAAAGAGCATTCCCGTCGTAACTCCGTTCAATTTTGTATTGTAGCCGAATAGGTATCAGTTTAAGTGAATCCAACTGCTTTTTGCTGATAATCTTATGTTCTAAAAGGTTTTCAAGCACCACATTACGCCTTTTCAGGCTGTTCTTGGGATTGATTCTTGGATTGTAGGTGGTGGTGGCTTTTAGCATGCCGACCAAGGTAGCGGCCTGTTCAATGGTGATATCGGAAGGCTTGTTGTTGAAATAGGTTTTGCAGGCCGTTTTGATTCCATACGCATTGCTACCAAAATCAACCGTATTGAGGTACATGGTCAGTATTTCTTCCTTGGAATAAAACAGCTCGATTTTCACGGCAGTAATCCATTCTTTGGATTTCATGATGACCATCTTCAAACCCGGTAGTCTGCCCAATAAACCTTTGGAATATTGCGACCTGGTTTTGAACATGTTCTTGACCAATTGCTGGGAGATGGTGCTGGCTCCACGGGCACCGTGGCCGCTGGCCATATCTTTGGCTACTGCAAAAAGACCCTGGATATCGATGCCAAAATGCTGGTAAAATCGCTCATCTTCAGTAAAGATCAATGTCTTAACCATAATCGGTGCAATTTCACCGTATTTTACAGGCGTCCGGTTTTCTTTGAAAAATTTACCGATGATTTTGCCATCCGCGCTGTAAATTTCGGATGCGACGCTTTGTTGTGGGTCGCTGATGCTCGACAGGCTGGGTGATTTCCCAAAAAGCCAGAGCACATTGACATCCACGCAAAATAGATAGAGGAAAACGAATAGAAAGAGTTCCACCGTGACGATACCTAATCTCTTGTACCAACGAGCCGTTTTCCAGGTCATTTTCCGGTGCCGCCACAAAGCCTTGAAAAAGGAACCGATCAGCCTTAATTGAGGGGAAATCCAATGAAAGAAAGACGTCATTTGTTTCCAGATGAATGCAATCCATACTTTAACTTTCGTTGGTTTCATAAGGCTGATTATTAGGGTATTGTAAAATGGTCAAAGGAATTCCGCATACCTGATCGCAAACGGCTTAAGGATGTTCTTCAGCGTTTTGATTCTCTGGTAAAAATACGAAAAAAGGGATACAAAAACGCCCCCGAAATGGAGGCGTTTTTATAAAAATTGTTATTTGCGTTTAGTATTCTGCTTTTCCTTCAACATCTTTTGCTGGTCTTTCTGCATTTGTTCCAAACGAGCGGAAAATCCAGATTTCTTGACCGGCTTTTTCTTGTTTTCATTCAGCTGAGCCAGGAGTTTCTCTTCGTCAGTAAACCAGCGAAAAGCGTAAGTCTGAAAGATAGTGATGAGGGTGGAAACGAAGAAGTACAGACTCAGACCGGCAGAATACTGGTTGAACATGAACAGGAACATCACCGGCATCATGTAAGACATGGCCTTCATGCCCGGCATCTGTGTGGTGGCTGCCTGCGTCTGATTGTTAATGTAGGTATACACCAAGTTTGTTACAGTCATCAGCAAACAAAAAAGGCTCACATGATTACCGAAATACTTAGTAACCAAAGGAATATTTCCAGACCACTGGAACAGAACGTCATACGTGGACAAGTCATGCGCCCAAAGGAAACTCTGATGCCTCAGTTCGATGGAGGAGGGGAAGAAGGAGAACATGGCAAACAGGATTGGCATCTGAAACAACATCGGCAGACAACCACCCATGGGACTCACACCGACCCGTTTGTAAAAGTCCATGGTGGCCTGAGAGCGAGCAGAAGCATTTTCCTGGCCTGGGAATTTGGCATTTATTTCCGCAATCTGAGGCTGTAAAACCCGCATCTTCGCCGTGGAAATACTGGATTTCCAGGTAAAGGGGAAAATGATGATTTTAATGACCAGCGTCAATACCAAGATGATTACTCCGTAGTTGGTTATGAATTTACCGAAGAAATTGAACAAAGGAAGAATTAAAAGGGTGTTTACCCAGCGGAACATGCTTCCACCCAAGGGGATAATTTTTTCAAGATCCATTTTTTGATCGGCAGGAACACCTTTGTCATAGTGTGCCAGCGATGCATACTTGATTGGACCGAAATAAAATTTCAAATCGGCTGTCTGAGCCCCGCGCATGTCAAAATCGATGGCTGATTTCTGGGCGAATGATTTTAGATACGGAGAGGTCTTATCTTCTGGTTTTGAGCTTAACTCATTGGTCGTAAAACCTTTATCGCAAATAACAATGCTTGTAAAAAACTGATCTTTAAAGGAAACCCAATGTACTTTGGTGTCCACCGTCTTTTTGTCCGCTTTGGCAGCACTTAGATTTTCATGGCTATCTCCTAGAAACTTGTAATCCAATTGTGAATAACGTTCCTCAAAGGTGCGTCCCTGTTCTTGCTGAGGCGCCTTAATTGACCAGTTGAAATCCAGGGTGTTGGTATTTGTCGGAAGAACAGCCTGAAGGTTGTTCCCCTTAATCCGAAAGTTCATCATGTAATCATCCTTCTTCAAGGTATAAATGAAATCCATGCTGGAAGTTTCGGTAATGGCCAGGCGATAGATGAATTCTAGTGGATTGTTGCTTTCTAAACGTTTGAAGACGAGATCACTGGTGTTTATCAACCTGCTGTCGGCAGTGAAAAATGAAAAGTTGAATAAGGATTCTTTTTCATGGAAAAGAATCAGGGGAAGTTTATCCTTGTTTTCAAAATCCTTCAGACGAACCGATGCGATACGCCCCCCTTTGGAAGAGAGTGTCAACTCCATCACCTTGTTTTCAATTTTATCTGTCGTAACATCACCTTTGGTTAAGGCGGCGAACGTACCATACTTCAATTGACTGAGGGAGTCTTGATTCACTGGAGCTTGAGCTTTCGTATTTGCAGCACTAGCCAAAGAATCGGTTAATTGTAAGGCTTTGGCCTGAACCTGTCCTTCATAAGCGATTGAATCGATTCGTTGCTGTTCCTTTCGGGCAGCAAGTTCTTTTTCAGAGGGCTTATTGAGCAAACTGAACCCAACTAAGATCACTATGATCAGTAAAAGCCCGGTGATGGTATTTTTATCCATATTTATTAAGGGGAAAGTGATTAATCTTCAATACATGCTTTGATGAAATCAACAAATAAGGGATTGGGATTCAATACCGTACTGTTGTATTCAGGATGGAACTGAGAGCCAATGTACCATTTCATGCCCGGTATCTCAATCACTTCAACCAATTTGGTATCCGGGTTGATTCCCACACATTTCATACCGTTTTGCTCAAATTCTATCCGATATTTGTCGTTGAATTCAAAGCGGTGACGGTGACGTTCCTGAATTTTTTCTTTACCGTATGCCTGGTAAGCTCTGGAGCTTTTGTCCAATACACAGTCGTAGTTACCGAGACGCATGGTGCCGCCGTATTCGGTGATACCTTTTTGATCTTCCATCATGTCGATGACATTGTTGGTGGTGTTCGGATCCAGTTCCGTTGAGTTGGCATCGGCATAACCCAGCACATTTCGGGCGAATTCGATAACCATACATTGCATACCTAAGCAGATTCCAAAAGTCGGCAGGTTCCTTTCACGGGCAAATTTGAGCGAAATGAATTTTCCTTCAATACCGCGTTGGCCGAAACCAGGTGCAACGACGATGCCGTCAAAGCCTTTGAGCTTTTCGGCCACATTTCCTTCCGTAATATGTTGTGAATGAATAAGTGATAGTTTCAACTTGCGGTCGTTGTAGGCAGCAGCGTGACATAGCGATTCCGAAATGGACTTATAAGCGTCGGGTAATTCGGCATATTTGCCGACCAATGCGATGCGAACTTCTTTTGTGGCTCCGTTCATCTTGTCAAGGAAAGCCTTCCAAGGTTCCAGATCGATGGGTGTATCGGTAGGCAATCCGAATTTGGACAAAACGATTTTATCGAGACCTTCCTTCTGCATGAGCAGGGGAACATCATAAATGCTGGGTGCGTCGATGCATTCGATGACAGCATCTTCGGCAACGTTGCAGAATAAAGCCACCTTGCGACGGATGGTCATATTCAATGGATGTTCCGTACGCAAAACAAGCGCGTCGGGTTGTACGCCCAATTCCTGCAGTTGCTTGACGGAATGCTGTACTGGTTTGGTTTTCAGCTCTTTGGCAGCAGCAAGATAGGGTACGTATGCCAAATGCACGCAAAAACAGTTTTTGCCGAGTTCCCAACGCATCTGACGAACACTTTCAATATATGGAAGGGATTCAATGTCACCAACCGTTCCACCGATTTCAGTGATGATGAAGTCAAATTGGTTCTTGGCACCCAATAGGCGGATGCAACGCTTTATTTCATCGGTGATATGAGGTACGACTTGTACGGTCTTGCCCAAGTAATCACCGCGGCGTTCTTTGGAGATGACGTTCTGATAGATTCTGCCGGTTGTGATGTTGTTGGCACGGGTGGTGGGTACATTCAAAAAACGTTCGTAGTGACCAAGATCCAAGTCGGTTTCACGACCATCGTAGGTGACATAACATTCTCCATGTTCATAAGGATTCAGCGTACCCGGGTCAATGTTGATGTACGGGTCGAATTTTTGAATCGTAACCCTGTATCCCCGGGCTTGCAACAATTTCCCCAATGAAGAGGAGAGGATACCTTTTCCGAGCGAGGAAACGACACCCCCGGTCACGAAAATATATTTTGTCTCTGCCACAATAAACTAATTTTGGTGGTTGAAAAATAATGGATAACTTTAATTTTATTTAAAGGGTCAAAAGTACGAAAAAACTTTTGGAATTATTGTCTTACCTTTGTGCGAAAATCGGTGTTGATGAAAAAAAGCTGTTCCGTCCTGATGCTGTTTGCCGCTGCTGTTTTGCCGGCGTTTGCATCCGTACAGGATACCTTGGCCAATGCAACAAGAATCAAGGCAGTTGCTTCCCCGCAAATACCTGTTGAAGACTATCCGGAGGAGTTTCCTGTCATACCGGTCAGTATACCTGATCACGAATCCGCATTAACCATCCGAATCTTACCTAAGGATTCGGTTGTTGCTGATCCTGACACCAATTTCCTGCTTCTGTTCATCAATAATTATGACATCAGCAAGCATCAGGTTCACCCTAGACCACCCCGAGTTTTCAAACCAAAAGAAGTTCTGGATTATCCTAGGATGAGTACCTTGTTCATGCCCCTGGTTTTTAATGCTCAACGGCGTAACTATCATGTTGATACCCGTGAAAATCCAGATAAGTACGAGTATCTGAAAGCTAAATCCATGGATTCACTTCGTGTGGTGTTTCAATCGAACCGATACATTCGTAGATTGGCTCAGAATATCCTTCAGAATGCTGAAATTGAACAGATTGGCATGATTCAATACGATCAAAAGACGTTACCTCAGCCTGAAAGACTGGTCTATCAATTGGATGGTAAACGACCACCGACTTGGGTTAAGCTAACTCCGCCCGGTACAATCGCCAAACCTGATACCAAGACCCTGCCGAAAACCCCATTTGATCCCTGGAGAAAATTCGGTTATTCCAAGTTCCAGCTGACGCAGACCTACGTTTCTCCTAATTGGTCCAAAGGTGGTGAAAGCAACATGGCTGGCCTGGCTCAGTTGTATCTGGAAGCGAATTATCGGGATTCCAAAAATATTGCTTTCGATAATTCTCTGGACATCAGGATTGGTATGAATACAGTTTCAAACGATACGCTACGTAACCTGAATGTAAGCGCAGACCAACTCCGAATTTTGTCCAAGCTGGGTATCCGTATGTACAACGACTGGTATTATACTCTTTCAGGGGAATTCACCACCCAGTTCCTGAACAATTACAAGACCAATACCTGGACGATGACGTCTTCGCTTTTATCACCTGCTAAACTCTTTGTCGGTCTTGGAATTGACTACAAAAAAACGAATAGGAAGAAGGGTTATGATTTGTCTGTTTTGGTTTCTCCGTTAACAGTCAAGATGAGTTATCTGTACGATATCGAAAATTTCAAACCTTCCAACTATGGTATTGATGAAGGTAATCACCTTGGAAAGGAATTAGGTTGCAAATTCGCAGCCAACCTAACCTGGGCGTTTTCCGAGCAAGTGAAATGGACTTCGAAATATTACTACTATACTGACTTTACATACGTGGATGCCGATTGGGAAAACACATTGGACTTGTCACTGAGCAACAATTTTACGACATCCATCTACGTGCATCTCAAAGCAGATGACCGTTTGGAACGTGAACCGGGCGAACCCCTTGTTCAAATGCAGGAGTTGTTAAGTTTTGGGATGAGGTACCGTTGGTAATCAGTTCTTTATGTATTTTTTAATAAGTCTGGAGAACTCCGGGCTTTTTTTGTATTCGGTAATGAACACATTCAGACTATCCAGCAATGCTTTTCTTCCGGGTTTGACTGCCCAAGCTTGCATCTGATTGAACCCCACCGGCGTTTCCACATCGATGTTGGGATACCTGTCCAGATAAGCTTTGGCCACCTGTTTGTCACAAACTGCATAATCGATAAGACCAGCGGCTACCTGAGCGATCATGCGTTCGCTGTTGTATCCCAACAAGGTCCGAATGTAGATGGTGTCGCTGATTTCAGCAGCCAAATGGTAAAGGCGTTTCATGTACACCCTATTTTCGCAGATGTAAATACTTTTACCACTGAAATCGACCTGATTTCGAACGACATCGCTTGGATTAAGCTTGTTGCTTTTCCGTTGAATCAACACCAGTTTGCTTTCAAGAATACTTTTGGTGAAATCCACTTGTTTTCGCAAATCGGAAACGACAGGAAGCGGACCCGTCAGTAAATCGCATTGATTGTCTACCAGCATTTTTAGACGATTGTTCAGGCTGGCTTCACCAATATAGACCAATTTTAAGTGGTGCCTTTCAGCAAAGGCTTTCGACATTTCGTAGTAAAAACCGAAGGAGCTGTCCTTGTGTTCGTAAAAACTGAACAAATCCTCTTCACCACAAACCCTGATCACACCGTCTTTCTTGATTTTTGGAAAGTCTCCGGCAACTTTATTTGCCTCCTGTACTCCGATCCATAAGGCAAAAGCTACCCAGAATGCAAGGAATGCATAAAGCAGCAGAAAGGACGGATGCAGGTGTTTCTTAATCATAGAAGTTCCAGGAAAGGCCGACTTTTAAGATTGCCGGATTGAGTGGGTAATGGGGTGCCGAAAAATACTGCGGATCTGCGAAGAACCGGCTCAGATGGGAATACATGATAAAGAAGCGCATCCTTTTGAGATGAAAGTTGGCGTATGCATTCATAAATGGATAATTTCCGATTTTCAACTCCTTTTGATTGTAGAATTGTCCAATTGCAGGCATATAAGCCTGAGCGTAATAGGCTGTATTGTAACGGAAATCCACACCTAAATGCGTATGGAGCACTTTGGAAAGCGTGAATTTGAGATATAGGTCCGATAAAACAGAGGCAACGGGGAGGGGCAGCACATTCTGATTGCTCGACAATTGATAGACAACATCATTGTCCCAATTCAATATGCCAGCTCCAAGATGCTGTTTCAGGTTCAATGACACTACTTGAATATTTCCGGTGTACTGGTCGGGTACCGCAGCAGTATTAAAATAGATCAGGTTGCTGAGGTTCTCAACGCCGGCGTGTGCTTCGAAGCCAAGTGCGGGTATGGTCAAGTTTCCCCGGACTAGTGTTTTGTATTCATTGCCGAAGTTGTTTCCCCAAACAAAATGGTTGGAAACGTAGTTTTCGAGAAAATAGTCGGGATGCTGGTTTTTAATGGATCCATCAGCGGAAAGGCTGACAGGATGATCCCAGAGTCTGAATGTGGTTTTCAGGTCGCCGCTCAATTCGAAATCGCCCAATTTTTCACCTAGGACACAAATTTTAGCCAACGCAGAAAAAGTGAGTAGTTCACCGTTCTGTTTGGACAGTTCACCTCCGGCCCAAACCAGGCTTTCGTAATGATAGACGAAATTGTTCACGTAGGGTTTGGAATAGGAGCTATTTCCAAATAAAGTTGCGTAAGGCACCAACCGCACGTATTTTCTGAAATCATGTTCAATAAAAGCCGTTAGCCCGAATTTAGCCCATTTGTGGAAGCCTTCCACCAATGAAAGCCCAAGCGTGTTACGAACTTCCAGGAGGGCAGAGGTGTCAGCCGTGGATCCATTATTCAGAAAGGCATGGTCGTAATAATCCAAGTTGGCCGACGTGGAACTGTAGGTCCGTTGTCCAAGATCCATGTATAAGGTGTGGATGAAACTCGAAACCGGAACAAAGCTTATGATGGTGTCAGGTGTAGCTGGAGCAACCGGTTTTTTATCAGGGGTACTGTCTTTTTTTACAATATCCATTCGTTCAAAACCCAAATGGTATTTGTGGTTCAAAAAGAATTGCGTGTTTCGGTACAAGCTTTTGGCATCTGTAAATGCAACAGGAATGTTGATGCTTTCATATTGACTGAGTCCGCCGCTCTTCAGCATCGGTTTGGTAATGAATTCATCGTCAGTAATGCCACCGTTCTCAAAATTCTCCAGGTAATTGAAAGAAAGTTTCCAGAAAGCTTCGTAGCGTGGGCTCTGGTAATTACCAAAGATGTTCGCCAGTTTGTCACGGTTGGAATTGTGGTTGTAAAATCCCCTCGCATAAAGAATTTCGTAATCTACACCAATGTTCAGGTATTTGTTTACGTTTACTGTGAAAAGGAACTTGAAGTCTTCCTCCGCCGTGGATTCATTGCCGTAGGTGGTCAGATAGCGGAGGTTGGTATATGGTGTGGTTGTGTTATAAAATAACTGCTCTTCGGGAGCTGTCAGCCAGTTCTCATAGACTCTGCCGAACAAAAACGGTGTTTTTTCAGTCCTGTCCAAGTATATTTTCGACAGAAAGGGGGAACCGATGTTGGCCAGGTATTGTGAACCGACGGTCTTGTTCTTTTCAGGAAAGGTAATATTTTGAAAATGAAGGGGAATCGTATCCATTTCTGCGACCGTTTTGTCTCCGAGTAACGCATCAATTCGCAAGGTTCGCATTCGGGTAACAAAGATTTTTTCAGGCTTCTTGGTCGCTTCGTCAGCGCCGCTCTGATTGTCGGAGTCAAGACCTGTGCTCATGCCGGAAGGTTGATCCTCACCACCCTGATCCATTTGGCCGAAGGCCATCGGTCCGAAGCCGAGCAACACCAGAAACAAGAGTGATTTCAGAAAGTTTTGCATGTGAAACAGGCGGTTTGTGCCTGCAAATATACAATCTTTGGGCAGATAAATCGGAAAGGTATCTGAGAAAAGATGCAAAACAGACTGTCCTTAGGAAGCGTAATAATTCAGGGTCTCCTTTTTTTTCGTAATTTTGACGGATAAACCCTGATCCATGTCACCGGAAACAGAAATTCAGCAGCTACGACTTGAACTAAATCGTGCCAACCACGATTATTACGTGCTTTCAGCTCCCTCGATGACTGATTTTGACTTTGATGTCAAATTGCGTCGTTTGCAGGAGCTGGAGGAGCATAATCCTGAATTTTGGGACGAGCATTCACCTTCACATCGGGTTGGCAGTGACATCAGCAAAGGGTTCAGTCAGGAAGGGCACAAATATCCCATGCTTTCACTTGGGAACACGTATTCCGAGGCCGAGGTGAGCGATTTCTTCGATAGAACGCTCAAAGCGTTGAATGAACCGTTTCAGCTGGTTTGTGAACTCAAATTTGATGGAGTATCCATTTCGCTGACTTATGTCAACGGCAGACTATTCAAGGCATTAACTCGCGGTGATGGCGTTCTTGGCGACAATGTGACCGAAAACGTCAAAACTATCCGCAGCATTCCCCTGACTTTATTTGGCAACGATTTTCCAGTTGAATTCGAAATCAGGGGTGAAATTCTGATGCCTTGGGAAGTGTTCGACGGAATAAACCGCGAACGCGAAGCGCAGGAAGAAGCCTTGTTTGCAAATCCTCGGAATGCCGCGTCAGGAACGCTGAAATTACAGAATTCCTCGATGGTTTCATCCAGAAAGCTGGATGCCTACCTTTACCATATGCTCGGAGATGATCTTCCAACGGACGGTCATTATGAAAATCTGCAGAAGGCTGCGTCTTGGGGCTTTCGTATTGCCGATTCCATGCGGCTTTGCAACGACTTGGAAGAAGTTTTTGAATTTATCCGATATTGGGACAAGGAACGAAAAAACTTACCTGTCGCGACCGATGGCATTGTTATCAAGGTCAATTCCCTCAAACAACAAAAGAATCTGGGCTTCACCGCCAAATCACCGCGATGGGCTATTGCTTATAAATTCAAGGCTGAACGAGCATGCACACGACTGAATTCAGTGTCCTTTCAGGTGGGAAGGACAGGAGCTGTCACGCCTGTGGCCAATCTGGATCCGGTGCAACTTTCGGGAACCATAGTAAAGCGCGCTTCGTTGCACAACGACGATGTGATTCAATCGTTGGATCTCCACATCGGTGACATGGTTTTTGTCGAAAAGGGTGGTGAAATAATCCCTAAAATCATTAGTGTGGATTTGAATGCCCGGTCATTTATAATTGGTGATAAAGTTCGATTCATCCGTCGATGCCCCGAATGTGGTGCCGAATTGAAGCGTTTTGAAGGTGAAGCGGCCCATTACTGTCCCAATCAGAACGATTGTCCTCCACAAATAAAGGCCAGGTTGGAACATTTCATCCACCGCAAGGCCATGAACATTGACGGGTTGGGCACGGAAACCGTGGATGCGCTCTATCAGGCAGGCAAAATACGTCGTCCATCGGATCTGTATACCTTGGACGGGCACACGCTGGCCAATATGGAACGGATGGGCGAAAAATCAGCCCGGAACATTCTGCAAAGCCTGCGGGAATCAAAAAATGTGCCCTTTGAACGCGTACTATTTGCACTCGGCATCCGTTTTGTAGGTGAAACCGTAGCCAAAAAACTGGCTCGTTCCATGCATTCCATGGAAAGGATGGAAAAGGCTACGGCGGAGGAATTGGTTCAAGTGGAGGAAGTAGGCATCAAAATCGCTGAAAGCGTTGTCGCCTTCTTTGCCTCGGAAAAAAATCGACTGGAAGTGGAAGCGTTGAAAGCTGCAGGCCTGCAAATGGCGATTTCAGCCGATCAAATTGCCGAAAAGGGAACAACGCTGGAAGGACTGACCATTGTCATTAGCGGGACCTTTGCCAAACATTCCCGCGACGAGTATAAGAAAATGATTGAAAACAATGGTGGAAAGAACTCAGGTTCGGTTTCAGCCAAGACCAGTTACATACTGGCCGGTGAAAACATGGGCCCTGCTAAATTGGAAAAAGCTGCCGCATTGGGTGTCAGGCTGATTTCCGAAAATGAATTTCTTCAAATGCTAAATTCTTGACAATCATGAAGATTCTATATTTTTTAGTAAATAATATCCGGAAAATAACGAGAGAATTCAACCGGAAGAAATGTTTTCGGGAGTATGCCGACATCCATCGGGTGGTCATCCTTTTTGATCTGGAACATGCTGAAGATGTGAAAGATCTAGCCAAATCGTTGAAATTTGCCGGAAAGGAGGTTTTTTCCTATACGTACAATCCTACTGCCAAAAATGAAGTTCCTGTGCTGCCAGACAGTTTTACGGTCTTGAACCGAAAACAGTTGAATTTCAATGGCTTTCCACAACAACATGTGATGGAAAATTTTAAATCCCTCACGCCGGATACCCTCATTGACCTGACGGTACAACCTCATCCGGTTTTGCAATACTTGTCCCTGAAATCGGAAGCAAGCTATCGGGTTGGCTTCCACCGGGAAGAAAAAATAGTTGATGACCTGTTGCTGGAATACGATACCAATCAAAGTTTTGTTTTTTTGACCAGCCAATTGCATTTTTACATGAAGAGTATTCGCTCTAAGTAGTATTTTTAGTACTTTTGCATGCGCTTCGAAACGACGTAAAAACCCGCCTAATCGCGAGATCTCATGATTAATAACAAACTGACTGGCATGGGGGTGGCTTTGATCACTCCCTTTAAAGAAGACGAAAGTGTCGATTATACCGCTCTTGGTCGTCTGGTGGACTACCAGATCAAGAACGGCATCGATTACCTTGTTGTGTTGGGAACCACGGCCGAAACAGCCACCCTGACCGAGGAGGAAAAAAAACAGGTGACCGCCTTCATCATCAACCGCGTCAAAGGCCGGGTACCCATCGTCTTGGGTGTCGGCGGCAACTGCACGCGTGCGCTGGTCGAGGAACTCCAAACCAAGGATTTTACTGGTGTAGACGCCATTCTTTCTGTGACACCCTACTACAATAAACCCTCTCAGGAAGGCATTTATCAACATTATAAAGCCATTGCCGAAGCGACGGAATTGCCCATCGTTTTGTATAATGTTCCAGGACGTACGGGTGTGAACATGACATCGGATACGACACTACGACTTGCAAGGGATTTCGCCAACATCGTGGCCGTGAAGGAAGCCTCCGGCAACATTTCCCAGATGGACGAAATCATTAAGAACAAACCCAAGGACTTCATGGTCATATCGGGCGATGACGGGATCACGTTTCCCTTGATCACGCTGGGTGCTGTCGGTGTTATCTCTGTGATTGGCAATGCGTTCCCAAAGGAATTTGGCCGTATGGTTCGCCTGGCACTCAAAGGAGATTACAAGAATGCACTGGAGATTCACCACAGTTTCACGGAGCTTTTCAACCTGCTTTTCGTGGATGGAAATCCGGCCGGTGTCAAGTGCATGCTGAACGCCATGGGCTTTATTGAAAACAAATTGCGGTTACCGCTCGTACCGACCCGCATCACCACCTACGAAAAGATTCGCAAAGTGATGGCGGATCTGAATGTAAAGTATTAAAGAATCAAATAATGAATATTTCCTACAATTGGCTCAAGGAGTTCCTGAATTTTAATCTCAGCCCGGAAGAAACCGCGAAGGCACTCACTTCCATCGGTCTTGAAAATGGTCCCTACGAGGAAGTTGAAACGGTCAAAGGCGGTTTGGAAGGGCTTTTCATCGGTGAAGTGCTTACCTGCACCGAGCATCCTGATTCCGATCATTTGCACCTGACTACGGTGAACGTAGGGCAGGAGGAACCGTTGAAAATCGTTTGTGGCGCTCCCAATGTGGCTGTCGGTCAGAAAGTGGTGGTCGCTGTTGTTGGAACCAAGCTGTATGACGGTGAAGAAAGCTTCGTTATCAAGAAGTCTAAAATTCGAGGGCAAGAGTCATTCGGCATGATTTGCGCCGAGGATGAAATTGGAATCGGCACCAGTCATGAAGGCATTATCGTGCTGCCTTCGGATGCACCGATAGGAATGCCGGCCAAGGAATATTACGGCATTTCCAGCGAATTTGTGCTGGAAGTAGATATCACTCCCAACCGTGTGGATGCCTCCTCACACTTCGGTGTGGCCCGCGATCTAGCTGCTTTCCTGAAACAGAAAGACCCTTCTATTGAATTGTTTAGACCATCAGTAGAAGGCTTTAAATCAGATAATAACGACTTTAAAGTTGAAGTAATTGTTGAGCATGAGGAAGCTTGTCCCAGGTACGCTGGTGTGACCGTTTCAGGCATTACCGTTGCTGAATCGCCCAAGTGGTTGCAGGACCGTTTGCGCCTGATAGGTGTTCGTCCCATCAACAACGTAGTGGACATCACCAACTACCTGCTTCACGAAACAGGACAACCTTTGCACGCTTTTGACGGTGATAAAATCAAAGGAAATACGGTTCGCGTTCGTACCACTCCGGAGGGAACGGCATTCAAAACCTTGGATGAAATAGAACGCAAGCTTTCTGCCAACGACCTGATGATTTGCGATGCCGATGAACCCATGTGCATCGGTGGTGTATTCGGTGGTATAGATTCAGGAGTGTCTGAAAAAACCACCCGAATTTTCATTGAAAGTGCTTATTTCCACCCCGTTTGGATCCGCAAGACGGCTCGCCGTCATGGTTTGAACACGGATGCTTCTTTCCGCTTTGAACGCGGTGCAGACCCCAACAACACGGTGTATGTGCTGAAACGCGCTGCCGTGATGGTCAAGGAATTGTGTGGCGGGGCCATCTCCAGCGAAATCGTTGACATTTATCCGAAACCCATTGAGGATTTCCGTGTATCACTAAGTCTTCAAAAAACAAACGCGCTGATTGGTAAAACCTTGGCACCCGAGCAGGTGAAATCCATACTGAAAGCGCTGGATATGGAGATCCTTTCCGAAAACGGTGATCTGCTGGAATTGAAAGTACCTGCCTACCGCGTTGATGTACAGCGCGATGTAGACGTCATCGAAGACATTCTCCGCATCTATGGATACAACAACGTGGAAATCAGCGATTCCCTGAAATCCAACATTTCCTATTCCAACAAACCGGACAGCCACAAACTTCAGAACCTGATAGCCGAACAACTGACGGCTTCGGGCTTCAACGAAATACTGAACAATTCTCTGACTTCTTCCGCTTACTATACGGATTTGAAGAGCTTCCCGACGGAAGAAACGGTGTTGATGCTCAATCCCTTGAGCTCGGATTTGAACGGCATGCGTCAGACATTGCTTTTCGGAGGTCTCGAAAGCATCGCCTACAACCGCAACCGCCGCAAACAAGACCTCAAGTTTTACGAATATGGCAATTGCTACCATTTCACAGCTGCCAACCGTACCGAAGAAAACCGCTTGTCACCGTACAGCGAGGAATATCACCTGGGTCTCTGGATTACTGGAAACAAAACAGCACAAACTTGGATTCACAGCGAAGAGAAGACTACCTTTTATGAGCTGAAGGCTTATGTGGAAAATGTTTTGGCACGTCTGGGTGTTGAACGCAATGCCGTACGAGTGGAAGAAAGTTCCGATGATGTATTCGCTAAGAATCTGGTCTTCAGCACACGTGGAGGTAAGTTACTTGCCAAGCTCGGAAGCATACAGGCCGGTTTGCTCAAGAAATTCGACATTGACACGGATGTCTTTTACGCAGACATTCTTTGGAAAACGTTGCTGGATCAGGCGAAAAAAGCTAAAGTCAGTTACTCGGAACTGCCAAAGTATCCGGAAGTGCGTCGCGACCTGGCGCTCCTGATTGACATGACTGTACGTTTCGCGGACATTGAAAAGATTGCACTGGCCACTGAAAAGAAACTTCTTAAGAATGTATCGCTTTTTGACGTTTACGAGGGCAAGAATCTGCCACAGGGTAAGAAGTCTTATGCTGTGAGCTTTACCTTGCAGGACGAAACACAAACCCTTCATGAAAAACTGATTGAGGGTATTATGAACAAATTGATCAAGAACTTTGAATCGCAGCTGGGAGCCAGTCTGCGCTAAATTTAAAAATTGTTATGGGAAGAGCGTTTGAATATCGCAAAGCACGAAAAATGAAGCGTTGGGGCAACATGGCCCGCACATTCACTAAAATTGGTAAAGAAATATCCATCAGTGTAAAAGCCTCAGGTCCAGATCCGGATTCCAATCCGCGCCTTCGTGTCTTGATGCAGAATGCCAAGGCTGCCAACATGCCTAAGGAGAATGTGGATAGAGCCATTAAAAAAGCCATTTCCAAAGATTTCGGCGATTATAAAGACATGGTTTACGAAGGCTATGGCCCCTTTGGTATCGCTATTCTGGTTGAAACTCAGACGGATAACACCACTCGTACAGTTGCCAACGTACGCAGTTACCTGACCCGTCATGGCGGCTCATTGGGTACTTCAGGTAGCCTTTCATTCATCTTTGACCGCAAATCTGTTTTCAAGGTTGTTCCCAAAGAAGGCATCGATGTGGAAGAACTGGAACTCGATATTATTGATTACGGTGCTGAAGAGCTAGAAATGGACGAAAACGAAATCGTGATTTACGGCCAGCCCGAAGATTTCTCCCGCATACAGAATTATTTGGAAGAAAACGGTTATGAAATCGTTTCTGCCGAATTCGAACGTTTCCCGAACGAAGTCAAGGATGTGACCGAAGAACAACGCGTCACCTTGGACAAACTCATTGAAAAGCTGGAAGATGATGAAGACGTTTCCAACGTCTATCACAATATGACGCCGGCTCCGGAAGTCGAAGAATAAGCTTTTAAAGCGCTTCGGCCACCACGAAAGTACTGCCGCCCACGAACACCAGATCGTTCGGGCGGCATTCTTTTTTAGCGGCAGCCAGGGCTTCAGACACGGTGGGGTAGGTGTTTCCCTTCAGACCGAACTGTTCAGCCAGCAAGGCCAGTTCGTTTTCATGCAATGCTCTGGGTATACTGGCTTTGGTAAAATAGTAGATAGCATCCTTTGGCATGAGTTTCAACACACCGCTTACATCCTTGTCGTTGACCATGCCCAGCACAAAATGGAGGTTTTCATGCGGCGTTTGCCGTAATTGCTCCGTTACGAATTGAATGCCTGCCACATTGTGCCCTGTGTCGCAAATCACATGCGGTTGCCGGCTCAATGTTTCCCAGCGACCCCTTAATCCAGTGTTCGAAAGCACGTTGCTGAAGCCTTTATAAACGGCATCGTCCTTTATTTTATAGTCCTTTTCACGAAGGCGTTCCACCAACGAAAGCGTGGTCGCTGCATTCTCCATCTGATAAATGCCGCTTAATGCACAGGGGAAATCATTGTATAAATGAAGGCCACCTTCGCAATTAATCAACGTATTGTTATTTAGGTCTTTACCTAGTTTTGTAGGAAATTCCTCGGAGGCCAAAAAAATAGGGGCCTGAGCCGCCTTGGACTGCGCCTCAAAGACCGATCTGACCACTCCTTCAGCCTTTCCGATCACCACCGGAACGCCATTTTTCATAATGCCTGCCTTTTCAAAAGCAATCTTCTCAAGGGTGTCACCCAACAAAGCCATGTGGTCAAAACTGATGTTCGTGATGACGGAGACATCCGGATGAATGATGTTGGTGCTATCCAGTCTGCCGCCCAATCCGACCTCAATGACAGCCACCTCCACCTGTTCTTCTGCAAACCACTGGAAGGCAAGTTCGGTGGTCAATTCAAAAAAAGAGGGTTCTACCACGGAGCAGTCCTGGCGGAAGTGTTCTATGAAATCGACGACCCGTTGTTCGGGAATCATGCCCCCATTTACACGAATTCGTTCCCTGAAATCTTTCAGGTGCGGTGAAGTGTATAGCCCTGTCTTGTAGCCGGCTTCCTGCAAAACGGAGGCGATCAGGTTAGAAACTGAACCTTTGCCATTGGTTCCACCCACATGAATGGTGGGGTAGCGTTTGTGCGGAGAGCCACACCAGGCATCCAGTGCTTCAATGTTTTGCAGCCCCGGTTTGTAAGCGGCTGAACCATTTTGTTGAAAAAACGGAATCTGATTGAACAGGAAATCCAGGGTCTCTGCGTAGTTCATAAAAAGCGTTGCGTATAATCGTGTATCAAAGATACGTAAAAACGGAAAAATTCTGTACTTTTGGGGCTTCTAAAAACCGCTATGCAACTACCCTTTCTAGGCGAAGCAGTCGCCTTATCCGTTTCCGTCTGCTGGGCAGCCAGCTCCTCCTCGTTCGAGGCCGCCAGCCGAAAAGTCGGTTCGCTGGAAGTCAATATTCTACGACTTGTGGTGGCATTTGCCATGTTGGGCATTTACGGACTAATTGCCCGCGGTTCCTTTTTCCCAACTGGAGCAGGTTCGCAACAATGGATCTGGCTCTCGGTTTCGGGTCTGATCGGATTCTTCATTGGTGATTTGATGTTGTTCAAATCATTGACTGTCATTGGGGCACGTTTGTCCATGTTGGTCATGACTTTTTCACCTGCACTGACAGCCATCATCGGTTTTGCAATCTTAGGGGAAAAACTAAGAATCACACACGTTTTTGGAATCATGCTCATTATCAGTGGCATTTTGATGGCTTTTTTGAGTCACCATCGCGAAAATACCGGAATGAAACTTTCCATCAAAGGTTTGTTGCTCGCACTGGGTGGTGCCTTGGGACAAGCTTGCGGCTTGGTGTTCAGCAAAAAGGGAATGGGGGATTACGACCCATTTGCTGCTACCCAAATCCGCATCATCACTGGTTTCATTTTTTTCGCCCTGCTCATTACCGTCCTGAGACGTTGGCCCTCCTTACTAAAAGCGACTAAAGACGGTGGCTCCATGAAATTTATTACCGTCGGTTCCTTTTTCGGACCTGGTTTGGGTGTAGGTCTTTCCATGATGGCCATTACCATGACTGAAACCGGTATTGCATCCGCCCTGATGTCCCTGACGCCCATTGTACTGATTGTGCCTGCGCTGATCAAAGGCCGAAAAATTGCCTTGCTGGAACTCCTGGGTGCTTTTGTATCTGTAGGAGGCGTGTTGATGTTGTTTTTGCTGTAAATTTGAACCGCATTTTGTATATTTGCAGGAAGAAAACCCATCATTATGAGAAAGTACGTCGTTTATATTTTTTTGGGGCTGATGGTTCTACCGGCCTGTAAATCCAATCTGGAAGCGTACAATAGGACCTATCAGAGATTGAAGGATAAGGAAGAAACGCAAGTGAATTCAAGAGCGAAAACAACCATGACCGTCCACTTAGACAGTCTTGCCACCTCAACCGATTCGTCCGCAGTGTACCGCACGGAAAACCTGACCTTCCTTTTGGGAAATGAAAAATTGTTTCTGGATTACAACTTGGTCGCTAAAACATTCATCAACAGGACGAATGCTAGAGGTTTTTACGAGCAGATGAAAGAAGACAACTATCCGGCACTGCTGGTTCAAAACCAGGATCAGTTGTACCGCATTATTGTCGCATCTTTTCCAACACCCGAACAGGCTGAAGGCAAAAAAGCCGAATTAGCTGAGAAATTCCCGGAAATCAGTATCGTATTTAGGAAGAACTGACGACTTCGCCGAAGTCTTCCAAATGTTCGTCCACAAAACGGGCAATGGTCGCGGTGCAATCTTCCTCAATTTCAAAGAACCGTTCCTCAATATCGTCAAAGACTTCAAATTCTTCATACATGGCCGTGAATTCCACTTCGGTGGTTTCGCGTTCAAGTTCCTCCTGATGCCTGTCATAAACTTCCCGAGCTTTGTAAACCATTTTTGACAGTTCATCCGCTCCAAAGGTTTTAAGCGCTTTGGCAAACGGGTTTCGGAAGATATAGCTGCCGTATCCGTTTTGAATCAACGAGATAAAACCACCTTGCATCACTTCTTCCCGAAAATAATGGTAGGCCAACAAGCTGTGTTGCATTCCATTCAGCAGGGGCATGGTCTGTTCATTCAAAAGACCCCCGGTTGCTTCGAGGTAGGCATCTGTGAATACGGACAGAAAGGCATCCCTGTCTTCACCGGCTGCCTGTTGAAGTTTTTTTTCTTGAATCTTGATGCTCATGTTGCTGGGTTTTGGGACAAAGGTATAAAAACCTCTTCTTCAGACAAGAGGGTACCGCGAAAAAGACTACCTTTGCAGCCATTAATTGATTTCATGGACAGATTACGATTTTTAAGCCTTGGCAGCGGAAGCAGTGGCAACTGTTACTACTTCGGAAACACCATGCAGGGCATACTTATTGATGCCGGCATTGGATCGAGAACCATCCGCAAGCAACTTCGACAAGTTGGCATCGATTTCAGCCAAATTCTCGGCATTTTTATCACACACGATCACCACGACCACATCAAATCTGTTGGAACACTGGGCGAGAAGTACAATATACCTGTATATGCCACTGCCAAGACCCACAACGGAATGGATCACAGCTACGGCATGACTCAAAAGTTGATTGGAAGCCGGAAATATTTGGAGAACAACGTGGAATTTTCAATTGGTGAATTCCGGATAGTTTCCTTCCCGGTTTCACATGACGGCACCGATAATGCCGGATTTTTCATTCGCTATAAGGAGCATGGCATTTTGGTTGCGACCGACCTCGGTTTAGTGAACGATTCCCTTCGTCAATACATCGCTGAAGCCAATATCGCCATCCTCGAGGCAAATTACGATAATGAGATGTTGAAGGGTGGCCGCTATCCGTATTACCTGAAGGAACGAATACTAAGCAATACCGGTCATCTGAGCAACCACGATGCAGGTGCTTTCTTGGCAGAGCACTGGCATACAAAACTGAAACACATTTACCTTTGTCACCTCAGCAACGACAACAACCATCCGGAGTTGGCCAAAAAAACAGTTGAATATTTCTTTGATAGCAAGGGTATTCAACTTGGTGTGGACGTGGAGATATTACCACTGAAACGCAGCCTCTCTGAAATGGTCGTGTTTGAGCACTAAAAAAGTGCCGGACGTTCTTGTTCAACTAGAAAATATCCCTATCTTTGCACCCGCAAAACCCTAAAAAGGGTACCTTGGCCGAGTGGCTAGGCACCGGTCTGCAAAACCGATTACGGCGGTTCGAATCCGCCAGGTACCTCCAAGAAAGGTTGTCTCACAAGGGCAACCTTTTTCTATGCCTAAAAGTCGCTGCAACACGACAAACTTTTTACCTTTGCAGCTGTAAATGGACGAATTCATGAATAAAATACGATATGGAGTCATCGGTACTGGTGGCATCGGCGGTTTCTACGGAGGTATGCTTGCCCATTCGGGTCAGGAAGTGCATTTTCTGTTCCATAGTGATTTTGACTATGTGCGGAACCATGGCCTGAGAGTCGATTCTGTGTTTGGTGATTTCCATCTGGAAAAAGTCAATGCCTATCACCGCACCGAGGATATGCCCGTTTGTGATGTCGTACTGGTTGGACTGAAAACTACCTCCAACGACTTGCTGAAAACATTATTGCCACCTCTTTTGGGCAAAAAAACCACGGTAATCCTCATTCAGAATGGTTTGGGCAACGAAGCCCGCCTTGCTGCCGACTTTCCTGATCTTTCCATAGCTGGTGGCCTTGGATTCATTTGTTCGGGAAAGTTCGGACCGGGTCACATCGTACATTCGGAACACGGTAAAATTTCAATCGGATCCTATCAGGGTGACAATCAAAAAGTGCTGGAACAGGTTTGTGCGGATTTTGAGGAGGCACGAGTGCCCTCGGAACTTTCTGAAGATTTGATGACTTCCCGCTGGAAAAAACTGGTTTGGAACGTACCGTACAATGGCCTGACGGTGGTTATGAACGCCCTGACCTCTGAATTGATGTCAAATCCGGCTACTTATCAACTTTGCAACGACCTGATGCTGGAAGTCATCGGAGCTGCCAATGCCTGCGGTATACCAATCGGTGATACATTCGCCAAAGTCATGTTGGAATATACCCTCGATATGAAACCATACGCGCCCAGCATGAAACTGGATTTCGACTTCAAGCGTCCGCTGGAAATCGATGCAATCTACACCGCACCGCTGAAAGCTGCTGAAAAGGTGGGTTTTGACATGCCCAAGGTCAGAATGTTGGAACAACAACTTCGATTGATACAAAGCCGCTATATATGAAAGGCATCAGCAGGAACATTCTTTATACGGGCTTGACCAGTTTTCTGACCGATACATCTGTGAAAATGGTGTATTCGGTCATGCCCATGTTCCTGATGTCCATAGGTGCCTCTAAAACCAGCCTAGCTCTCATTGAAGGCATTGCAGAAAGTACGGCAGCCTTGGTCAAGACCTTTTCAGGGTTCTGGAGTGACAAAATCGGCAAAAATAAGCCCTTCATGCTCATCGGCTACGGGTTGTCTTCGTTGATCATGCCCTTTTACGCCTTTGTCATTAGTCCGGTTCAGGTGCTTTATCTTCGTTTTGCCGAACGGGTGGGGAAGGGCGTCCGCACCGCTCCCAGGGATAGCCTGATTGCCGGATCGGTCACCAATGGTGAAACCGGAAAGGCTTTTGGCGTGCAGAAGGCGATGGACAACATGGGTGCTATTTTGGGGCCCATTCTGGCGTTTTTGCTTTTGCTTTTCATTCCAAACAATTACCGCATCCTATTTTTGGTTGCCGGCATTCCGGCCCTCTTTGGCATTTTTACCCTGTTATTTGGGGTAAAGGAAGCAAAAAAAGATAGGGACAAACCTATCGTTTGGAGTGGGCTGAAGTCCTTCCCAAAGAGATATTACGCTTTTTTAGCCATCATTTTTGTTTTTACATTGGGGAATTCCACCGATGCCTTGTTGCTGGTCAAAGCTAACGAAATAGGGGTGAAGGTGGCTTTCATTCCATTGGTTTACCTCATCACCAGCGTCGTTTCAGTGGCATTGGCGGTTCCGATGGGCATTCTTTCGGACAAGGTCGGCAAGGAAAAGATGCTGGCAGTGGGCTATTTGGTGTATGCCGTGGTCTATTTCGGTTTTGGATGGTCGTCCGACGTGAAAGCCATTATGGGCCTGTTTGCACTTTATGGGCTCTATTCAGCTATGACAGACGGCACCCAGAAGGCATTCGTTTCAGATTTGGTAGATTCTGACAAAAAAGGAACGGGTTTGGGCATATACAATGCGCTGATTGGGCTGACACTTCTGCCGGCCAGTTTGTTGGCGGGAATTCTGTACGATAAGGTTAACGCGGATGTTCCTTTTTACTTTGGTGGTGCAATGTCCTTGCTGGCTGCGTTGATGCTTTTCGTGCTGATTTTAACCGATAAGCGACGTTTCAAGAACTGATTTCATTCACAACACAAGTGCGAAACCACGGTCTATTCCGTTTTTGTCGCTTTTTTTCTTGCTATACTCTTGACGTTCTCTGGCTGCGAGGGATGAAGACTGAGTTTCAGTCGATCGGGACTGGTCGGCGGCGCGCCCCCGGCACAAAAATCTTGTCTCTGCGAGCCTTCAATATTTTGTTTTGCCAGGCCCGCACCACCTCGGGCGCCCTCCTCCAATGAAACTCAGTATTCACCCCTCTTCCGCCTGCGACCGAGTGGGGCTAAAACACCTGAGATAGTTTTTTTGCCTTTAACAACTTATCGAACGATGTATATCGGAGAGCCTGTGGTGCTAGCCCTTTTTTACAATGGCTTTGGCCGCTTCTTTGAATTTCAGGATATATTTATTGGTGTCTCCCCATTTTTCTATCGACGCAATTTCGGCATAGTGAGTAATGGCAGAAACCGGAGCAACCTGATATATAGCAATGTATCGACAAATTGCCAGCTTTTTATTCTAGCTCAACCTATAAAGACCATTAAACCTTCTTTTTTATCGTTTAAATTAATATAAATCGACAAAGGCCCTTGCCTTCTTAATTCAATTTACAAATCAAGAGCTAAAGAGTTATTGTAAACTTCAGATAGAACACGTTTCTTGGAATATAACACCTCGTTCTTACGAATGTATTTCTCCCATGGAATCTTATATCTAATACATATATTATGTTGCCTAACATTTTTTCGAAATTCGCGAATTTTTTTATCATCCCATGAAGGGTGAATATAATAATCAGAGCTGGTTTGAACTTTCTTAAGTGAATTGTAATTATCAAATGTTTGATTTAAAGGCCTATATCTGCAATCTGCAATCTGAACCCCCCACTCATAACATTTTTTACGCTTTTTCTCCATTACCTCAAAAGAGAAATCCCAATTATATATCATGAAAATGAAAATATTTCCGGGATTATAGCCAGCCTCAGATAGTATATTGATCCAATTTTCAACTTCAGAGTGTTGTTCATAACTAAAATCCCATGCTAAGCGAATATTTTCAAATCGAGCATCCTTGAGCATTTTTGCATACTCAGGATGTTTCTCAAGTATTCTACCATCAAAACCACTCTGGCATTCGCATTTTACTACCCGATTATTTAAAGTGTGAGTTTTCAACAGGCTAAGTATTTCTTTAATATGCGGATTAACCAACATATTATTATCATAAAAAACGATGCGATTCTTTATTATTTCTTTTTGAATATCATCAACGGTTTTGAACCCTAATTTTTCAATTCTCCATATCCCACAGAAATCACACGTTCTACAACATCCTCTCATTCCATGTATAATTTGGTAATCTACATTTACTAAATCATACGCTGGTTGACATTTTTCTGCCTCTAAATGTTGACCGATAAAAACAACATCACATTCAGTGTAAGTCTTACAATGATCAGGCATTAGGGTTGCGTAAATACCACCAACTGTAATTTCTGCATTAGGATATTGTTCTTTATAGAATTGCACTGAGTCCCTAACGTAATTTGACCAATAAGTAAATAATGAAGTGATATATATGTATTCGGGATTTATATTCGAAAATCTATTTCCACGAATAAGTTCTACATTATTCCCCCTCCCTCTGTAGTATGATGCTAATTTTAATAATCCTATTGGAAGAAAATTTGAATGATTCTTACTTTTAGTAGGTATTGGAAATTCAGGCTCAACAAATAAGTAATTCATTATTTAAGCTTAGAATTATTAAATACAAATTTGTATAAATTATCAAAAATCACAATTACTTCGGTAACTGATAGAGAAATAGTAGTTGGATGAGCACAATCATTTCTGATATCGTAATGACTTTTTAATTGCTTAAATTGAGATTGAGTGATAATTCCTTCAAAACATAGGTAACAAAGTAACTGAAGATCTTTTGCTGATGTACGAATTTCATCAATTATTGTAGCGTTTTTTTGAAAGTTATGTGAATAAGGCTTGTAAAAAATCTTCTTACTATCTTTTTGCATAGCATCAGAAGAAGCATTAAATTTAGGAATATCCTTTTCTATATAATTAAGAATACGGCTGATTGCAGAAGACCAAATCATTAGCACAGCAGCTTTTAAAGCCTTACCGCTTGCAAGGCAATAGAGTGCTTCTTTCAAATATTCAAGCTCTTCAGTGGAAAAATCCTTACCTATGTTTTCAAGATTCTGTTTTACATTATTAAAATCTGAAACTTTACCCTTCATCGCAATTATTGGTGAATAGCTTGCGCTTTTTTCCTCATTATTATTAGAGCTCGGAATAGCCTTTTCATTCCTTTTATCATCCTGAATTGGATTAGACTTAGATATTCCACTATCAACATTTAAACTTGGACCATTTGGCAGTGTGTTCGTACCAAAGTTTGTTGATGCGACATCATTAGTTGGGCTGTTCAATATTGCTTCTTCCTTTATATCACCATTGTTTACAGATGATATCTTTGATTCTAGCAATTCTAGTTTTTTATATTCATCATACAGATCAGAAGCACTCTTATTAGGGGAATTTAGAAAATCGATAATTAATAACTGAACTTTATCTTTGAACAAACAAGGCTTAAATATGTTTCTAAAGCTTGTGCCCATCATATATCTTGTATTGATCAGTAATTTTAACTCCGCTTTAGCTATCATCAAATTCCTTATATTGTTCTCTCCTAAAGTTTCAAGGACTTTGGGGAAAGATCTAGTAAGTGGTGAGATAAAATCATCTTCAATTCGGACTAAGTAGCTATGGTCAATTTGACCTGAGGATGACTTTTCCTGTATATCATCATCATACTTCAATATTTTTAGGATATCACTAATTGAGGAAGTATTATGTGAAGTAACTTCAATTAATTTTTTCTTTAAATCAGATTCTGAAATATTGGGATCATCTGCCTTGATTGATTCAATGATTCTTTTTATAGACTTAGCTTCTGAGGGTTTATTCCATGCTTTTCTATTTTGGTGAATTTGATATGCAATAATATTACCCTCTACGTCATTCTCGGCAATTCTTACGGGAACCTTCTCAAGTGCTAAGTCTAAAGAGGCTCTTAATCTTCTCTCTCCGTCAATAAGCAAAAATTTTGAGTTCTCCGTCTTTTCTTTCTTTTTAATAATTAATGGAACAAGTATTCCAAGCTGGTTAATCGATTCTTTTAATTTATAGAATCCCGGATCATTCACTATCTGATCCACAGTTTCACCCCTAGGATTAGAATCATCAAATTCAATATCTTTCGGATTTTGAAAATAAAAATTATCGCTTAATGCCATTGGTAATAGATTATTGATTTTAAATAAGTGATTTATTTTTCTTTGGTAAATATACTATATTCTTTGATTTCTGTAATCCATATGCACATAAAATACAATCATTTACATACATGCAAATTATCTTTACAAATGTTTTTCGACTTTGAAGTACAATATTTTTCAGTTTACATTTAGTTCATGAAATAAACCAATCAATTATTTTCAATTCACATAACTTAGAATGTATAATCAATCATGAGAAAGATTTAATGCTCCCTATCTGTCAGACCACTGATGATCGTTTTTTAGTTTAGTTCGTAGCCATTGTAGACCACTCTTTGTGTCTGAGTCGGATTCTGTCAAGGCCGTCCTTTAGGTCGCTTGTCACAGCCTTGACAGAATCTGGATCAGGCGCTATCTTTGTTTAGAATGGAAACGGATTATGCAGCATATTCATACCAAGTTAAAGGCGTTTTTCTGTCCAAACTTCTATGCGTTCGCCGGTTGTTGTAATAGTTGATGAACTTTTTCAACCCCTTTCGCAGCATGTTTCCGTTTTCCGCCGGACAAATGTAAACATATTCTTGTTTGAGTTCACCAGGTCAGATTCAACGGTACATGACCCGGATTTCTGGTCCATTACTCGACAGAATAGACTTGCACATCGAAATATTACCCGTTTCTTATGAAAAATTGAGTGATTTGAAACCCTCCAGCAACGGGAAGTTGACTTATTATTATGGTTGATTTCTTTGCATGCCTTTCCTCCACGATTTCCATGAAGTCCAGTTGCTGACCGTTAAGAACTTTCATTCCAAAATCGTCAAGTATGAGCAGGTCGGTTTGCTGGCTTTTAAGCGTTAGCATGAAGGTGGCGCGAATGCGAGCATTCCGCCACTCAATGATCCAAATCCTTGTATCCAGAATTCAAAAATGAATCTTACCCAAAGTGTACTTTATTTCCTGTTTTTCAGAATCGTACACTGTGTCCACAATTTCGACCAGTGCACTATCGCTCCCTTTATGTAAACCCACATGAAAACGAATGGCATTGAATCTTTTCAACCATCTTTTACCTTCCTCGATAAATGTGTACTTGTTCATGCTGGAAGGCTTAAGTTTACGATGTTCCTCCTTTTTGACACCTGAAACAATCTCCCTGAAATATGATTCTTTGATATTCAAAGAAAGTATTTTCCAACCAGTCGTATCGACAATGCCTTTCTCAGGATTTTCGGCAGTTGTGTGCTCAATGATTGCCTGATTAAATGGATCATAACTAATTGGTATTTCTTTGATTATGCATGAAATCGCCTTTTCAATAACAGGATACGGTACTACGAACCATTCCAACGGAACGTGTCCGTCCACTTTCACCTGCAACCGGACTTCATTGAATAGCCTGTGCATTAACGACTCAAATTTGGATACCGTCAGATTGTAGGTTTTCCAAGATGCGACAAGTTCCACTTTCGCATTTAAATAGGTTCGTTCATTTTCCGCATTGGAAATGCGTTCCTGTACAGAAGTCGTTGCAAAACCAATCTTATAAAGATTTTCGATGGAATGAACAGCAGGATCCTCAGATAAAGATTTCAGAACGTAAATTGTACCCGTCCATTGGTCCCGCTCTTCAACATTGAATTGTTTAGCCAAAAACCGACTAACCTCCTCGTTGTTTTCACGAACCGCATACCCACCATCATAAAGTGCACGCCGAAGGGTATCCAATTTTAAATCGGACATGGTTCCATTATCAAAAATACAAAGACATCGACCCGTTAAACGGCCTTTTTGGTCACGCCCTTTTTCGAATAAATCGGCAATATAAAGCAACATCCCATCCAGTAAAAAGTAGTTTCCAACACCTTCCAACTGAACAGAAGAAAACTTGACGAAACTTCGCTTTCCAGCCTTTAGTTCTAGCCTTACTTGTTCAAATCCCTTACTATACAAATAGAAATCTTCACATTTTTTGCGTTGAGCAATGTATTCGGAAGTGTCAATCTGAGGTTTCTTGCGCAAATGCTCGGGGACATCCAGAATAGATAGCTCATCCGAGGACATCTCCAACAACGGACTATTGAAGACCTCGTCCAAATCGACAGAGGCCAATGCCTGCTTTGGACGCAACAGTTCAAACCGGTCGTATGCAAGCAACTTTATTAGTTTGGACTCATTGGTCAAGATACCTTGCAAGCAAGCCCAAAGCAGTTTTTCCTTAATACCGAGCGATGCAGAAGGCAATCGATTGTTTTTCTCGTAAAACGTGTTTACCTCTTCAAACGACTGTACCAAACGGTCTTCGGAGGTAAACTTGATTTCCGTAGGCTTGACATCCGAAAAAATGGGGTCGTCAAAAATGGACAACAATTCTTTATCTACATCCATCTTCAGCGGTTTTTGTCAACGTGTTTTTGTTTTTCCCGACGGATCAAAATAAGTGCCTGAGCCAAACGACGGTTGAAAGGATCCGGATCGGAAAGATCGGGTAATGCGCCGTTGTGCTCCTGCTGATAGATAGGGATATACTTTTTGAATAATGTCACTGCCTCTTCTAGCGACATATCAATTTTGCTCTCTTCGATTACATTTTGAATGACTTTAAGAACAGGAGCCGTAACGGATTTCGAAAGAATTTCATACCCACGCTGAAAGGGGTTGATGCTGTCAATCAGATTGATGGAAAGCGTATCGATGTTAATGAACCGCTTCCCAATCACCATAAAGGTATCCCCGGCATTCTGCTCGATTCTGGCGTCTTTTGTGACTGAATCGAGCACCACCCGCTGGCGCACTTCTTCGACTTCATCGGGAGTCAGATCCGGATACTTATCTTGAATAATCTTAGGGATCAACACATTATTAATCACTTCGGGGGCAATTCCGCCCCCCATTGAACGAACTATCAGGTCATCCTGCAAAATGGTTGCCTTCAGGTCATTCAGATCGCCTTCAATAATGTTTCGGGTACGTTCCGACGAAAGTGGTTTCAAACCCTCCACAAAAACCCTTGGTCTATCATCATTGTTGGAATCATCATCGTGCCTAGTCTTGAAGTTCCAAGATGGAGCCATAACCTGCTCCATAAGCAGAGACACTGTTATAGCCTTGAGCATGTCATTGACGGCCACTTCCACTTTTTCTTGGGCAGCATCAGGGCAAGCAATCAGGTTGGTAAACTGAGCATGCTCTTTGCCTACACAGTCACGAGTGCAACGCCCAATAATCTGTACCACTTCAGTAAGGCTACCCCGAACTCCAATAGTTAGGCAATGTTCACACCATTGCCAGTCAAAACCCTCTTTGGCAGTTCCAAGTGCGATGATAATATCCACCGCATCGGGCCCGTTCATCCGTTGTAAAAAAGCTTGCAACTGCATCCGCTCCCTGGGACTGTCTTCAACCAAATCCGCGATTCTTAATAATTTCCCTTTCGGCGTTTTTACCGTTTTAATGCGTGTTTCATAATCAACATGAACTTCCTCACCAATGGAGGAAATAATTTTATCCACCTGATCCAACTTATGGCCGACTGATGCCCGCGAGTTGACCGATGGTATGTGAATGATTGTTTTCTTATCGACATCCAACACTTCCTCGTTTATAGCCGACAAATAAGACCCTTGATAAAAATGGTAACCTATGCCCAGGCTTTTAAGGTACTGATAGCCGTTCAACTGTTCGTAGTAATTGTAGGTTACCGGAAAGAAACGATGCTCATCATCCGAACGCAAAACAGGCACTCCATCACCACGGAAATACGAACCGGTCATGGCGATTATATGCGCGTTGGTCTGATTCATCAGTCGGTGCACCAATTCACCCAGCCCACTATTGGCATCGGCCGATACATGATGAAACTCATCGATGGCCATCAAGCAATTGTTAAATGCATCGTCCGGTAGGTCTTTGGCAGCAAAGCGCAAGGTCGCATGGGTACAAACCAGCGTGCGGGCATTCGCATCGTACATGAACTCTTTGAAACGACCCACCTTCTTTTGTTCGTTTTCTGCATCGCACAAATTGTAATATTTGGCAACCTCCCAGTTGGCATAAAAACCGTGCGCCTTCAAATCGATATTGGTGAAAGACCGTCCAATTGATTTCTCCGGCACGGCCACAATCGCTTTTTTAATCCCTTGATATTCCAGCTTGTCCAAAGCCAAGAACATTAAAGCCCGACTTTTTCCTGAGGCAGGTGGTGCTTTGAGTAAAATGTATTGTTTCAGGCGAGCTTCAAATGCCTTAGCCTGCATCTGACGCATGCCCAGGCTATTGATGTTCGTTGCCTTACCTGTTTGGGAATAGGAGATGTTGACGATGTTTTCCATTTCAGATTAATTAAATTTTTACTATCAATTCCCTATAGACAACTATTGATGGTATGTTTTGTATATTTTCCGAAGTCTAAGATTATTTCTTTGTGCACATTCTTCGCATATCTTATTAGCTATATCATCACTACCATTCTTATAGAGGTGTTCAACTATAAGCTCTAAATCAGGTATATATCCAATTTGGGATTCCGTAAGAATCATTGTGTAAATAACTTCACCAACTTCTTCAGAGTTTGAATTTAAATATTTCATTATTTCACGTACAAAAAAAGATTGTGAGTGTTGTGTTACATTTTTTGCCGAATATAATAACCATTGTTTTATTTCATCATCAATGCCATCAAAATAACCAAGCCATATATAGCATTCTCCTAAAAAATACTTTGAACTATCACTTTTCCCCTCTTTATTAATCTCGAAAAGCGTTTTCCAAAGATTTCGAACTTTCCCCTTTAACTCCTTATGACTAATGTCTATTCCATAAAATAGGATAATCGCTTTATAATCCTCAACCACCTCGCTATTTAATAAGCTCAACATTACGGGACTATCGATGTTGAAATTTACACAATCAGAATGATATGCTACACATAGATGATTTATCACAGACTTAATAAGGTTTTGATCGAATAAATCACGTCTCTCAAAAACTTTTAGGTAATGACCATTAGCATTTATTATCTCAAACATTTGAGTGACATTATTATGAAAATGGTATCCAATAATGAATCCTCTCCAATTTTCTAAACTATTTATGGGTATTATTTCTGAAATTTTAATGTTAATCCAATTTGCATCTATCCAATATAGAGAATTAAAATTCTTGCCTAAAGAATAATAAAATAGTGGATCTACATTTTCCTTTGAAAGCAAGCTTTCAATAATTGCTTTAATATCATTATCCCACCTTGAATCTTTGGACTTATTATTTTTGATGGATGAAGCGACAATGTAGTTTATCAAAACCTCATAGAATTTCCCTTTTGTCTTGATCACGTATTTATTCGGCAGATCATTAATATCTATTTCTTGGCATTTTTTTTTATTGTTAAATATTATTAAGATGATTTTTTTAATTGTGATTAATGACTCAACTTCAAACATTATTTTATTGGAGTCCAAGCCTTCAATCATTAAAGAAAGCACCCTATTTACAAAACCTTCGTAGTTATTCCAATGATTATCTGTACTATATTGTATCCAGAACTCATCTGTTTCTAAAATCTTCTCTATTGTAGAGAATACTACAGTGGAGGTGAAAGGCGACTTTTTTTCATAACTATACGGCCATAATGCTAAAGCCCATGTGTATTGAAATTTGATAGAAGCTGTCACAATAGAGTTAATCCCCGATGTATATTTAGTTAGGTCACGAGTTACATCTATTTTTATCAAATCGCAAAGCCCTTCTATATTCGGTTCTGAAATTCCATGATTTCTCGGTTGTTTTTCGAATTTAATAAAGTATGCAATGATCTCAGAAAGATTCATCTCTTGTATCTCCTCTATAGTCAATGGTGATGCGTTACCAAAATAACTAGACATCCAACCACCAAAACCTGGGTGCTCTATTTCAAATGGATAAAGTATGCATTGATGATCATACAATTCTTTAACTTTCTTATTATTAGTATCAAGCAGTGACATTAGCCACATTTTCTTGTCTTGAGAAGGTTGTTGCTTGCCTTCGAAAGTCCAATCATCTGAAAGACCATTTATCCATTGTAGGATGATTTCAATTTGTTCATTTGAGAACTCCAAACAATGAGCTTTGAGTAACTCATACAATTCATGGTCATTATGTGAAATCATTAATGGATTAAAGTCAATTTCCCAAAATATTTTTTCAAGCTCATTATATCGACTATTAATAATATAATAGGCTATGCGACTATGAATGTTTGAATTCTTTTTGATCAATTTTTTAAGAATGGTGACCAATTTAGTGGAAATTGGTTCTAACAATAACCACTCTCGAATATATACTATTAATTGATGCGGATAATTGTCAAAATCTTGTCCATTTTGGTAATGATTTTCGACAGCTTTTACGCTAAACCATGTAAAGTCATCAATTTTATTGAGCTTCTGAAGTGCAATATTCAAACCGTCAATCCCACATGTTTTGATTATTTCGTTTTTGTGCGTTTCAAATAAATTATATAAAAAGTGTGTGCCAAACAATGATTTGTATTTGTCAAAGCTTTTTTTCTCATTATTGTATAAGAGAACTATTTTGAGGCACTCTAAAAGATTTTTTTTATCTAAATCATTAATAAATCTTTTAACAAATAGGCTTTCAAATCTATAGTCTAAAGATGCCCCAGATTTTGACTTGAAGATTTGTTTAACATAATCAAAATGCTCTTTGACGATTAATTCTGTTGGTAAACATGATATCAAAACCAAAATAGCATCATCAGTATTAGGATTATGTATTCTTTGTTTATTAGGTTTACGATATCCAAAAATATTATCAATTATTTTTACCAATACACTAAAATCACTATCGGCCGTTTGTGACATTTTCCATGATATATTTTTCAGGAAATCTAATTCAACCCAAGTTGGATATTGGTTATTTCCAGTTTCTTTATTAGTGATTTGTTCAGGGTTTTTATCACCAGAAAAGTAGTTGGTTTCATATAGTGATTGTAGCCAACCAACTTGAATTAGATTTTGAAAAAAATACGTTTTGCTTGGTCCATACGATAAAATGTTATTTAAAGATAATAGAACCTCTTTTGATGGCACTTCATTTGCAATGATTGTATCTATTCTATAAGTTATTGAATAAAAATTTCCAACTAAAACCTCCAGAACATTCATAAAGTCTTTCCATAAATCATCAAAAGCATATTGACTTCTAGGGCTTTTCCAAATTCCATGTCGATGTGCGTATTCATGAAATTGTTTCGCTATTTTATACCACTTTTCAGCAAATTCGGTTTTTGTATCTAATCCAAGAGATTTTAATATTGATTCTTGATGATTTGTAATGTTTATACTCTTTCCGCATTTCTCGCATATTTCAGGTTGCACCTTGGAACATAATATATCTCTTATGCCACCCTCAATTTCACGGGCGATATGAGCTAACAGATATGATCGAACTTCTATACATTGTTCATTAAAAATAAAAATACCTGATTTAAAAAATGCCGCTGCTTCTGGAACAAGCATGTTTAAGCCATTTAAAATAGATGTTTCTTGTTTAGTCATAGAAAGAACTTATTTCTTGCTCATTTTTTCATACAATGCAAAAAGCAGCTCCAAGCGTTCTTCGTCGGAATGGAAGGGGGCAGGGCGATAACAGTTTTCGACCACTCGATCCAGATTGGAATGCGCTTGACGCAAATCGGACGGCATCTTCTTGGGGTCGTACATTTCGGCCAGGGTCTTTTCGGTATGGTACTGACGAGCCAAAAGTACCTGTTCGGCTGCATGTTCAATTTCGACCCGCTTTGCTTCGTTGATTTTTGGAAAAGGGAACGTGTTGTAGCACAGCGTGGCTGAATAGCGATAATCGGTTTTCAATCTGCCCCCTACAGCTTTGACCCAGGCCATGTGCATTTTTGAGGTGAGGATGCCGAAAAGCCAGAGTTGAGCGTCATAAATAGCGAAAGCAGAATCTGAAACTATGGTACCTTCTTCTAAAAAACCCATTGGGATATATTCGCGGCTTTCGGAAGAAACACGAGGTACAATTATTGCTTCCGTCAAATTCATAATATACTCCCTAAACTGATGCGGACGTTCTGCCAATTTTCGCCCACCTTCGTCTGAACTATTTAATCGAACATCCCTTGTACGGGCCATTCTTTCAACTATATACGAATTCGCTTGAGCCCTATCCAATTCGACGTCCGAAATCCAAAAACAATATCTATACTCCCCGCGGATAAACTCTTGCGAACCTAAAATTTGTTTGATCAAATCGGCATCATCTGGATAGTTTGATACAAATTCGTCTTTTTCACTTTTTGACAACAATAAATTGCCGTTGTCATACGCCATGCAGCCAAAACACATTTTAGGATAACCTTTGGGTGCAGCATTCTGTTTATAAACAATGACGTTGCTACTCGCCGCAAGATAGGGGTTGATATTATCGACAAGAACAAAGGTTTCGTCATGGAAAAGTTTTCTTTTACCGATAAAAGAGTTGGCCAATCCTATAATTGCACACGTTACTCCAGCGTTGTATTTTGCATTGTTTGTCCATTTGAAGGAGGTATATGCAAATAAAATCGTCAGGTTCAACTTGTACATGTATGGCCAAAGCATACTCACTTGCTCGCCTTGACAAATTGAATTAGTTGATACGAATGCGCACTTAACTTTTTGATATGCCATGTACTTTGATGCTTTCCAGAACCACGCCGCAATATAATCAAGTGTCTTCTTATCAGCAACTTCTGCCAAAGCAATATTCATATCTTCTTTTTGCTCTGCACTTTGCAGCTTACTTCCCAAATACGGCGGATTCCCCATCACATAAACCTCTTCATCAGGAGTATGCGGACAAACAGTATTCCAATCCAACCGGCAAGCGTTGCCATAAACGATGTGTCCACTGGCTCTTAACGGTAGGGCTTCCACGTGTGTTTTGAATAGGTCTTCGAACTTCTTATTCATTTGGTGTTCGGCCAACCAAAGGGAAAGGATGGCGGTTTCGTGTGCGTATTCGTCGAGTTCGATGCCGTAGAATTGGGTAAGCAGAATGTTTGAGTACGGAATGATACGTTGTTCTCCATTCAATTTTTCGATTTGTTGCCAAATCTTGATTTCAAGTTCGCGCAGTTCCTTGTAGGTTATGATCAGGAAATTACCGCTTCCGCAGGCCGGGTCGAGGAACTTGATTTTTGATAGGCGAATAAGCAACTTTTGAAGTTTCTTTTCGTTGGTGCGGGCATTGATGAACTCCGTGTTCAACTCGTCAAGAAACAGCGGTTGTATCAGCTTCATGATATTTGACACCGAGGTGTAGTGCAAACCGAGCGAACTTCGCAATTCAGGTGAAATAACTGCCTGAATCATGCTTCCGAAAATATCGGGATTGATTTTGTCCCAGTTGAGTTCACCGCATTCGAGCAGCAGACGGCGGGCTTTCCAACCCAATTTCGGTACGGGATAATGTTGCGCGAACAGACCTCCGTTTACGTAAGGGAATTGAGCGATTGCATGAGATTTCTGAGCACGCAGCACCGAATCGTTGGTGCTCATAATGTCGAACGCTTCTTCCAGAAATGGACTGACATCCGAACCATCTTCGAGCGTGTAACGCTTGATGGCATTTGTGAATATCTTGTCGGGAAAAATGCTTGTATCCTCGGCAAAAAAGCAAAACAACAGGCGGGACATGAAAACATTCAAGGCATGGATAGCGTCCCGGTTCGAATAGTCCATTTCGTTGTATCGACGAATCTCATCAAAGATGCGGGCCATTTTGTAAGCTGCTTTGACATCGGCTTCGGCTTCACCCACGGCTTGAAACCGTTCCACTCCGGCCAATGGCATGAAGAACTGATAATCGTAACGGATTTTCTCAATCACATTGTCGTAACTCTCTCCTTCTTTCGGGTCGTAAGCCAGCACGTTTTCACCATCGGAAACAACCAACAAACGAGCCGCTGCTTTGACCACCTTTTCGTTTTGCTTGAGCTTTTCCAACTCGGTAGCCATCTCTTCGGTCGAACACCAGCTGTAGGCAATTCCTTTTTTTACCAAAAAGGCCTTGTCGTCTTTTAGCAGATTGTCTTTTCCCTCCTTAACTCGATTGATTCTTGTCTCGGACATATCCGAAAAAATGCGCAACAAATCGTAGCCAAACTCCTCGTCAGACGTTGACTCATGCAAGGACTGCAGTTTTGATTCGATGACTTGATAGGATACGAGGGTAGACATTATATTGAGTTTATTAAAGAATGAAGTAACAAATTTAAATTCTTCATGGTTAAACATTTAGACGGTGTTGAAAAATGCGATCCTTCTATTGCCACTAACGGGTAGACAGTGCGCCTTCAGACGCATGTGGTTTTTGGCGTTAGCTGCAGGGTGTTTTATTTTTTTATTATTGAGCTCAATTTTGATCTAAGGTGTTTTGCGTCTTTAATCATAAATATATTCAATTCCTTTGATACTAATTTAATCTTTCGAAGATCAAACTTGCAAGCAATAACTATCAGCCACTTAAAAGCTCTTACTCGTTGTTTGTCATCTCGCAACATATGGCCTATTCTCATAAATTCTAATCCATAAATCATAAATAAAGCTGAAATGTATAGCCACGGTAAAAACAATATTGTAAAAACAAATGGAAGCAAAAGCGAATTAATATTCCCCAATGAGAAAAATCCTCGTGGATCAATGAAGATGTGATATACTGTAAATGATATTATTCCAAATCCATATGCAAATAAAATAAAGTCAATAAACCTGATAACCTTTTTGTCAACCTTAAAATTATCAGAAAACGCTTTTAATAGGCTAATACCGAAAATTAAAAATAATGTTGCAAGCTCAATTAACAGGTTAAAAGAATAAAGATTTGAAACAAATTCAAGAACAACTAAGACACTCAAATTATTAATTATCAACCGCCTAAAGTAATCATCTTTATCTGAATCACTATAGACATTTACGTATAAAACAAAAGCTCCACCAACAAACCAATAGATGGTATCCTTTAAAAGCGACAAGTCCCATAGTCCAAATTTATATAGTATTAAAGTCAGTAATCCAACATATAGAACCATTAACATAATGGAAATTAATAACTTCCATTTAAAAAGGGCTTTGATGAAACCCCATATTGACATCCGAAATTTTTTATTCGTGATGGCCCAAAGTAGACCGATTGTCAATAGTAAAAATATTGCAATCTCTCGATTATTAAAAATGACTTTATCTATCATAATAAATATGCAGAGACTTATAGATGCCGCTTCTCACCTTGCTGCTAACGGGTAGCCGCGTACAGCCTATTGCGAAGCATGGGTTGCATGTGGTTTAGCTAGTGTTATAGGCCGTTTTTTTTTATGAATCAAAAACATATTAACTCAATCGTCATCATACGTTTACTCAGAAATATTAAAGTCATTCAATAATCGATTGAATTTCAAAGAATCGATTAGCATTAATAAAACTGACAAATGGCACGTTTGAGTGTGAAATCTTAAAGTAGAAATTTAAGTAGATATATTACGAATGCATCAATATTGGTGATAGGAATTGTTTAATTTATTTCTTCAAGATCTTTTAAAAGAGTCTGCAACTCAAAATTCCAATTATTTTTTCTTAGTTCTTCTTTAATCCATGATTTGGATTTTGAAAGATATTGTTTTGTTTTATCATCAAAATATCTTTTCGAATATTCTTTTGCTTGTTGAGCATATCTAATTGCATGGAATATCTTTCTATTATCATCTTTTATACATCTTTCTAATATTGACATACTAAAATCAAGTTGGTTTCTGACTTCTGTTGTTTCATCTCTACTGTTTATATTAGCATCAAACAAAATAATGGCATGTGAATTTCTTATTGAAAAGAATTTATTATTGGTTTGAGTTATAGCCCTATCAATCCAATGGAATGCTTCTGTATATCTTTTCTTCTGAGCTAAGTATAAAGCACCTTGTTGTAGAACATAGGGGTTTTTAAAATCGTACTCATAAACATCCTCATAAAACTTTTTACCATCATTCCAATCTGGGAAAGCTCTTAATACAAGATTCTTATCATATGCAGATTTTCTATAGATATTATAGAATGGTATTTGTGCACTTGGAATTCGATATAAAGCTGTCTCTAATACAGTTTTAAGCAGATCTTTATTTGCTACCTTTAAAATTGTTTCGGCAGTATATATTGACCTAGGGTAGTAATAATCTTGATCTTCTTCCATCATTAAATCACCAGAGTAGTCTTTAATTAAGTCTTTAAGGTCTTCTCTCATTTGATAGATTTCTGAATAATTATCAATATCATCACCAAAGTAACTATAGAGCATGTCAAATGATAGTGGTGTTCTAGAGCAGTGAACGTAACTAGCAAGAACTAAAAATTCAGCTAAATACGAATCTTTTTCTTCAAGGTCTTTCAATACATTTTGATAACGTTCACTTATATTTGAAAATTTAACATTCCTACTTATAAATTCAAATATACTGTCTTTATCATAAGAAGAGCTTGTTTCTCTACTCAGTTTTGGTTTACGTTGATCTATTGGTAATAGATCGTAAATTCCTTGAATATCATGGTCCCCAAGTTTAGTTATATTCGAAAATTTGAATTCCTTGTCATCAATTAAATGGGAGATAATGCCGTAATTATGACTTCTGTCAAAACCTACCAATGTAAAGTTCTTTACCTTTGAAAGTGTATTGAATGATTCTATTGAATCGCTAAAATTGTCAATAAAAATAAGAACCTGCTTATCTTTAAACACATTCATTAAAAGGTCAGCTTTATGACTATTTATGTTATTGAATATCAATTTATATCCTTCAGGGTACTCTGTAAAAGCAGCCAATTGCATTAATAATGTTGTCTTACCTGTTACAGGACCACCTAAAATAATATTATTCTTTTTCGATAAAATTTCGTTCTGAACTTTAGAGAAATAAGACGTTTTATAAATTTGGGTACTAAATATATCAGACCATATCGGTGGATTCCCCATAATAAAATTGGAAATTGGTCTGACAGCTAATCCGGCAGAATTTTTAGGAACAAGGTTTCTTGAAAAAAAGTATTTAATTTCGTCACTTATATTTTTTTTAAGCGATATAATGCTTGTTTTTATTTTTACATTTGAAAGATAATCTAGAAATTCCTCAGTATCAGAAATAATGATATTAAATCCCATTGACTCATAATATGGAGCTGTATCTTGTTCCTCTTTTCTAACAATTATCCACATATCTTTTTGAGCAGATTTTAGCGTTCGATTAGAAGTTAATGATTGAATTACGCCTGAATCAGCTAGACTATATCCCCAAAAAAGAGTAGGGGTTCTTTCAATATCATGAGATAAATAATCCCATATCCGGGGGGAATTTGAGTAAGCATTATTTAAAGAACTTACATCAAAAATTAGTTTCCGATCATCTGACAAGATGCAACCATGTAAAGCAGAATAATCAACAGCCGAATTGTCATTTAAAGTTGTGCCATTATGCGAGACATCATTTAAATACTTGTCTTCAAAACCATTAAAAATTTGATATATCAAATCATCAATGTTTGTTGTATAGATTGATTTAATATTTATTCTTTCAATTGATAAATATCTATTATCAAACTCTCCAATGCTAAATCTTTTTTTAAGAAAACTGTAAAACTCAACTCTCTTTGTATTTTCAAGGATCGTTGAGATTTGAGGCAAACTGAAATTTCCATTTATGGAAAACTCTGTTTTCAATTCATTACATAAATCATTGCCTATTGGTAATTTTAGACCATCTTTATTTTTAGATAAGACAGAAAACCCTGCACCTAGAAAGAAATTAATCCCGTTGACAAGTGTGTTTTCAAAGATATTTTGATTATCAAATCTCATAATGTGTGTAATGTTTATTGATTTAAATTTTTCTAAATGTTATTTTCAAAAATCCGATTAAAAGTAATAATAAATCCCTACATCCAAATTTTTATATTCTGTCAAATTATTGCTTTTATTTTGATTACCGGTAAATATGAGTTTTATTATCTATCACTTGGTTCTCTGCCGAAATATTACAATCCTTTTGCTGTTATCATACGAAGAAGGTCGAGATGCGCGACTTCAAAAGGCCTATAACGGGTAGCTAGGGCGCGGGCGGAGCGAAGGCGTAATCGCCTGATTGGCAGCCTGTTGCTTAGCTGATGTTAGCACTTGGTTTTTTTTCATGACTATTGTGCCACACTTAAATCATCTGAATCAATCAGATATAAAAATCACAATTGAAAAAATCGGATAATATTCGGTTCTTCCTTATCGAAATCAAACGAAAAATTTGGTATTAGACTGATAATAAGAATCTCCACTTTAATGCAGAGATAATATCAAGCAAGGTGCATCCAAAACATTTATCAGTATACAGAATGTGATAAGTCGCGCTTTAAGAGTAGCTAATTTTCTTTTTAAACTCTTCAATTAGATAGTTATATGATTTTTGAGCAAACTCATTATTAGGTTCTACTTGAAGCCAAAAATTCACTTTACCAATAATTCGCTCTAGGTAATTTACATCATTAATTTTTTTCTTAGCTACATGTGAGTTATAACCATATTTTAGGATATAGTTTAAGTTTAGAACAAGTTCTCTTCGGTATTCTCTTGGGATCTTTAATTCTTTCTCGTTTATAACAATTCCAGTTACAATTTTCTTATTTGCTGATTTATATAATCGTGTTTTGGAATTATTAATTTGAAATCCTTCATTCTCGATAATAGTATTTACATATTCAATAAATTTCACAGAGATATTATCGCCTGAGAAAACCATATCATCAGCATACCTTGTGTAGTTTAATTTGAATTTTTTAGCAAGAGCAAATAATCTTTTGTCCATTTTAATCGCAATAATATTTGAAAGTATTGGACTAGTTGGAGCACCTTGAGGTAAATAATCTTTATAAGTGCATAATCTTGCTAAACAAAAAGAAACTTTCTTATTATAACCTATTTTGTTAAAATGAAAGATTATCCTATTGAATGGGATGCTTGTAAAGAAATCCTTTAAATCAATTTTCAACACCTCTTTCTGTCCAGCATGAATCTTACAATTAGTTACAATTGATTTGCTTGCAGTAAAGGCATGAGCACACTTGTGTATCGGGATATTTTTTAAAATATTATTATATATCCAATTTTGAATTATTAACAAACTAGGATATGGAGCTAAGATTTCTCTTTCACCTCCAGATTTCTTAGGAATTTTGAAGGTTCTATAAAAAGACTCTGGAGAATAAATAATCTTATTTAGAAATTCTTTTTGAACACCTAACAAAAGTGCTAAATGATTATGTTCAAAAATGAATGGTAGATTTGAATCAGATAATTTGGAAAGATATTTATTGTATCTTTTTACAAGAATCAGATTTAGACCAACACTTTTATAATACTCAATCCAATTTACTAATACATTTTCAGAATTCATAACATAGGAGATTAAAACTTCTTTCTTTTCTGGCATTTCCAAATAACTAATCCTATTTGGAGCTCGCTCCAAATAGGATTAGTTATTTGGCTGCGAATCAAAACCTATGGTTTTGTGAGCGATACTTAGGATTCAAATTCATTTGAATTCTAAGTATCATGGTTAAAGAAAGCCTTAGCTTTCATGCGGAGCGACTACACTCCTAAATGCAAGTTTCTTTATCTCCTATGTTTGAATTCTGGCGAAAGATAAGAAATTATTGGGATATAGGGAATATCTTTATCAATCTTATTGCCTTTATAGCCTTCTGGCAAATTGCTATCAAGACCTCTTTTGGATCTACTATGAAATATTATAGAATAAACGGTTGTTCTGCCGACTTCGCTTAATTCAATTTTTTCATCTTCGTAATTTAAAAATCCTTTTTCTTTATATTTCCTGATAAAATTGACTAAATCTTTAGTGCTTATTTTATATCTATTATAAAATGTAAAAGGATAAAGTCCATTTGAACTTTCATATAAGTCCTTTAATAATAAATAAGCAATCTGTTTTTGATTAAAATCCCTTTTCATATCTTGTAAATAAGGTATTACGTCTACTAAAGTTATTATCCCTTTTCCACCAAAAAATTGGAAATACAGAATTTGGAGTATTGTTTAAACAACTCTCGGCAGTATATAACGCTTCGGCTTTTCCATAACCAAATGAATAATCAGAAAGTTCTTTTTCATTAATTTGGGGAGCTAATCTTGCTTCCATTTCTAACATTCTAAGACATCTATTTTCCAACTCTTCGCCTTGAAAGAAGTCTGAAATCCCTCGTTTAAGGGGAAACGCACAAAAAATGTTAATTCCTGATTCTTTAATTTTTTCGACAAAGTACTCAACACCGGCAAGATATACAAAATGCAGATTGTATTCGTTTTCCATTTGAATTCTTTCAACAAAAGTTTTCTCTCTGTTTTTAACTGTTTTTCCACTTCCTACAAGTTCATCAACAACAATAATATTTGTCAATCCTTTATGATAATTTTGGACAGATTTGTTGAAATCGTTTACAGTAGTGAAGTTATATATGTCTCTCTCTGCCAGTTTATGCTTTATTGCTTGTAGTACACCTTGGCTACTGTCTGCTTCTGAGTCCATAGAAGTTGCAACTATTTGAGTAATAGAGTAATCTAAATTAAGATCCACAATATAGTCAACCATGTGATTGAGTAACATATTGTATTTGTCAACATTAAGTGTTACAAATTTTTCTAATAAGTCATATATCAAGTTTTTTTCGTCCTCGTTATTACATGAAGCAAAGAGAGAATCAATTTTATCCTCCTTTGTTTCAAGGAAGTCATTTTTCATGTACAAATTTATTCTTCTATTATAATGATAATCTTTGTAGTTCATCTATTTTTATTTTAATAACCTAGAATGAATGGCTAGAACAGATACAATCAATAGCAAAACAAATGGTATAAATGATTGAGATAGAATCAGAAACAGTATTAAACAATTAGTGACGATTATTTCACAGGATTTAACCATTTTGAAAAAAACAAATATACTCATTCTATTTCTTCAAAAAGATGCATCAATCTATGAATTTCTTGTGTCTTCTTTTCTCAAATATTCATCATTCGATTGTATGAATAGATGTTGAATTGATTTCTCTTTGATATTTGATTCACATTTGCAGAAACCTAGATATGTGCGCTCTAAACTAAGTGCTAACACCCGTGTAATAACAGGTGCGTCAGGATTTGTGATTATTTGCATTTTTATATGACGCTCAATTCGATGAGAAATCACAGTTAATGGTTGAATAATCACATGTTTTTTTACTTGATTGAGAGTTTTTTCACGTTCTCAAATATACAAATAAATTATAAATCAACATAAAAAATGACTTCCATTACATGTAACTGCTTTTACAAATTGTACCCCAATCCAAACATTCATCCGGGAGTGGTCAGATGTCTTGGACTGGGGTACGCATGGACATGGAAGGCAATAGCTGAAAATGAATCTGTAATCCTTGAGTTTATTGTTTTAGAAATAGTATGATGCAAATATATTGTTATTTTCCTGTAATCACAGCAAATCGTAAAATAAATTTACTTCACATACCCCCCAATCCTCGTCATCGACTCATTATACCCAAACAGCACCGTTCCCGTACTCCCATTCCGGTTCTTAGCAATCAGCAGTTCCCCCCGGCCCTTTGTCGAGTTCCCCTGCCGGTCTTCCATCATGCCGTAAAACTCCGGCCGATGGATCAACAGCACCACATCCGCATCCTGTTCAATGGCACCCGAATCCCTCAAATCGGCCAATTCAGGCCGTTTCCCCGGTCGGGTTTCAAGCCCACGGTTCAGCTGACTCAACAGCAACACCGGCACCTGCAGGCCTTTTGCCAACCGCTTGGCATCACTCGAAGCCTGTGAAACCATATCCTGGCGGTTGTAATTCCGATGCTCGGACTTCATTTCGGCCAACTGCAAATAGTCAATGATGATCAAATCACAAAGTCCTCGCTGATGCATCCGCTTGGCAGAAGACTTGATCTGGCCCACACTCCGCTGCGAAGTGTCATCAATGTAAAACGACTGTTCCGATAGCGAACGGCAGGCACTGTCAATGGCTTCCAAATCGTAGATGTTGCAGCCTCTATTTGCTTCAATAAAAACACCTTGGTGTTTTGCTCAAAACAGCAAGGTGTTTCACTCAAAACAGCAAGGTGTTTTTTAGGTCGATTTTTCAATTTTTAATTCGCTTTCAATCAATAAGTTACAAGAGTGACCAAAAACCACCAAAAGGCAATGCCAGTGGTTGGGAAAAACACACTTGCAAAGGGCAGACCGTCAGCGATTTTCATTCAACCTTGTTATGAAAACATAGTTCAGTTCCTTCAATATTATTCGTCACTCTCAAAAAAAAAGAGTTCAAACGTTTACTTTTGACTTGAACAACGTACAATGAAATACTAATTTCCATTTGAATTAATGTCACTACACATCAACATAGAAGATTTACTTTCGTCAAAAACGGTCGAGTCTGACCGAATTGAGTACAAAGAAGGCTGGAACCCTGATGCTATCTACCGGAGTATTTGTGCGTTTGCCAACGACTTCAACAATACGGGCGGAGGTTATATTTTAATTGGTGTGGCTGAAAACCCTATAACAAAGACCGCAGTTCGACCTGTAAAAGGACTAACCACCAACGAAATTGGTGAGATTCAAAAAGATATGATCGGATACAATAATTTGGTAAAACCATATTATGCTCCCAGGCTTTCGATTGAAGATGTTGATCAACAACAAATTATTGTTTTATGGGTTGTGGCAGGCGGTGAAAGACCTTATGAAGTGCCCGAAACCATTACAGCTAAACACAAAACGTGGAAATACTTTATCCGGAAATATGCCAGTTCTATTGAAACGAAAGGTACTGACAAAGAGGAGTTGATTGCATTATCAAACAATATACCTTTTGACGACAGGGCAAATACACAAGCAGCTATCACCAACATTTCGATGGTTTTAGTACAAGACCATCTTAGTAAAATAGGAAGCAAACTGGTTGATGATATTGGCAGGTTATCCAATGTTGAAGTTTTACAGCAAATGGCATTGCTTTCAGGCCCAGAAGAACATCTTTTCCCTCGCAATGTGGCCCTGATGCTGTTTACTGAAAAACCACATACTTTTTTCCCGTACACCTGGGTGGAAATCGTCTATTTCCCAAAAGGTGCAAGCGATAGGGAGTTCATCGAGAAAACAATTGACGGGCCTGTACAACAGCAAATTGCCGATTCACTCAATTGGTTGAGGAACAATATTCTACAGGAAAAAGTAACAAAAATACCGGGCCAGGCAGAAGCGCTTAGGGCATGGAACTACCCTTACCCGGCCCTTGAAGAAGCCATTTCCAACTGCCTGTATCATCGTAATTATCAGGAACGCGAACCTGTTACCATACGTATAGAACCCGATGCTATCTTGCTGTACAATTCCGGTGGCCCCGACCGTTCCATTAAACGAGAAGACTTTGTGACTGGAAAAGCAATACCCAAACGATACAGAAACCGCCGGCTGGGCGATTTCTTAAAGGAACTAAAGCTCACCGAAGGTCATGCTACCGGACTACCAGCATTGAAAAAAGCCATGCAGTTAAACGGCTCTCCCGAACCCGTTTTCGATTTCGACGAGGAGCGCACCTGGTTTCAGGTAATGATGCCCATACACCCTGCTTTTAAAATAAGAATTCCTTTTACGATAGACCTTAACAAGGCGCGATGGAGCTTGGAAGGGATCAACGAACTGCTTGAACAAATTTTGGAATATGCCGGCATTGATGATGCCCGAGGTATAGCTGGTGGTATAGTTGATGATCAAGCTGGTACCATAGCTAATGATATAGCTGATGATATAGTTGAAGCAATAAAAAGCACTGATTATCAATCACATGAAACCATTAGTACTATTGATAGTGACATAGTTAATGATATAGCTGGAGGTATAGCCGGAGGTATAGCTGACGGAGAAGTAGGAATACTTGATTTATGCAGAACACCCCAATACCGTGACGAATTATTTAAACAATTGCAATTGGCAAAGCACCCTACCAATTATAAACTCTACATAAAACCTCTTGTATATCTTAACTGGCTCACCATGACTATACCAGACAAACCTACAAGCCCAAAACAACAATACCTCACCACCCTCAAAGGCAGGCTGATACTTGAATTTTTAAAACACAAAACTAAATGAGCAACAATACCATCCAATTGCCCGGATGAACTGCATGCAAATCGTAATTTTTTTACTTCCCATACCCCCCAATCCTCGTCATCGACTCATTATACCCAAACAGCACCGTTCCCGTACTCCCATTCCGATTCTTCGCTATCAACAGTTCCCCTCTCCCCTTGGTCGAGTTCCCATGCCTATCCTCCATCATCCCATAAAACTCCGGCCGATGGATCAACAGCACCACATCCGCATCCTGCTCAATGGCGCCCGAATCCCTCAGATCCGCCAATTCCGGTCGCTTTCCCGGTCGAGTTTCAAGCCCACGGTTCAGCTGGCTCAACAGCAACACTGGCACCTGCAGATCTTTTGCCAACCGCTTGGCATCGCTCGAAGCCTCCGAAACCATATCCTGACGGTTGTAATTCCGATGCTCCGACTTCATTTCGGCCAACTGCAAATAGTCGATAATGATCAAATCACATAATCCGCGCTGATGCATCCGCTTGGCAGAAGACTTGATCTGGCTTACACTCCGCTGCGAAGTGTCATCAATGTAAAAAGACTGCTGCGAAAGCAAGCGGCAGGCACTATCAATGGCTTCCAGATCGTAGATGTTGCAACTACCAAACCGCCAATGATCGGGCTGCACATTGGAGCGACCCACAATCATTCGATCACCAAGCCGTTCGGCACTCATTTCCATGCTGTAAATCAACGTATGCTTGCCAGCCTCGATGGCAGCCTGAGCAAAATGCAAAGCCAGTGCCGTCTTCCCGATGGATGGCCGGGCAGCCAGGACAATCAATTCCCCATTCTGCCACCCACCAAGGATCAGGTCCAAAGCCGGAAGCGCCGTAGTGACGCCGGTGCATTTTTGTCCCTGGCGGTACCGTTCAATACGGTCCATGCCCGCTTGCTTGGATTGAGCAATAACGGTGACTGCATCCTTCATGGCATTGAAAACGGGAACGGCCTGTTCTATTTCCAAAAGCTTCTGGTGCGCCTGAAGCAAAAGTTCGTCGCCGCTAAGCTCCCCCGTCTTGGCTTGTTGGGCCAACTGCGTGGCAAAAAGCACCAGCCGCCGGTTGATGTAGGCATTGAAAACGATGAAGGCGTGCGCTTCCAAGTGGATGGTACTGGCCAGCCTGCCCGATGTTTCCGCCAGATAGCTTATTCCGCCGGCCTTCTCCACCTCGGGATTGTTTTTGAGGGCGTCGGCAACCGTAATCAAGTCTACAGCCTTGCCCTGATTGGTCATGGATTCGATGCAGGCGTAAATCTCGCGGTGTTCCATCTGGAAGAACATCTCCGGTTTGAGGATGTCCACCACCCGCATCATCGCGTTTCTTTCAATAAGCAGCGCCGCCAGCACGAGCTGTTCGGCATCCCTGCAAAGGTTTTCATTTTGGAGCATCAGTATAGGAATTGATCGTTGAACTTCTTGTTTTTGAGATAGGTTAGGGCTTTGACGCAGTAAGTGGTTTTGGAAAGGCTGTAGTAATAGCGGGAAATTCGTTCCACGGCCTTGGTCCGCTCTTCAAAAGAGAGTTTGCGCCAGCAACGGTAGGAGGGATCCTTGTCCGTAGCTTGAATCTGAGTTGTTTCGTGATAGGCTTTCCAGAATATCTCAAAATCTTCGGGATAGGGTCTGGCATCTGGTGAGGTGACTTTACCTACATAGTAATCGTAATGGACCACCCGAAGGCGCGTTGTGGTAACCTTGTTTTCCAACTCAATAAGGCCGTCGTTCTTGAGCTTGACCAGGTAATGCCTCGTCTTTGACCGGCTCCAATGGAAAAGCTCACTCCAGGTTTTTAAGGAATGGTAGGATTCTCCCCTCCTGCACAGCAATTGGTTTTCACCCTGCCCAATCGTCGTATCCATGTGCAGGACGTGCATCAGAATTTGGAGAAACGCTTCAAGATAGGTCAATTCAACTTTTTGGTTATCAAGAGAATCGGTCAGCAAAGGATACGGAAGTTTAATGTATCGGGTGGAATATTCACCAGAAGGAATCATCAATGCTAGATTTAGGGTTTTGTTTTGTTTCATAAAGATTGTTTGCGAACAGTTTGTGAACAGTTGTTTTGATTGTATTTCAATGTATTTCAGAGTAATAGAAAAATTAAATTTGAGTTTGTGAACACCTCTCGTACCCATAATAATAGAATATCTTAATTATCTTCTCTTCGTTCAGATAATTGGTTTTTATATAGCGCACGCACGAAAGAAAAACCGGAAAAAACCGGGAAAAACACGGGCGAACATCCCTACTGGAATTCAAGCCTTAAAGTGAAAAATCTTCACGTGAGAGTTGATGAACTCTCACGTAAGAGTTGGACAACTTTCACGTGAAGATTTCTTGAGTGCAGTCCTGCGGAACCCTCCCAGCTTACTGAGGATCATTTCTTGCTGCTTTGGTGTAAACCGATGGCTATTTCTCTCATAGTTCGTCTCTTTGACCAAACGACTATACAATTCCTCATCGTTGTTGAGTTGCCTCATGAACGATTTAAGGGCACTTTCCGGACTAACGCCGGGGTAAAACAGCATGGCCATTTCACTTTTTGAGACATTTCCGACTAATAGGATTTTTGGTTTGTTTTTCATTTTTTTGCTTACTATTTTATTTTACGAGGCGAAAATATATACAAAACTCTATAAATCAAAATGGGAGCACGGCCAAAACGGCCATTTAAGGCACATTTAGGCTATTATTAGGTAACTTTAAACATCTGATTAATATACATATAGCAAACAAAATATAGACAAATATGGACAAATATAGACATCGTTATCTTACTATGAATTTAACGCTTTACATTTGCCCTGTAAATCGTATCCCGGCCGGAATGGATTGCAAGTCAACCAAATTTAAACTTTCTCTAAAACCAAAAATTATGGCAGTTAAGTATTCCGTCGTACAACAGAAATACGACATCACTGGTCAAAACATCCTGAAGTTCTTCGCCAAAGCTCAAGCATCTGGCCAAACCGACTTCGCCTCCATCTGTGAAACCATCTCCGACCGCGGCA